>Ga0247608_10007031_pt1 | contig 11675 bp, 7 predicted proteins | sample 176DNAGHGlowgp2_FD_193490 | JGI IMG/M metagenome (GOLD analysis project Ga0247608, IMG submission 193490) | Sheep rumen microbial communities from Palmerston North, Manawatu-Wanganui, New Zealand - 1766 DNA GHGlow gp2 | ecosystem: Host-associated > Mammals > Digestive system > Stomach > Rumen ... | reverse complement strand
TGAGGAGTATATTTACCTTCTCCTTCAAAGGAGAGTCTCCTACACCAACCACGTGTGACATCTTGAAAAGGTTGAACACCATCAATTTCAAAAAATGGACAATCGCGGCAAAACCTTACATTGATTGTATAGCCCTGACCTTCAGCAGAAACAATAGCGTCATCGTCAACAAATGCATTATAAATATATTCCATATTAAATTTCTCCTATTAATGTGCTGCTAAATCTGCTTCATGAAGAAGCTCTAACTCATGCCAAAATTCTTCACCTAAACGCTTGCGCCAAGTAGCCTGTGCGCGCGAATCCATATAAAGGAGCATATGATAATTTATTAGTACTGCTACTTTATAAGAATAACCCATATTTAAAGCTAAATAAGCTCCTACTTCTGCATGATTAGGATAATGGCAATCTTCATCTTTATCCGGCCAATAAGTAGCAGTATATGCTTTACCATAATCATGTAAAAAGGCTGCGGTAATTATACCATTATCAAATTTCTTTTCTATTGCATAACGACCTGCGGCTTCACAATGGTCTACAAGAGTTAAATTATGATGCTTATTTTTCTGGCTTCCATAATCTCCCACTTCTTTCAAAATTTTTCCAAGATACTTTAAACAAGTATTGTCACACCCATAATTATGAACTACATCAATAATATCAAAGCCTTCATTATAAACCGGAAGCTGTAAAGTTTTTAACTGCTTCATAAAAAGCCAATCCGGAACTTGACGCTCACGCATCTTATTCTGCTTCTGGCATACTTCTAACGGAGTATTAAAAACAACTGCACGAATAATAGCATCCGGCCGCACGCTCTTCATTTGACGAATAGCATGAAGTCGATACTTCATAGTAAGATTAGTAGAGCAGAAAATAACAGACTTATCCGCACGTAGAGCCTCTTTCGCGCGCTTATAGATAAGATTAAAAACCTTATCCGGATTATCCTGGCAGGTAGCATCGCCATAAAGCTCTTCGCGCACAGCATCAGAATCTAATACAACATAACCTTCTTGCTTATAAGCCCAAGTAGTCTTACCAGAAGCAGCAATACCTACACAAAATACAACTTCTACCATAAGTTCTCCTTTCTTAATGCGCGATGAATTTGGCGTTGTCTGGAAAATCAGAAAATAGTCGTTTTGGTAAATTTCCTATAAACCAAAGAGAATGAGTTTTTACAATTGTTCCATCATTAAATTGAATTTCCCAGTATTTACCACCCATTCCACGAGGTTCATCTTTTTCACTACCAATTTGATAAGCTTTTTTATTAATAATAACATATTCATGATTTTTATCATTTATTGCTCTTGCTGCAAATTTATCCCAATGATAAAATTCATAACAATTATTTTTGCCGCAAATATAACTATTTGGACCAATATTGTAATAAAAATCACCTTGAATCTTTTGGCCACAAACATAACAATATTTATCCATGAACTTCTCTCCTCTCTTTTTCTATATATATTATAGCAAAAAATAAAAAGGAAGTCAAGTATTAACTTGACTTCCTTATTTTATTAAATTATTTTCCAAACATCTGGAAAATCACGTGGAGCCCAAACATTATTATTTATTAAAGATTCATAAACATAATTTCCGACACGAGTTCTATCTCCAATATTATAAATTTGTTTATTATTTTCATTCCATTCCTCTACTAAATTAGAAGGAATTTTAATTTTTTCATAACAATTTATATTTAATGCTGGATTAACTTCATTAAAAGGAGTTTCAATTACTTTATATAAATTTCCATTATATAAAATTTTATCTCCTTTTTGATAATTATTTTTACAAGACCATTTTTCGTATAAAAATTTTATAGTATAAGCTTCTTCATCAGATAAAGAATTTAAAGCTTTTGTCAATATTTTTCTAGAATTTAAAATTTGTTCTTCTGTAAGATTTTCGAAATCTTCAATTAAAGTTTTACAAATAAAATGCTCACTAGCCAACGGAGTAGGAATTGCAGTTGTTGTTTCAGTATATTTATTAGCTTCTTCTTCGTTAGCTACAATTACTTCAGAATATATCTGACCTTGATATTGAAGAAAAAAATTTTTATTTGAATAAATTTTAATTAAAGGAGTAGAAGAATTTGGACTGATATATGTTTCTTTAATTATCATTATTATATCCTCCTTTAAATGCAAAATCCTATTACTAAATAGGGGCGAGTAGAATTACCATTTATAATTTCCATAGGATGTTCTGCGTTATCTATAGAGCGTAGTAAATCTGGATAATTTGAACTATTATTAGAATAATCTCTAAGGGCTATACAAATTTTTTGCCCATTAATTTCATTGATATTTGTTTCACCTAATCTATAATTAATTTTACTCCAAGGATCGTTTTTAAAATAATCATAAGTAAAAGCTCCTGCTTGAATTGAAGTTTTAATACCTAATTCAACTGCAGAAGGCGGCCAACAACCTGTTTCAATTGAAGAATAATCATTTGCCGCGCCATTTATGTCAAAACCTTTACTAAATTTTTTAACTGGTTTAATATTTTCTTTAACAATACTTTCAAAACCTTCATAAATTTTAGTAATTGCTTGACGAAATTCTAAAGCATTATTATATTGACGAGGAGAAGAATTATTAAAATTATTACTACCCACTGAAGTTGGAATAAAATCTACCATAGTAACGCCTAACCAAGAAGAATGAATTGTTTTAGTATTATCATTTGCGGAAATGTCTTGATTTTTTCCTACTAAAATAAATTCAACTGGAACATCATTAATTTTAACTATCATTTTTTTTCCTAACTCATAATCTGCGCCTAATTCAGAATTTTTAGAAATATCAAAAATTATTTCTTCCCAAGTTTTATTTAAAAAATTATTTTTTTCTGCTAAAATATCTTTTTCATATTCTTCTATAGAAAGAATTTTGTCTTTAAAAGCACTCCAATTATCAGCTATTTTATAAGATTCTACTAAATTTTTAGGTACATAAATATGACCTTTATCTCCACTTCCAATAGGAGTAGTATTAAAACCTGCAATTCTTACAAGAGGAATTATATACGGATAATTTAATCGTAAATATTTTAAATTATAATTGTTTCTAAACCAGAAACCATTAAATTTATAATTAGTATTTTCTGTTTGCTCCATTAAAGAATTACCTAAAGAAACATCTTTTAACCAATAATTATTCCAAAAACTTACTTGAATATTATTAGCATCATTAATATTATCACTACCTGCGGGTAATGGTTTTGTAGTTCCTTTAAAATTTGGCAAATTTAATGTTTGAATTTTAGTTTCTCTTAAAACAGATGTTAATAAATTATTATTATTATCTGGGAAATAAGAGCGTTCAAATTCAATAGCTTGTAAATTTTCTAAATTAACATTTAATAAATTATTTCCTTCTAAAATATAAGGAGATTGTTGCATATTTGGCAAATTAATAGATATTAAATTTGGATTATTTATAATTAATCTGTTCCATAATGGTTCTCCAGTATCAGAATCTATTCTAATTAACTCTGGAATATTTAATTCTGTAAAACTTGGCTCATTTTGAAAAAATGAGCCAAGCATATTTAAACTTTGTTGAGGATTAGTTATCATATTGTTCCTACCTCCTTTATTAATGCTTGATAAGTCGTATTATTTTCATCAATAATTCTAATATTACTTCTTTCAGATTCAATTAAATTATAAGGAACATTTGCATAACCAATAGATTGTATAGAATTTGGATATAAATTTTTTACATCTGTATTTTTAACATATAAATAATTTGAACCAGTAAGAAAACCTGAAAAACCAGAATTTCTATCATTTTTTGAAATAATAGGTAATTCAGAATTTAATACAATTAAATTACAATTTTGCATATTATTAAAACTAAAATTATCAATTCGTATTTGGCCAGAGCCAGTAAAAACTATAATACCATTAACTAAAGAATGGAAACAATATTGATCAAAATCGACGTCTGTACTAGTAAAAATATAAACTTTTGTTGCTTCAGCAATAGCATGAGAAAAAGCGTGAGCTTTGATAGTGGTTGCCGCAGTTTTAATTCTTCTAAGATTTGTATTATGGAAAAAAGCTGCTTTAGGAATAGTTGTAATAGAACCTAAATCACAAGAAATTATTTTGTTTAAAAAATAATTTGTAAAAATATCATCTTTATGATAATAAGTAATCAATAAATCCATATTTCCTGTTACACGTAGTCCAGAAGAGCCTGAAGGCACAAATGGTTTAACATTTAAATACCTATAAATTCGTTCTTCATCATTTTTATTTTGTTCAGCTTCATCTCCAATCATAGTAATTGAAGAATTTTTAATTGGAAGATAATTTTCAATATCACTGTATAAAATTTTATTAGAAATTCCTCCAGTAACTACCGCGCGTTCTAATTCTAACAATGGTTCTCCCTGTTTTAATCCATTAACATCAGTATTATAAAGTTTAATTTTATAAATTTGAGGGCTTCTATGATAAACAGCGTACCAAGTTTGAGTATCATTAATTTTAATTCTATCAGTCATTTCTTCACGCTCATCTCCAGTTTCTATACTATCTGACAATTGATTACTGTCAGTAGTCCAATAACCAACTCTATATTGATAATAATCTCGCTCAAATATATAGTCATTAGTATCTAAATTCTCAATATAATCTCCTTCAAAATAATATTTTGTAATTGTAAAAAAGTTATTAATATTTTCTGTTTGTAAAATATAATCTATTTTATATTGAATATCTTCAACTGGAAAAACATCTAAATTATCTTGGATATTTGTTAATGGTTTATCCCACTCTTTCAAATTCCAGCGTGTTGGTGCGCCCCAAACCCAATTTGGATCTTTAGCTAAATTATAAGCTAAAAGTTTTTCTTCGTTAAATACTGTTTTGATATCATAAATCACTTGGCTTCCTTGACCACCAATAGTATATAATGTTTTAAGAAGATTTCCATATGGGTCAAAAAATCTTATATTATAATATTCATGATCTATATTTTCTTCATCAGTATAAAAGAATTTTAAATCATTAGTAAAATAATTTTGAAGTTCTTCTATATTAAAATCTCCCATATTTTCAGTTAATTTTATGATACCTGTAATAGTATAATTAGGAATAGTTTTAATTTTCTCAAATAATTGTTTAAAATCTATACCTGGAACTTTCCAATTTATATTTAATAATTTTAATAATAATAAATTATTTAAAGATAAGGTTCTATTAAAAGTATCAATTTGGGCACAATTATCTATAGTTAAATATTTTAAATTATTTAAATTATCAATAGTAAAATTAGAATCTTTTAAATAATTTAAGTTTTTCATAACAATAGCATTTGGATAACCTAAATAGGCTGTTTCTAATAAACCGCCATCTGCAAAAGAATAGCCAGAAAACGAAGAGCCAGAAGCATCTAAATATTTAAGTGCAGGACAGCCTTCAAGAGACAATGGCGCATTTACGGCTTTTAAGTTTTGAATTTCTAATCTTTCTAACATACTATTTGTTGAAAAGTCAAATGTACCTTGTTCTGTATCACTAATATTTAAATTTTGATAGCCTTCTATATTCGAGCCTATTTTTATTGAACGTAATCTATATGCTGCTCCAAAAGAACTTTGGCCAGGATATAATGGAGACAAATCTCCTATTTCTTGAATCATTGAAGCAGTATCAATATTAATTACAGTATCATTTAATCCTAAATAATTACCATTTTTTTCTCTGAAAATTAAAGTTTTTAATTCTCCTTTTTGAACTTTTTCATGCAAATAATTATTACCCATGTGTACTGTTACATAACATTTATTATACATTCTTACGCTCACTTCAGATTTAGATGGAACTACAGAAAGAGAAGTTCTAATTATTTCTTTCTTTTCTTCATCCATATCATCTGTAATTGTAGGTGTATATCCACGTAAAGTAACAATATTACTAATACTTTTAGGACTCATATATTTAGAAGCTAAGTATAATTCTTGGAAAGTTTCATAATGCTGTCTTTGATGAATTTTTTGACCTCCATCTAAGAAACTTAGCCATGCTGTACTAATACCTTTTTCATAAGGCCTTAAATAATCGTATCTATAGCATTCATTCCAAACTCTTTCTGGAATTTTTTGCTGTTCAGCTAATAAGAAATTATGATAAGTTAATGAATTCCAAGCATTGCTAAATTTTCCATCGTTAGAGCGTGCAGATTCTCTATTAATAAACATAGTCGCACAAGCTTCAGTTAAATTACTAATAAAAACAAACCATACAGAATCTGCAGCATTAAAGACCATTTTACCATTTATAGAATCATTTGCTTCATTACCATAATCAAAAACTAATTGTCCTTCATTATTATTACCGTCGCTAGTATCATTATCATAATTTTTACTTAAATCCCAAATCCAGTAACCTTCTTTATTTTCTCCATCAATATTTTTTATAGTTTTCGCCGCAGACCAGAAAGTATTTTTAGCAACATTATCAACCATTGTATGACGTTCAATATAACAAAAATGATAAACAACAGAATCCATAGCCATATAATCTTCACATTCAGATAACATTCTTGCCATACGACGTTCAAAACTATCAGTAGTATATGTTCCTGCATATTCTGAAACTGTAGAACCTTTTAATACTTGAGTTCCTTCTCGCTCATGTCCTCTAAAAGTATAAATTTCATAAGTTTCTGGACTTTCCAACGGTTCATTTGTTGCTGCCTTTGGATTTCGACTTGCCATCCATTTAACAAAACGTTCCCACCCATCTGTAATCATTTTATTTGGAGTCTTAGTATCTGGGAAACGCATTCCGTAAGAATGATCCATATCTTTAATTTTTCCTGTCCAGTCTAAATCTTCAGGCCAAGTAATCATACGTTGTCCTTCAGTGGTATTATCATTTACTTCAATACAGCATTCATCATCACTATGGAAAATATGAGTATTTTTCTTACTATTTCCTAAATTACCAATAGAATACATATAATATTTTTCTGGCTGACGTTGAGTTTTTTCAGTAAATAATGGAACTTCTAATACAGATTCATGAGTTATAGGATCTTCTATTGTAGGCTCATCTAAACCTCTATCTAAGATAAATTGTACTCCCATAACAAATTCCATACAATCTCTAGTTGATAAAGAAGGATAAGGTTGAAAATTTTGATACCACATAGCATTACACATATTATTAACTTGTTCGCAAGAAGCAAAATTAACTTTCATATTAGCATAAGTAATTGGAGTTGAAGTATCTGTAAGTTTTATTCCTTTATGTTCAAGACCTTCAGCTAATAAATCTTCTCCTCCAGCGGATATTAATTTTGCATTATCAAATTTAGTAAAATTAATATCTGTATTTGCTGCGCCTTTTCTATAATTAACAGAAGAAGTTCCTTGAACTGTTAAAGCGGCATTTTCTGCTGTTAAACCATCATAATATTCTTTTCCACCGTTAAACCACATTTGTGTAAACTTTCTAACTAATACTGGATCATCTTTTGCAGTGGTCATACGGGAAATATCATATAGCCAAATTCGGCAATCTGGCGCGGCTTTATATAATAAATTATAATCTATTTCTCCATCATCACCAAGAATATTATTACGATTATATCTTGCTTTCATAGTAGTGGCATTTGGGGCATCAGCTATAAAATTGGCAATATGTTCGTTAATAGATAATTTTTTATAGTAACTTTTAACTAAGTATATATAAACATCACAGTTTGTAGAACCAATTATAATATTAGATTTATCTGTCTGTTCAAATAAATCCGTAGAATTGCATACGCGAACAGTAGACATAACTCCATCTACCCAACACATCATATAACGTGGATTATTATTAGTTCCATAAACTTCAAATTCTAATTCAATATAAACGTTTTCACCATATTGAGTAGATACACTCTGACCAGAAGATTTTAAGATTCCTCTATGTGCAAATAATTGAATGCCTATTTCATTTGAATAACAATCTAAAATTTTTGCGTCATAATCACTACAATTGGCAGTTTTTAAAATAATTTTAAAATTTAAACCATTTGTTAAATTAGAATTAAATAATTGTTTATTTATTGTTAAAGTAGTGCCCGCTTTTATACAAATATATTGTTGAATATTTCTATTGGCATCTCTTTCTGTTTTAAGACCACCATTAATCCAATCAAAATTATCTGAAAAAGTTAAAAATTCATTATTGCGTAAATCAGAATTACTGATTATATCACTTGCTTTAATTTTAAAATCATAATCACTAATTTCTTCATTGTCTATTTCAACGCTTTTAACAGAAATATGAATATTTTTTATTACAGAACCAACAGAAATTGTTAAAATTTTTTCTCCAATAGTGGTAGGAGAATAATTCCAATATTGAATTGACCTATTAATATTATTCCAAATATCAACAGTTTCTCCATTTACTGCTAAAACAACATTACTAGTTAAAGTAGAATTTGGTGTATAAATAACAATAGGAAGAGCAACTGTATCATATTGTTCCATTTCTTGAATAAAAATACCTTCTTCATCTTTAATAAAATTACCTTCTTGATCTTTTTTAAGAATTTCAATTAAAGGTGAACTAGAAATAATAGGAGTCATATTAGAAGGTTCTAATATTATTATATCATGGAATTGAGAATCAGTAGTTTCATTTTTATTGTCAATAGTGGCAGTTAAAAATATCTCACAAATATGAGTTCCATGAGATAAATTATGTTCAAAAGTATATGTTTGTGTAATACCAGATTGTAATGTTGTTCTTGTTAAATAAATTTCATGATCAGTTCCTCTGTCAATGTAAATATGTGTAGTTTTATTAAGATTTGCACCATAAGGAACCCATTCTAAAGTAATTACTCCGGTATTAAAAACAGTTTCTTCATTATAATCCCAAGTAAAAGAAAAATTAACAACATTAACTGTCCAAGTTTTTCTTACAATAGTATTATATTCTCCACCCGTATTTATAGAAACTTGTAAAATAATATTATTTGTTCCAACAGATAAATAAGGTGATATATCAAAATCACTATTTATAGTATCAGTATCAGTATCAGATTTTATATTTTTTGCAATACTTGTTGCTACTTGAACTCCTCCAACAAACCATGTTGCAGTACCATCGCCGACTAATTCTCCACTTGAATCTCTTGCATCTAATTTATATTTTATAAAACAAGATTTCCCAGTTAAAATTTGTGTAGAAGCTTCAGTAATACGAGTTATACTAGCAATACCACTAATAGTGGTTCCTCCACCTCCACCACCTTTAGGTAATGGTATATAAGTATTTTTAATGTCGGCATTCATTTCTTCAACATTTGTTGGTTTCTCAGTTTCTTCACGTTTTAAACGCAAATAAGTGGTTTCATCATCTTTTAAATTAATAATATCTGCATCTGTATAAACATCATCAATAGTATTTTTCCATCCTTCAACTGCGGTAATACGTGTTGAAAGTTGTGTATTTGCTGTTTCCGTAGCAGTAACTTTGGTATTTAAAGTAGAAACTGTGCCTGGAATAGTTTTTAAAGTATCCATTAATGAATGTTCATCGCGCGAGTAAGTACCATCTTCTTTTTGAGTTAATTCTCCATACAAATCAATTAATACGTCAGAAAAAGTATAATCATTTGTAGATTCTTCAGACATTCCTAAAGTTTTTGAAATGTTAGAAACTAAATTATTTAAAGTGTTAATTTTAAAAGTTAAAGAATCTTCTAAAAAGCCTGATTCTGGAATATCTTCTGCTTCAGGAAGTTCTCTACCTAATACTGCAATAATTTTATCAATAAGTGAATCACTTGAATTTTCCCCATCACTAGAACCAAAAATCGCAGTATTTAAATCTGCTATTTGCTCAATAATTGTCTTATTAGAACTAGAGCCGCTATTCCCAAAAATAGCATTATAAATTTGAGTAATTCTAGTATCAATATCTGTATAATTATCTAACCAAATATTATTAGAATAGTAAGTAGAACCTAATCTTGGCCCAATAATAGCTGAGATATCATTTGGTAAATTAGCCACATTAGTTGTCAATGCTTGTAAACGAGCATTTAAAGAATTAGAAGAAGTGCTTCCACTAGAACCTTCTCCAAATACTTCATTATATAATTGTGTTATACGAATATCTATTGGACTAATATTATCAGGTCTTATATATGGTATAGATTGAATATCATAATCTGTAACTCCAATAATTTGTTGAAGTGTTGTTTTTAAATTGTTTTCCTCAGTAGAAAGAGCGTTATTAATATTTTCATCAATAGAAGTATAGATTGATTGTAAATCATTTTTAACTTCATTTAAATTACCATTTATTTCTGTTTGAACTTGTCTTACTTGAGAAATTGCTGTTTCAGCGATTTCTTGTAAAGTACTACGAGATTCTAGAGCTATTTGAATACCTTGTTCAATATTATTCATTTCTTTTCGATCTATCGTCTCTTCATCTTCCCATTTTTTAGGAACATAAATTTTATTTTCGTCAGAAGATCTAAAAATAATATCTGAAACTTGATAATAATCATCGCTCATAATATCAATTTCATTTGACATTTTATCCCTCCTTTCTTTTAAAACAGAGTATATTCTTCTTAAATAAAGTAGTAATACTTTAAATCAATTTTACTTTTTTATAACAAAAAAGAAGAAAGACTTCTTTCTTCTCTCAATAAGGAATTCTTGTCCAAATTTTATAGATTCCGTTGTCTAATCTTTCTTTAAAATCTGTAGGATGTTTTAAACATTCATTTCGTAGTAAAGAATAACGTTCTGCTTCATTATAATCAGGATTATTAGAATTATATTCAATTATCCAAAATAAAGCTTCTTTACCAATTATAGTCATATTTCCAGTATAATTAAGTAACATACTATATGTTTTTATTACATCAGGCATAATAATCCTCCTTTAATCCCATAAATAATCGAAATATTTAAAAAATTCTTTACCAAAATCTTCTAATACTTGTTCGCGCGTTTTATGAATTTCTTCACAACGTTTATAATATTGTTCTCTTATTTCTTTTTTAGTTGAAGAACCATAAGTAGTTGTTGTTAAAAATGGCCCATTTGGATGTTCTTCTTTATAAAGGTCATCTTCAAAAGTTTTTTCATAATCTTTACTATATTCATTGGAATCTTCCATCCAATCATCATATTGTAATCGTTCAATAGTTTGAGCCATTTTATAAAGCCAATCATGCCATTTTTCAGGAGTTTCAAATGGTTCGCCACCCGGATAAGCTATACCTTTATCAGCCATATATCTAAGCATTGGTGGTGTTACAGAGCAAAACCAAGAATCCCAATCCCAAACATCCCAAAAGCACCAACCATACCGTACACGATAATAAGCTGCTTTAATATTTCTCCATAATTGAGAAAACCATTTCCAAGGATGTGTTAAATAATAGCGAGTAGTACAAGGCCATTCAAATACATTTAAACTCATAAATTCACTCCTTCTAAATGCTTAATTTTTCTTACATACTCACGCGCTTCAGCCTCTGTTTCATAAAGATGATATGGAATAGAATCTTCTTCAATTTTAGATAATTGAGGTTCACCCCATTCTAAAGGTACTTCTTTTATAGCCCACCATCTATCATTTATTCTAAATTTAGAAATTACTTTATCAG
>Ga0247608_10007029_pt1 | contig 11680 bp, 22 predicted proteins | sample 176DNAGHGlowgp2_FD_193490 | JGI IMG/M metagenome (GOLD analysis project Ga0247608, IMG submission 193490) | Sheep rumen microbial communities from Palmerston North, Manawatu-Wanganui, New Zealand - 1766 DNA GHGlow gp2 | ecosystem: Host-associated > Mammals > Digestive system > Stomach > Rumen ... | reverse complement strand
AATAATTAGTTAAATGATATAATAATAATGTAATAAAGAAAGAGAGTTGAATATAATGATTAATTTATTCTTAGATTTAGATGGAACACTAGCAAAGTTCAATAGTAAAAGAAATGCTTTAAAAAGATTTGATAATGAAATTGGTTTCTTTGCAAACTTAAAACCTTATAAATACATTGAATTTGTTAATGAATTAGCAAATAACAAAAATGTTAATGTGTATGTTATTAGTGCAACACCAAACGAACAAGCGGACAAAGACAAACTTGTTTGGATTAGAAAGTATTTAAATAACATTAAAGAAGAAAACATTTGTTTTTCAAGACTTAATGAAAACAAAACAAAAGTTATTAAAGATAAATTAAACATTACAATAGACAATAATTGTTTATTATTAGATGATTACACAAAGAACTTAATTGAATGGCAAAATCTTAATGGAATTGGAATTAAGAGAATAACTTCAAAAGCAGACAATTCAAGAAAACTTTGGAAAGGTCATTGTTTAAAAGATTTAAGACAACTTTCAATTCTTATCAATTCAATAGTCAATGCTTAATAATGACAATGCGGAAGTCGGTTGACACATCCTTTGTCAAGGTCTAAAGTTTTTTGACCGATTTCCGCAAAAGTGTTGACAAGCAATTACAATTATGTTATAATAATAATGTAAGATAAAGAAAGAAAGGAAATGATTTAAATGAAAAAGAAAAGAGTATTAAAGAGTTGGTTAGTAAAGGTATTGGGTTGGGTACTTGGTAGTTGGATAGTATTCGTTACTACTACTATTGATAGTATTGGAAATAAAACCTATGATATTATTTTAGTAGTTTGGACTGCTCTTGCTATTGGTAGTTTTGTATTACTAGACAAGTATTCAAATGCCTTTGATTACAATGAATAGTGTAAGGCGGAAACGCTTTACACTTTTTTACAGTGGCGCGCGGGCGATCGCTGCGGGCCGAAAATTTTATTATACCACACTCTGCAGATTTTGTCAAGACTTTTTTGTGAAAAAAATAATTAAAAAACTTTCACAAAACTATTGACTTATTTTTGCTACTATGCTATAATTATAATGTAAGAAAGGAAAGGTGTTAAAAATGACTGAAACACAAGAATTAATTTTAAATAGTATTGGAGTACTTTGTAGAGAGTATCCACAACAAAGACTAGGACAAATAATTTATAACTACATTTTAACTCATTGTCCTAATGCAGACCCATTCTACATTGAAGACGAAAAGTTGCTTGAAATTTTAGAACAAGAACTTGAAAAAATTTCTCATTAATTTTAAAAAAAGTATTGACATTTAAAAACGATTATGCTATAATGATAATGTAATAAGAAAGGAAATGATTAAAATGACTGAAACACAACAATTAGAAATGATAAATAAGCACATATTAGAGGCTAATAAAGATTTAGGTAAAGAAATAGAAAGACTAAATAATATCATAAATGAAGCAATAGAATATATAGAAAAAAACGTTTGGAGTTGTTATATATTAGATGACGAAAAAGAATTAATTGAAACTGATAGTGAAGAATTACTAAAAATACTTAAGAAAGGAAAGAGAAAATAACTTCTCTTTCCTAACAAAAAACTATTGACTTATTAATCTTATTATGATATAATTAAAATGTAATAAGAAAGGAATTGATATTATGAAAATCTATAAAATACAAGTTGAATTAATTGAAACCTATGAAATAGAGGCAGAAAATGAAGAAGAAGCTTTTCTTGAGGCTTCACAATGTGCTATTGAGGGTGGTTCTTGGGGTTATAAAATAATAGAAGAAAAAACTATTGACAAATAATTTCTAAAGTGATATAATAATATTGTAATAAAGGAAAGGGAAAGGTGATTACAATGGCTAAAAGGAAATCAGTTGTAAACAAAATCGTAGTTGACAAAAATGCAGCACAATTTATGAGAACTGCAGCAAATCTTGCTAGAAAGGGAAAAACTAACAAGAAACTACACGGCAGAAATGCTAATCCAAAAGCAGCTAAATACGCAAAATAGTTGCTTTTTTTTATTTTTAGCAATAGCCTAACAACTCAACCAGGTGTATCGCGGCGGCGCGTGTGCGGTTGTGGGCGCGCCGCATTTTACACTAACTTTACACTTTGGCATTTCCGCAACAAAAAATTAATTTGAAAAAAATTAAAAAAATTTCACAAAACCTATTGACTTTTTTCTTATAGTATGAGATAATTATAATGTAAAGAAAAGAGGTAATTGAAATGAAAAAAAATGTTTATGTAGTATTTGAAGAAAATGTATGTGGAGAAAATTATTTTAGTCTTTTTGAAACTTATGATAAAGCATTAGAATATTTTAACAATATTAAATTAGAAATAAAAGAAAATTACGAGGTTGATATTGAAAATGATAGCAAAAATTATTTTCAATGGTTTGACGCTAATTACAATGAATTTAGTTCTTCTATTCAAATAATTAAAAAAGAAATTGAATAAAACTATTGACAAATAGTCAATAGTATGAGATAATTATAATGTAAAAGAAAGAGGTGTTAAGTTATGAAATTATACTTACAAAAAAGTTACAATGGAACATTTATTATTGCTGAAAAAAGGGGTTATAAAAATGAGTTGTTTACTGGTATGTATTACATACTATTAGACAACATTAGCGGAGATATGACTTATCAAGCACTTGCTAATCTAGTAGTTGAAAAGTTCGGTTGCACAAAGTTAGTTCTTGACTTTTAGCAACCGACTTGCTAAAAAAATAAAAAAAATGTTAAAAAAGTATTGACAAATAAATCTCAATTTGATATAATTATAATGTAATCAATAAGGAAAGGGAATGATTAAAAATTATGAAAAAAATTGATTTAAAAAAAGAAAGATATTTAATGTTTATTGATACTGAAACAATAGGAACATTAAATGTAAAAGAAAGTGTTTTACCATTTGAAATTGGTATGAAAGTATTAGATACTGAAACAAACAAAATTGTTAAAGAAAAAAGTTATCTAGTTAGAAAATTCTTTAATAATAAATACATAATGTTATCAACATTTAGTGCTACAAAATATCCTGACTATTTTGAAAAGTTAGACAATGACAAGAGATATAAAACAATGAGTGTTAATGATATTTCAAAAGACATTGAAAAAACTATTTCAAGATATTCAATAAAAATAATGGTTGCACACAATGGCAATTTTGATAAAACTGCTATGGCAAGATTATTTGAAGATTTTGGAGTTGATAATCCATTTGAAAACATTGATTTACTTGATACAATGGAATTATCAAAAGTAATCACTTTTTCAAAAGATTATGCAAATTATTGTATAGCAAATAAAGATAGATTAAATAGTGTAAAAGATAGTTGCTTTATTACAAATAGTGGTAGAGTAAGAACTACTGCACAAGCAATTTATTGCTATCTATCAAATAATAGTCAATTTGAAGAAGCCCACACTGGACTTGAAGATATTGACATTGAAATTGAAATCTTTAAAAAGTCAATGGAAATGTTAGGAAATACAATAGTAAATCTTAACACTGCACCAACTTGGCGTGATTATAGTGTAGTTGTAGAAGAAGATTAAAAAAATCTTCTTCAAATTACAAAAAAAGTATTGACTTATTTTAAATAATTTGATATAATAATAATGTAATAAAGAAAGGGTGATAAAAATGTTAAAAATTAAAGATAATGTAGATTTAAAAGTATTAGAAAAGTTTGGGTTTGAATTAGGATGTTATGATTATTATACGACTAAAAAGACAGTAGTTATTCCCTGCCATTGCTATGAGTGTGAATGTAGTGAAGAAGATACAGGACACAATAAAGTATATGAAAATCAAATAAATTTTATGGTAGATAAAAAAACTAGAATGATTAATAGAATGACCTATGGTGGTAAAGATAGTTATTATTTTAATATTATGCAACCACAAGATTATGATACAATATATGACTTAATAAAAGCTGATTTAGTAGAAAAGGTAGAGGAATAATGCGGCGGGAGTCGCTTTTTCTGCCTTAAACCTACTATTTCCGCTTGACAATTTTTAAAATTTTTGATATAATTATTATAGAAAAAGATAAAAAAGAGAAAGGAAAAGTGGAAACGTTAATGACAATTTATGTTTTAATCACTAGTGATAAAACAATAAGTGGCGTTTACTCTAGCAAAAATAAGTTAATCTCTGATTTAACTACTACATTAGCGGCAACCGCTATTGATAGAGTAGAAACTTGAGAGGTTGACAAAGGTTTTGTAGATTATTTGAAAATTAAGAAACAAACAACGGTCACTATTGAAAACTAGTGACACTAAGCACGTAACCCCGTAAAAGGTTCGTGCGGGTGTCGTTTCCACATTTCCGCGACCTTCTCAGCATTTTTGCACGAAATTTGTCGCATTTCCGCGATTTTTTATTTTACCCAAAACTTACGAACGGCTCGTGGGCGCAGGTCACGAGCCGAATTCACCATTATACCACAGCTTTCGAGTTTTGTCAAGTGTTTTTTGCAAAAAAACTTTTTTTATTTTTTTCACAAAACTGCTTGACAATTTTTTAATAATTTGTTATAATTATAATGTAATAAATGAGAGAGAGCAAAACAAAAAATAAAAATAAAAAAATTAAAAAAAATGCTTGACTTATTTATTAAAAAATGTTATAATTATATTGTAAATAAGAAAAGGAGTTAAAAAGTTTTAAAAAATATTTTTAAAAAAATTAAAAAAAAACTATTGACTTAAAAACTTATTTATGATATAATATAAATGTAATAAGAAAAGAAATAACTTATTACAAAGCCAATAAGAAAGGGAGATGATTAAAATGGCTGAAACAAAAAAATTAACAAAGAGAGAATATTTCGCTCAATTAAAGGAAATAGTAAAGGATAATGCTGAATTAGTAGCATTTATCGACCACGAAGTTGATTTATTAACTCGTAAAAATAGTGGAAACTCACAAACTAAAACTCAAAAAGAAAACGAAGTTGTTTGTGAAATGTTAGTAAATGAGTTAGCAAAAATCACTAAACCTATCACTATCACTGATTTAATGGCAACAAGTGAAGTTGTAAAAAATTATGTGTTAGAAAATGGAAATCATTTAACTAACCAAAAAATCAGTGCTTTACTAAAACAATTAGTTGAAAGCAACAAAGTTGTAAAAGTTACTGATAAGAAAAAATCTTACTTCTCAGTAAGTGAATAGTCAAATCCACCTTCTTGGTGGAACTTGACACCTAATTGTTAAAGATTAGATGTCAAGTTATGTCAAGAAGGTTAGTGCTAAAACCGAAGAATGACCGTAAAAGAAAGGCACTTGCTAGGTACGACAATCCTAGAAAAACTAGAAATAGAGTGTAGCACCACTCTATTTTTTTGTCAATTTACATTTACTTGACGGCTCGCGACTGGCCGCCGCGAGCCGAAAATTCTATTATACCACATCTTTGGCATTTTGTCAAGAGAAAAATGAAAATTTTACACAATTTTACATTTCCTGAAACTGATCTGACACACCAGGATGCGTTGTTCGAGATTTATTAAGTTTACTCAAAATTTGCGACAACTAAAAAATTTTAAAATTTTTTAAAAAATGCTTGACTTATTTTTTTATTTATAGTATAATTAAAGTGTAATAAGAAAGGAAAAGAAAAGCAAAAAAATAATTTAAAAAATATTTAAAAAAACTATTGACTTTTAAAAAGTATTATGTTATAATTATAATGTAATAAGAAAGGAAAGGCAATAGCAAATAAAAAAATATTTAAAAAAATTAAAAAAATGCTTGACTTTCTAATTACAATATGATATAATTAATATGTAAGTGAAAGGAGATTGATAATATGGAAAAGAAACTTACAAAAAAAGAAATGTTTGAAATGATTAAGGGGGTATGTGCTGATAGAACTGATATCATTGAATTCTGCAACCATGAAATAGAATTGCTATCACGCAAAAACTCAAAGAGTGGAGCAACTAAAACTCAAAAAGAAAATGAAATAGTTGCAAATATGCTTGTTGAAGAACTTACAAAAGTTGGTAAACCAATTACAATTACTGACTTAATGAATACAAGTGAAATTGTAAAGAATTATACACTTGAAAATGGAAACAGCTTGTCAAATCAAAAAATAAGTGCTATCTTTAAACAACTTGTAGAAAGCAATAGAATTATCAAAGTTACTGACAAGAAAAAATCTTATTTCTCAATAGGGGAATAAGATAAGCGGAAATAGTCGGTTGATACAACTTCAACCGACTACCGCAAAATTTAAAAAATAAAAAAAGTATTGACATTAAAGTAGTAGTATGATATAATTATAATGTAATAAAGGAAAGGGTGATATTATGAAAGATTACAAAATCAATGGAAAGGTTATTGACATAACACTTGAAAATGGTAAAGTAGTAAAATGCTCTACTGAATGGGTTGAAAAATCAATGAAAGCCCTAGAAACTGATATGGAAGATGTGCTTCTAATGTTCCTTGAAGATAATGATTACATTGTAAATGAAGAACAAGAAGAACTTGACAAACAGGCAAAGGGTAAAGTTAAACTTGTTGCTACTACTGAAAAACCAAAAAAGAAAACTCCAAAGGAAAGAGTGCAAAAAGAAAACCCTACAAAAGAGTTAATTATACAAACTATTTACAATGCTTTACAACAAATTGACAATATTTCAAGCGTAAATGTTGAAAATAAAGCAAAATTGATTACTTTTGAACTAAATAATGAACAATTTAAGGTTGATTTAGTACAAAAACGTAAACCAAAGGCATAAAAAGTGTCAAATTGACACTTTTTTTATTGTTTTTTGGCGAATTTACGTCAATTTACATGTAAATTTACATGTCAACGGCCTGATCGCGGACGCCGCGGGCCGCATTTTACTATTATAACATACTTTTGAGTTTTTGTCAATAGAAAAATGCAAAAAATTTTTTAAAAAAATTTTCCTAAAACTATTGACTTATTTTCTAATTATGATATAATAATAATGTAAGAGGTGATACTATGAAAAAATATGAAGATTTAACAAAAGAAGAACAATTAGAAAAATTACTAGAAGAATGTATAGATTTTTTGTATTCATTACCTAGTCCACCATTAGATTTAATACAACGCATAGAAAAAATTATGAAAATTAAATAAAAAACTATTGACAATAATTTTCAATAGTGCTATAATTATAATGTAAGGAAGTGATACTATGGAAATTTACAATGAAACATTTTTTGCTGAATACTTAAAAAAATTATTTGCGGCAATGGGTATTCCCGCACAAGTCGAAGTTATTGATGGCGGCAAGTATTGTGATGATGTATTAGTTACATACAATGGTATTAAATTAATCTTAAATGATTACAATGATATTAAAAAAATTATTGACAAATAATAATAAAAATGCTATAATAATAATGTAATAAGAAAGGAAATGATAAAATGAAAAAAGTGTATCTTGTTCGTTTTCTAACTGAGTGGGACGAAGAAATTGAAGAGGGATATTTTACTACCGAAGAAGAAGCTAATAAATGTGCCAACGCAATAAATGAATATTTAGGTTCATTAGATAAAGCTGAAGCTATTGAAGTATTCCCAATAAATGTTCAAGAAGAGTTTGATTTGGATACTTTTAAAGAACAATATAATATAGAATAAAAGGCGAAAAACGTCTTTTTTATTTTACTTTACACTTTACATGTCAATTGACACCGGCGCGACACTGGCCGCTCTGCGCCGAATTTTTAAAAAGTCAAGCCTTTTTGCATTTTTTTCGCTAAAAATTTGAAATTTTACACTTTCTTTACACTCCCAAAACTAAGAGCGGCGACCGCATACCATTCGTATATGGTCGCAATTGACCCGTAAAGCCGACCGGGGCCACCATATGCAATTTTTTCGTGGATTTATTTGACTTTTTAAGCGCGACCGCAATTCCCATAATACATGCTTGACTTTTATAAAAAAATATGTTATAATATAAAAAAAAGACTAATAGACCGACCGGCTACCAGCACACAAGAGTATAAATTGATTATTTTAATAAAATTTGTTATAATATAATGGGAAAGTATTATTATTATATATATTTATATTTATATTTCCCCTTTAATTATATCATAAATAAAATAAAAAATCAAGTAGTAATCGGCTAATCGGGAGCGGCGTTTTAATTTATATGCAAGAGGAAAACGATAAGGACAAAATAAAAAGGATGATTGGACGGGACCCGAGCCACGTCTATACCACCATCTTCACAATTTTCTACCATTTCTATATGTTTATTATAACCTTATTCCCCATAACCGCATTCAAACAACCATTACTCTTAATAAACTTATAATAAATTTTGCAGTCTCTTATATTATATAGAAACTGCAAAAAATGTTATAAGTTTGCTTCATCAATAAACATATTCGCTCCACTTAAAACTTTTAGCCACCTATCTTCATCTGCATCTTTCATTAAATTAAATATTCTATCTACAAAAGCAAAACTATAAAATTTATTTTTATATACCAATCTTAGAAAATAATCCTCATTTATATTTAATCTTCTTCCAGCTTTCTTTTCTTTAGTACTAAAATAATAATGTTCATAAACTCCATTGTTTTCTATTTCAATAAAACTATCATATTCCATTTTTATCCTCCTTATTCCCAATTAAAATCCTCAGTTGTTAATTGTTTTGCGGCAACATTTTCATTTCTTACCACAAGAGTACCTTTAGTAATGCGGCAATTAAATAAAGTTTCCAATTCCGCTTTAAATGACATAAAACCACTCTTATTCAAATTTCTTATTTCACAACTTAAATCATATGCTTCCTCTTTAGTTAATTCACCATTCTCAACCATTTCTCTAATTAATATATCTTGTTCTATATCAGTCCCAAAATACTTTTTCATTACTTCTCTTTTTATTTCTTGCTCTTCTTCTGTAAAAGGCTCTAGTATAGAAAGACCATCTTCTTGGTCATAAACTTTACATCATAAATATTTACAATATCCCAATCTACCCATCTCTTTAAAAGCTACACCAAACAATAATTTCTTTGCATCAAGAGTATATCTATATGCAGTATCTTTTCCTATTGTTAACTCATCAGAATATTTCTTCATAATCTTATTATTAACATTTGTACAAGTATCCAATCCAGATTCTGCTCATTCTTCGTCAAAAACTTTTAAAATTAATTTTTTGCTATCACTACGCCCCTTAATATAAACATCATCCCCCGGATTTTTTATACCCCTAATTTCAATACCCCCATAAACAATATCAAAATCAGCATAGTCCTCTAATTCGCGGAGATACCTCTCTTTATTATTTCTAAAAGTTTGCGCTCTACTTTTTCCTTTTAAACCAAACCAAGCCGCAATTTCATCTGTTTTCATTTTTCCTAATTTTAAATGTATATCTGCCATAATTTACCTCCTCTATTATAATTTAAAAAATAACTATAATAAATATTATAACTTTGCCCTAACTTATAATTTTTTATTAAACTTATAATATTTCTTGCAGTCTCTTTAATATATATATAAACTGCAAAAAATATTATAAGTTCATTTAAAGTGGGAGATTCATCACTTCGTGATGAATGCACCCCCTTATCAATAGGGCAATAAAAAATAGATAGCCCCTAATTACTATCTATTTCTATCTTTCTTATATACGGAATAGATGCATAATAACTAGTAATCTTATCATCAGCAACCCCGCAATAACCAAAGTTTAACTTAAACCAAAGTCAAAATATTAGCAAATTTTTCATATCTAATCAACTTTATAATTGTGTGCGGCAATGCGTCCCTGTTCAAAGAAAACAGTAAACATATCTCTAATATCATCAACAGGAATAAAACCTCCGTCAGGAGTTACAATTATATCCCCTTCAAATATTTTATTTCCATCTATATCGCGGTAACCGGTATATTGTCCTATAGAACTGGGTTCAACCTGCCACTCATCTCCGCACTTATCAATTATAGTATAATTAAGCGTAAGACAACCATAAACTCATTTTTCTTCGTCTTTAGAGTATCCCCTAAATAAAATCTCACGCATAAATTGTTTTGTTGCTCCTTTCTAAATCGTATTTCTCGTATCGTCTTAATAAAAATCGTGTTTTCTAAAAATGCGTATTTTTTAGCAACTCAGGAAAAACCTAATTAGATTTAGGTTTTCTTTTTTGTATTAAATCAATCTTGAAACTTTCACCAGCCATATCAAAAGTAATAAGTTTACCTTTGTTTTCAATTACAACATTAGTTGCACCATCTAGTGCGGCAATGCATTTATTTATTTCTGCAATTATCATTTCTTTTGTTGGATTTTCTTTAACTGTTCTAACTACTTTTTTCTTTTCTTTTGCACCGTCCCTGATACCTTTTCTAGCTGCGGCAAGTGATTTATTCTCTTTTGCGGCTGCACATAGCTCTTCTTGTTCTTCGTTTTCAAGATAACCCTCATCTTCAAGCCAAGTTAAAACTGCTTCATTCATATCAATATCTAATTTTGTACACATATTTTCAAGATAACTAGTCATAGCCTTTACAACTTTTCCGTTTTCAAGAGTAATATCAACTACTTTTCCATTGATTACATAATTTTCCATATTATCCACCTTCCCTTTCTTATTTGACAATATTTCTAATTTTTATTATTTTTTCATTTTCTATATATATTATAACATTTTTTTTATTTTTTGTCAATATTTTTTCTTAAAATTTTTATAATCTTTTGCGGGATCCGGTTACAGGCTGATCTGATCTGGATCATATGTCCCTATATACAAGAAAAAAGCGATTATTTAATCGCTTTTATTATATCGTTTTCTTTATATTATTCTGCTATTGTAAAATATGCTCTTTTTTTATCTTCTACTCTTGTTACTCTTCCTGCATCAACTAGCTTCTTTACAAGAGCACTAACCTTTTGTGCTGATTTGATTTCATCACTTTCAACTGCTTTGAATAATTCAGTTACAGTTACTGGATGTCCAGCATTAGCAATTCCTTCAAATACAACTTCAACTAATTTCTCGTTTTCTTTTTGAGTTTTAGTTTGTCCATTTCTTTTCTTAGATACTAACTCAATTTCGTGATTTAAGAATTCTACTACTGCATCAGTATCTTCGATATTAGCTCCTTCTACAATTTCAATTAATCTTCCAAACATTTCTTTCTTAGTCATTTTCTTTTCCATTATTATCACCTCATTTAACCTTTCTTTTTCTTATTATTTTTTATTTAAACACTTTATAGTGTTGAGAAGATTTAGTGAAACTCTTTCGCTTATAAGAAACCTGCGGCAACTGCTAGGATTAAGAAGAACAGCCTCGTCACTAAGGATTTTTCACTTATGGCTACGACTCTTTGGTCTACCAGCCTTAGTAAGTTTCATAAACTATTTTTCTTTCTTTTTCTATATATATTATATAATATTTTTTTAATAAAATCAATTATTTTTCAAAGAACTTTGTAATAAAGAGTGTAGCCTCTGGTTCTCAACGGTTTTATCCAGACATATGTGGGCAACTACACCAATATCAGGTTGGGAATACTCCTCATTACGCCACGAAGCCTTGCGGCCCGCCACCTAATATTGTTTTTCTTCTTTTTCTTTATTACATATATATTATATAATATTTTTTTAA
>Ga0247608_10007028_pt1 | contig 11680 bp, 9 predicted proteins | sample 176DNAGHGlowgp2_FD_193490 | JGI IMG/M metagenome (GOLD analysis project Ga0247608, IMG submission 193490) | Sheep rumen microbial communities from Palmerston North, Manawatu-Wanganui, New Zealand - 1766 DNA GHGlow gp2 | ecosystem: Host-associated > Mammals > Digestive system > Stomach > Rumen ... | reverse complement strand
AAGAAGCGACATCGTAAGCCACTGGCAACCAAAAGGATAGGATTCCGACGGAAAAAGCACTGACTTTCGCGCGAAAGTCAGTGCTTATTTTGCGAAAGTCAGTGCTTATTTTCCAAAAGTCAGTGCTTATTGATGGGAAGGCAGTGGCATCCTGAAAATTCCCTACTGCGGTTGCCGCAGCTCCACCGCCGCTCAGCCGGATTTGCAAACCCAAACGAGCGAAGGCACCTACGGCGGGCAAGGCGGTAGCAGCACCCCACCACCCCTCAAGGCCTATTGCATCTTATTAATAGAGCAATTTCGGCTGGGAGTGGGGGCTGTAATTCTGCTCTTGCATAAATATTGCGTACAACAAACACCTTAGGTAGAAAGACAAAAAACGGGGATTCCCAACCACAGGAATCCCCGCTCAGTAGTCTCTTTAGACTAATAGGTCATCTTTGGCTCAAGCTCCTTGGCCTGGTCAATCATCTTCTGCACCTCGCTCACTGCTGGCACACGGCCGCAGATGTGCTTCTCGGCGTTAATCTCCTCAAGCTTGGGCTGCAGGTTCTCTGCCACTCTGTGGCGGAACTCCTTGACGGTGTCAACGCCGGCGGCCTCGAGCAACTCAGCAAACTGCGGCCCCACACCATTGATGCGGAAGAGGTCGGCATGGTTGGTCCAACGGAGAATGAGCTTCTCGCTGATGCCGGTCTGCTCGGCCAGTTCCTTACGTCCCTTGGGGGCAGAGCATTTCTCCAACAGCTCGCTCACCTTGTTAATGCCTGCTGCAACGAGCTTCTCTGCGTAGACGTCGCCTACACCTTCGATGTCAATAATCTTGTAGTCCATGGTTTTAAAGTTTTAAAAGTTAAAAATAGGTTTATTGTGGGTTAGCGGTTTTGCTCTTAGGTATGGCGAAGCGTACTTTCTCACTGTCGTCGCGCTTCTCGTGGTATAGCTTTGGCAGGGGATTGGCCAGGGGCTGGTCGTAGGTCTGCCGGTTGCGCCAGATGTCGATGGCCATGTAAATGGCATGGCGCATGGAGTCGGCACTGGCCCGGCCCTGTCCTGCTATGTCGAAGGCAGTGCCATGGGCTGGCGATGTGCGCACAAGGGGTATTCCGGCCGTGACGTTGACGCCGTCGGAGGCGATGGTCTTGAGTGGGGCGAGGCCCTGGTCGTGGTACATGGCCAGCACGGCATCGAAGGCCTGGTACTGATGTGAGCCAAAGAATCCATCGGCAGGATAGGGGCCGAAGGCCTGTATGCCCTGCTGCTCAAGCTCGGCAATGGCAGGAATGATGACCTCCTGCTCCTCGGTGCCGAGCAGCCCCCCGTCGCCGGCGTGGGGATTGAGTGCGAGCACGGCTATGCGTGGGTTGGAGATTCGGAAGTCGCGCTTGAGCGCCTGATGGAGTATGGTTGCCTTCTCCACTATGCGGGGCTTGGTGATGGCCTCCGACAGGTCGCGTATGGCGATGTGGGTGGTGACGAGTGCCACGCGCAACTCGTCGTTCAGGAGAATCATAAGTGCCTTGTTCCCATCGCCAGCCTTGGCTTCGAGATACTCCGTGTGGCCAGTGTAGTGGAAGCTGTCGCTTTGTATGGTGCTCTTGTTGATGGGAGCCGTCACCAGTACGTCGAAAAGCTGCTGCTGGTAGTCGTCCATGGAGCGGTCGAGGGCCTTGAGGGCGGCCTGTCCAGCCTCGGACGAGGGCTGGCCGAGTTCCACCTTGACATCGTCGTCCATGCAGGCCAGCAGGTTGAGCCGGCCGTCCTTGGCCTCGTCGGCAGAGGATATGATGCTAAAGGGTGTCTCTATGTTCAAGGCTTTACGGTGGTAGGTGGCCACTTTGGGCGAGCCATAGACGATGGGTGTGCACAGCTCAAACATGTCTGGGTCTTCGAAGGCGCGGAGTATGACCTCCCACCCTACACCGTTGGTGTCTCCCTGAGTGATGGCGACACGTACTTTTCTTTCTTCCATTGCTATAATTATTTAAGTTTAGCAAGCCTTGCTTGCTGGGAGTTATCGGGAGTTAATGAGCCGATGGCTCTTGGAGTTCTTGACTTGCCAGCGGCCGAAGGTCGAGCGAACGGACTGTAGCATCCGTAGAGAGTAGGCCACAAGCAGCGAGGATGTCCTGCCCCCGGCTGGCTCTGATGGTGGCAAACACGCCGTGGGCGGTGAGGTAGTCGCGCATTTGCTGCATACGCTGCTCGTCGGAGGCAGGCAGGTCGACGCCAGGAATGGGGTGGAAGCGTATGAGATTGACCCTGCAGTCGATGCCCCTGACAAGGCCGACAAGCTGTCGGGCGTGCTGCAGACTGTCGTTGAGATGGGCGAAGCAGATGTACTCAAAGGAGCAGCGCCGCTGATGGGAGAAGTCGTAACGGCGCAACAGCTCCACCACCTCGGCGATGGTCATCTGCCGCTCGGAGGGCATGAGCTGCTGGCGCTGGTCGTGGAGCGGCGAGTGCATGGATATGGCCACATGGCACTGACTCTCATCGAGGAATCGGCGCAGCTTGCCCCTGATGCCCACGCTGCTCACAGTGATGCGCTTCGGACTCCAGCCAAAGCCATCGGGCGCAGTAAGCAGCTGTGTGGCCTTGAGCACGTTGTCAAGGTTGTCCATGGGTTCGCCCTGCCCCATGAACACAATGTTGGTCAGCGTGTCGCGCTCGGGAAGTGAATAGACCTGGTTGAGTATGTCGGCCACGGTGAGGTTGCCTTGCCAGCCCTGCTTACCCGTCTGGCAGAAAAGGCAGTTCATCTTGCAGCCCACCTGGCAGCTCACGCACACTGTGGCGCGTGAGCCGTCGGGTATGTAGACGGTCTCGACGTAGCGTTGCAAGCCACGCCCGTCGTCCTGGCATGCTACTGGGAAAAGGTATTTCACCGTGCCGTCGGCACTGCGCTGACTCTCAGCCGGCGGCACACACCCCACCACGTAGTGCTCGGCGAGACGCTCGCGACCAGCCAGCGACAGGTTGGTCATCTGGGCTATGTCACAGACACGCTGCTGGTAGAGCCACTTGGCCATCTGCCCACCAGCAAAGGCGGGCAGGCCGTGTTGCTGCGCCACCTGGCGCAGGTCGCCGGCACTGAGGCCTAAGAGTGGAGTCTTGCCATGGGGCATGGGGCGGGGTGAAAGGTGATGAACGGTTTAGTCTATTTCCTCGTCGGCCTCGTAGCCACCCATCTCACGGATGGCGTTCTTGAGCATGGTGTACTGCTGGTAGAGGTTGTTGACGGCCTCTTCTCCCTGGGTGTAGTCGTGCATGGGCGACTTGAGGAAGAAGCTGAGGAAGCGCTGTATGCCATAGCGTCCGGCGCGTACAGCGAGGTCGCTGAGCAGGCAGAGGTCGAGACAGAGTGGCGCGGCGAGTATGGAGTCGCGGCAGAGGAAGTTGATCTTGACCTGCATGGGGTAGCCCATCCAACCAAAGATGTCGATGTTGTCCCATCCCTCCTTATTGTCGTTGCGCGGTGGGTAGTAGTTGATTCTCACCTTGTGGTAGTACTGTGTGTCCTCGTCGTTGCCGTGGCCGTAGAGGTCGGGCTGCACGTCGGGCTTGAGTATGGTCTCGAGCGTCGAGAGCTTCGACACCTCCTTGGTACGGAAATTGGCCGGCTCGTCGAGCACGAGGCCGTCACGGTTGCCGAGTATGTTGGTGGAGAACCAGCCAGAGAGGCCGAGGCAACGGGTGCCGATGATGGGTGCGAAGCCGCTCTTGACGAGCGTCTGTCCTGTCTTGAAGTCCTTGCCGGCGATGGGCATCTTGGTACGCTCGGCAAGCTCCCACATGGCGGGAATGTCGACGGTGGTATTGGGGGCACCCATGATGAAGGGCGCACCCTCGGAAAGGGCTGCGTAGGCGTAGCACATGGAGGGGGCTATATGGTCGCGGTCGTCGGCCTTCATGGCGGCCACGAGGTCGGGCAGATGGTAGTGGACGCTCTCTTCCACGGGCACGTAGATCTCGGTGGAGGCAGCCCAAAGCACGACAATGCGCGAGCAGCCTTTCTCCTGCTTGAAGCGCTTGATGTCCTCGCGCAGCTCATTTACCATGTCCCAGCGGGTGGCGCACTGCTTGACGTTGTCGCCGTCGAGACGCTTGGCATAGTTCTTGTCGAAGGCAGCGGGCATGGGCACTATCTGCTCCAGCTCCTGGCGCACCGGCTCTATGTCCTTCTCCTTAAGCACCTCGGCGTACATAGCCGACTGGTAGGCGTTCTGGGGATACACGTCCCAGCAGCCAAAGACGATGTCGTCGAGACTGGCCAGGGGCACTATCTCGGAGTACTTCAGATACTGCTTGCTCTCACCGCTACCCACGCGTATCTTGTCGTACTGTGTCATTGAACCCACGGGCTTGGCCAGGCCCTTTCGGGTCATGAGCACGCCTGTCATGAAAGTAGTGGCAACAGCGCCGTTGCCTACCACCAAAATGCCCAGCTTTCCTTCGGCTGGCTTTACTGAAGTTTGTTTCATTGCAATGTTTGTTTTTATAAAGGTTTTAATCTATAGGTATCTTTAAGCGTTTTGGGAACTACATGCAGATTAGAACGAGGCGCGGAAAGTGAAGCGCACGCCCCGCTTATTGGCCGTAGGCAGGTCATTGTAGCTGAGCCGCCTTACATATTCAACGTGGAGTAACTTGAAAATATTGTGTATGCCTATCGACATTTCCCAGTAGGGGCGGCTCCCGTTCATGATGCAGCAGCCGTCGGGGAAAAGCATGACAACGTCGCTCTGCTGGTTACGCGGCAACAAGGGGTTGTTCTTGTCGGTAAGCCGCCCCCAGAGCATCTTCACGCCGATGAACTCACGCCACTTGAGCTTGCGTAGCAGGGGGATGCGGTTGAAGAACTTGCCGTTGAAGTCCCAGTCGGCCATGACAGAGAGGTAGCGGTCGTTGAGGAACTCCATGTTGTTGATGAGGTTGAAGGTCTGGTCTTCGAGGATGTAGCCCAGGTTGGCCACGGGCATGATGAGCAGCGGATAGGGCACTTGGTTCCACTGGGCGCCAGCCTTGGCCCTGATGCCAAGCTTGCCCCAGTTCATAGGCATCCAGAAGCGCTTGTAGACCTCAGCCTCGGTGAAGTTATAGTTGTACTGCCCGCCGAGCAGCCCCTTCACGCCCACAGTATGCTGCAGGCGGAACACGGGAGCGTCGAAGTTGAGCGGCCAGCGGTGCTGCTTGGTGTTGATGTAGGTCTCGCCAGGGGCAAAGCGCACGCCAACGGTGGCCTCGGTGTAGCGTATGTGGGAGATGGTGCCGTCGGGGACAACGGGCTTGTCGCCCGGCACCGGCACATCGGTGGCCGTGACCGAGGACAAGGGTGTGAAGTTGATGTTGCCTATGGGCGACACACGTTCGGTCTTGGCAGAGGCATAGTACTTGATGCCCCACTCCTGTTCGTAGTCAAAGGTGAGGTTCTGCCGGTTGTAGAGGAACATCTTGTCGAGCTTAGTAACCTTGAACGAGGTGAACACGTTGTCCTTGTCGGTCTGTATGAACTTGTCGCTGGGCAGGGCCACGTCGCGCGAGCTTTCGAAGGCTATGGCCTGGCGCGGGAACTCTCGCGGCAGGTAGCCGGGCTTGTTGAAGGTATAGGTAACCTGGCCTGAGTAATAGTTTTCCTTGGACACCATGCCACGGGCATAGTAGCCCTTGAGGAAAATATGGGGGTGGAGGTTGGCAGTGGTCTGTGCGCTGACACGCAGTCGCCACTTGTCGTAGAAGTTTTGTGAGATGGTGGCGTTGATGGGGCCTATGTCGACCTTGCTGGGGTGATTCTTGGTGCCTGTGTCGACGAAATTCTCGATGAGAGCGCGCAGTCCAATGATTATATACTTAAAGCCCTTAATCTGCTCCAACTGCTTGACGAGCAGCTCCATGGAGCTTTCGCTCTGGGTAAGTTCCACCTGGCGGTAGCGGTTCCAGAAGTCATCGTCGCGCATCTCTGCATAGGCATCTTTCTTTTGCGTTGCCTTACCCCGCAAGAGCGTCTGCGGCAAGGGGTCGAAGGAGTATTCGGTACGGCGCGTTGTTCTCACAACGATGGCCTTGGCCAAGAACTTGGCTACTTTCAGCTCCACGAACATGTCGTCGATGGAAAGCACCCACTCGCCGTTGGGCAGCTTGGTGTACTCCTGTATGCACTGCATGTTTTCCACCCAGTTCACGTCGCTCGTCTTGGGAATGGTGAGCTCACAGCGCTTCACCTGGTACGAGCTGTCGGCCAGGATGTAGATTTGTCCGCGGAAGCCGAAGTCCTGCTGGTTGTTTGGCGTGAAGTCAAGCTGGTAGCACAGGTCGTTGTCCACGTAAGTGGTGTCGGTGATGTAGAAGCGGTAGAAGGCGATGGCATCGCGACCGATAGGACTGGTAAAGGGATACTGGAAGAGCCTGATGTTGTCGTCGTAGATGTCGACGTCGGCAAAGACCTCGCGCAACACGGTGGTGACAATGTCTCCAGTCTGGAACAAATCGTTCACGCCGGAGGAGTTCTCGCCTTGTATGATGCTTTTCTCCGAGTGGGGCGACTTGCGGTAGAGCTTCTGCGTCACCGTCTCCTCTACCGAAAGCGGCAAGATAAGCTTGTCGTTGTACTGGCACACCTCGACATGGTTGAGAAGCCACTGACGCCTCTTGAAGATGCCCGACTGCAGATCCTTGGGAGTCAGGTCGTTCAAGCCAAGCATGATCTTCTGGTAGTTCATGTACTGATAGTAGTCGTGCTGCTTGAGGTCGGTACGCTTCTTGGCTGCTATGACCTTGCGCATGAGCTCCACGGCAGGATTGTTCTTGCGGCTATAGCGCCCTGTTCGCTTCTGACTGATGACCACCTCTTTCAGCGCACGGGTGTCGGGTTTGAGGCGTATTACGAGGTGAGAGGGAGTGCTGGCACTGATGTTGACCACCTGGGGCACATAGCCCACGCTGCTAATGGTAAGCCGCCAGCCGTTGTGGCGCTCTATTGTGAACTTACCTTGGGCATTGCTTGACACCGCCGTCTTGTTGCCCTTGTACAAGGCACTGGCATAGGGCACAGGGCCACCGTCGGTGGCATCGACTATCTCGCCTGTTATCTGTGCCAACAACTGTGGCACGGAAAAAGCCAGAAACAACAGAGTAAGTAAATAATGTCTCAAGACTATTTCTTATTCATTTATTTAAAAAGCGGCTGCAAAGGTAAGAAATACTTCTGAAAAAATGTTGAGAAAGCGAAAACTTTTTCCTTTTTTGTGTTTTTTTGGCCACTTTCCTTGACTTTTTAAATAAAATAGTGTACTTTTGCACGAAATTTATGAAACGACCATCTTTCTTACCTATTATTATAGGCACAGGATTCGGTGCTGGCTTCTGGCCCTGGGGGCCTGGAACGGCAGGGGCTGTGGTGGCCACGCTCGTATGGTGGGCTTTGGCCGCATGGCTCGGCACGGCGGGAGCCGCCATGCCCACGGTGGCGCTCATTGTAACATTCACCCTACTGGGCACCTGGGCCACGGCAAAGCTCATGCCCTACTGGGGTAGCGACCCCAGCCGCGTAGTAGTCGACGAGATGGTGGGTGTCTGGATACCACTTCTGGCAGCCAACAACTGGTGGCAAGCACTGCTGGCGCTGCTGCTGTTCCGCCTCTTCGATATAGTCAAGCCACTGGGCATCAAGAGCCTCGACCGCAGGGAAGGTGCCTTTTGGGTGATGGCCGACGACATTGCCGCTGGCATCTATGCAGGCGTTGTTCTGCTGGTCATCGAATTTCTCGTACTATGGGCAGGCTGAAGAGCGAACTGCTTACTTTCTGCAAGGCGCAACTATCGGCACAGGCTGCCACGCTGTGCGACTTCCTGGCCACGCTGCTCCTGGCGGAGGTTGCTGGATGGTGGTACGTGTGGTCGTCGCTTGCAGGAGCAGTCACGGGCGGTGTGGTCAACTGCGTGGTCAACTATCGGTGGGTGTTCAAGCCTGAAGGGCTGAAGAAAGGCTACGTAGCCTTGAAATACCTGATGGTGTGGACGGGAAGCATCGTGCTCAACACACTTGGTACCTATCTGCTTACCGAGTTGTCGGGCTACTATTTCATGCTATCGAAGATTGTGGTAGGACTGTCAGTGTCGCTGTTATGGAACTATCAGCTGCAGCGCTTTTTCGTTTACCGCGACATCCACATGGCAAAGAGGGCAAAGAAACAAGATACTATATGAACTATAATGAACTATAGAAACTATAATGAACTATAGAGACTATTTGCAAAAGGTAATATATCAGGTCATCAATCCGCTGATAAGATTGATGATCAGGATGGGGGTTACCCCAAACTCCATCACCGCCACCGGCCTGGTGGGCAACGTCGTTGCCACCTGGTTTTTCATTGAGGCAGCACTGCAACTTAATGCCGAACCCTCGTCGGCCTACGCCCTGATAGGCTGGGGCGGCGGCGTGATACTCTTCGCCGGCCTGTTCGACATGATGGATGGCCGACTGGCTCGCATGAGCGGCAAGTCATCGCTCTTCGGCGCCCTGTGGGACTCTACGCTCGACCGGTACAGCGAGCTGTTCACGCTCTTCGGCATAGCCGTCATTTTCCTGAGAAGCAGCGACGAGACGTGGTTCGTCATAGGCGTGGCCACCTTCTTTGCCATGGTAGGATCAATGATGGTGAGCTATGTCAGGGCACGTGCCGAAGGACTGGGCATAGAGTGCAAGGTGGGCCTGATGCAGCGCCCAGAACGCGTGGTCGTCACCGCCGTAGGAGCCATCGTGAGCGGCATCACCGCCAACTTGTGGTGGCTCGCCGGAGCCATGGTGCTCATCGCCCTGCTTGCCAACTTCACTGCCTGCTGGCGCATACTCCATTGCTACAGACAGCTCAGCTAACGTTGCCTGTTCTACACCTCATAGCCAATGGTTAATGCTCAATGGACAATAAGCCGAAAGGAGGTGGTGGCTGTAGTAGTGGGCACACTGCTCTTCCTCGTTCTGCAAGGATGGCTCGTAGGATTCATGCCTGCACAGGTGTTCATGGCGTTGCTCTTCCTCACGCTCTACTTTGCCCATCCTTCCTCACGACGGCTGGCAGTGGCCCTGCTACCCTTCGTGGTCTTCGAGATAAGCTACGACTGGATGAGGCTCTATCCCAACTACCAGGTAAACCCCATTGACACAAAGGGAATCTACAACGCCGAGCTGCAGCTCTTCGGCATCAGTGCCAATGGGGTGACCATGATTCCCGGACAATACTTCAACCTACACCACACGACGCTGGCCGACTTCCTCGCCGGACTGTCCTACCTTTGCTGGGTGCCAGGCCCCATGGCTTTTGGGCTGTGGCTATACTTCAAGGGCGAGCGGTGTTGGTACCTGCGCTTTGCGCTCTGCTTCCTGCTCATCAATTTCATCGGCTTCGCAGGCTACTATATCCACCCGGCGGCACCACCCTGGTACGTGCTGGAGTATGGCTTTGAGCCTGTGCTCAACACCCCTGGCAACGTGGCCGGACTGGCGCGCTTCGATGAGCTGGTAGGCCTGCCAGTGTTTCACAGCATCTACGTCAACAACTCCAACGTGTTCGCCGCCGTGCCGTCACTCCACGCGGCCTACATGCTCGTGGCCACAGCCTATTCGGCCATGAGCCGACAGCGATGGCCGCTGACAGCCCTCTGCGCCCTCATCACAATCGGCATCTGGTGCACCGCCGTCTACTCATGCCACCACTACACCATCGACGTGCTGCTCGGAATAGCCACCGCCATCGCAGGCATCCTCATCTTCGAGCTGGGCCTCATGCGCTGGAAGCCTTTCAGGCGGTTCATCGACAGCTACTGCGCCTACTGCAGCAACAGCGTACCCGGCGATAATTCCGCCGGTAATTCCACCGGTAATTCCACCAGTACTTCCGCCAGTACTTCCGCCGGCAGCCAGCACCGCCACGGTGTCTGCAGGTTTTGCCAGCATGACCATGCCACCCCGCCACATACCTTATTAATATTATTGCTACTCCTCCCATCCCCCACCCCATGCCCAGCCCAGACCACCATCAAGGCCGAAACGCAACTCTCGCTGTCAGACGGCGAACACACCCCGCTCTGGCTCAACGCCAACAAGTATGGGCTAAGCTCACTAAGCACCACCAACGGCTACCTGCGAGCTTCCGCACAGAAACCCGTGAAAGCCGACTCAGCAAGCCGCTGGAGCTGGGGATTCACTGCCGACGTGGCCGTGGCAGCGGGCTACACCAGCACCGTCGTCCTACAACAGGCTTTCGCCGAGGTGCGGTGGCTCAAGGGACTCCTCACCGTGGGCAGCAAGGAGCAGCCCATGGAACTTAAGAACCAGCAGCTCTCCACCGGTAGCCAGACCTTTGGCATCAATGCACGGCCCATGCCTATGGTCAGGCTTTCGCTGCCCAACTACTGGGATGTGCCACTCACGCGCCACTGGCTGGGGGTGAAAGGGCACATAGCCTATGGCATGCAGACCGACGGGCGCTGGCAGCAACACTTCACCAACAAAAGCCACCGCTACACCCGCCACACCAAGCTCCACACCAAGGCTGGATACCTGCGCTTCGGCCGAGAGGGAAGCTGGTTTACCGCCGAGGCTGGTATGGAAATGGCTTGCCAGTATGGCGGCACAGCCTACATCGACAGCCCCGACGGCCTGGTCAAGATCGACAACGAAGACGGCATCCAGGGTGCCTGGCGCGCACTAATACCCGGCGGCAGCGAAGTAGGCGAAGGCATCTACAAGAATAAGGGGGGCAACCACGTGGGCAGCTATCTCCTGCGACTCAACCTCAACCAAAAGCACTGGAAGCTCTCAGCCTACGCCGACCATTACTTTGATGACCATTCACAGATGTTCTTCCTCGACTACGACGGATACGGACAAGGCGAGCGCTACAATGAGTGGGAACATAGCCGATGGCTTCTCTACGGCCTTCACGACATCATGCTTGGCCTGGAGCTACAGCTCAAGAGAACTCCCTACATAAGCAACATAGTAGTCGAGTACCTCTACACCAAGTATCAGAGCGGCCCCATCTTCCACGACCGCACGCTCCAGCTCTCCGACCACATCGGCGGACGCGACAACTACTACAACCACCACATTGCCACAGGATGGCAGCACTGGGGGCAGGTGATAGGCAACCCGCTCTATCGCTCGCCACTATACAACCACGATGGCACCATACGCGTAACCAACAACCGTTTCTGGGCATGGCACGCCGCTGTCAGCGGGCAACCCACACCACGCCTCGCCTACCGTCTGCTCTGTACCTGGCAACGCGGATGGGGCACCTACGACGCACCACTACCCAATCCCCAGCACAACGTCAGCCTGCTCGCCGAAGCGCAGTACCGTCTTAGTACAAGCGCGCGTCGCCACAGCCCACAGTGGACACTGAGGGCCGCCTGGGCTATGGACCGCGGCGGCTTGATAGGCAACAACATGGGCCTCCAGCTCACGGCGGCCTGCGCTGTGGGTGTAGGAGAATGAAAGCTGTATCCGGCGGTATTTCCCGCCGACCAAAACCATCTGGAGAACAACCATAATGGAAGTAAAGCAAATAACGACTACAGCGAAAGCCACGGTTAGTGTGCCGTGCGGTTTTGCCGCACGGAAAACAAAGAAAACAACCACAACAGCCACAACCATGCCAACACTCAGCAGACTACT
>Ga0247608_10007026_pt1 | contig 11681 bp, 10 predicted proteins | sample 176DNAGHGlowgp2_FD_193490 | JGI IMG/M metagenome (GOLD analysis project Ga0247608, IMG submission 193490) | Sheep rumen microbial communities from Palmerston North, Manawatu-Wanganui, New Zealand - 1766 DNA GHGlow gp2 | ecosystem: Host-associated > Mammals > Digestive system > Stomach > Rumen ... | reverse complement strand
CGGTCTTTATATCGATATATAGTGACCGGGCTTCGCTTAAAAATGCATTGGCAACGGTTAAGGCCTGTTCGGAATAAGGGTAGAGATATCCGTTCTTGGACTTGGCAAGTATTCCGATCTGAGTAAAGAAAAACAAAAGGTCCTTGTTGGTGTAATCAAGTATCCGGTCCTTAATAAAACACGGATCTTCGGATAAATAACGCCTTAAGTCAAGCTGCTCGTTGGAAAAATTACATTTGCCGTTTCCGGTACGCATCAGCTTTTTAAGGGGTATGGAGTTTTTTTCAAATACGGTAACTCTCGCTCCGTTTCTGGCCGCATACAAAGCTGCCGCCATACCGCTTGCGCCCGCACCGATCACCGCGATCTTCTTCATAAAATCCGACCTTTAAAAGAACAAACCTATTCTTCATCCCTTAACAGATGAAGCCGTACAAGCAATGCACTTAACTTTGTACCGCCCGGAACCGCAGAAAGCTCGGTCGCCGTAATACCTTTTGATACGACCATAACAACAAAGTAAATAAGCGCACCTACGATAATTTCCAGTAAAATGAATATCCTTGAATAACCGTTTCTCATCAGCAGTTTATTCATGGCGAACAAAATGCCTCCCATGATGAGTGAAGAAACAAGCGGATAGATAAATGTCTTTATATATTCCTGACGATATCCGACCGTTCTGCTGATGGCAAATACATTAAGTATGCATATTATAAGCGAAAAGAAGTTATTTGACAAAGCAACGGCATAAATATTTAAGTCGGTAAACTTAAGCAGGCATATAAGTATGGTCACATGCACCGCAAGTGCGATGAGTCCGTGGATAATGGGCTTTATGAGCTTGCTCATACCCTGCAAAAGTCCGTTTGTAAGCGTTGAAAAAGAAAACAGTACTATTCCCGCTGCACCGACTCTTAACAGTATGGGACCGGTCTCGTTGGTCGTTGAGAACAAAAGATACATTATCTCACCTGCAAGAACAAATATACCCATAGCACAGGGGATTGAGACCATCATGGTGATACGGATGACACGGCCTATCTTATCTCTTGCTTCATCATAGGCCTTACGTTTCATTATGCCGGCAAGAGTGGGCACGCTTGAGGCTCCCATTGCGCTTGACATGGCTATCGGAACACCGATAAGGACAAGATACTTACCGGAATAGATTCCCCAGTTGATGGATTTTATCTCCGTAAGCCCCTTTTCGACCATTATGCGGTTATGTATGTACTGGTCCAGGAAATTGGATATATTGTTTACGGTAGCGCTTATTACTACGGGAATTATCGTAAAAATGAGTACTTTAAACACATATCCGGTACTCTCGATACGGTCCGTGGGATCGCGCATTACTTTTCTTTTAAATGATGAGCTGTTTCTGCGGTATATAAGTATCAAAAATGCGAGCGCACATGCGGCGCCCACAGAACAGCCCAGAGTTGCACCCGCTGCTCCGTATGCATTTTTATAATGTTCGTTCTGTAAGAGCTTTCCGACTTTTTCGCCCTTGGCCGAAAGTAAAAAAGCTGAGCTTAAAGATACACAGATAAGTATGATCTGTTCTAAAAGCTGGGAGGTAGCGGTCGGCACCATGTTGCCCTGCCCCTGGAAAAAGCCTCTGAATACACCCATTATCGCAACAATAAAGAGCGTGGGTGCCAGAACTCTTAAAGGCAGATAGCTCATCGGTTCATTCATGCCCTCGGAAAGCGAACGGGCAAATATGAAAACAAACGATGATGATAAAAGACCCATGACAAGTGCAAAAACAAGCGTGCACTTAAAGATCTTGTCGGCATTTTTGTATTGCCCTTTGTTGACTCTTGCGGCAACCAGTTTTGATACGGAAAGCGGGATCGCATACGAAGATATCGTAAGAACTATGTTATAGATCTCATATGCGGCCGAATAATAACTGTTTCCGAGGTCGCCTATAATGTATGTAAGAGGGATCCTTTTAAAAAGCCCGAGTATCCTTACAAGAACACCGGCAAGTGCAAGAATTCCGCCCTGAACTATGAAATTATTGAATTTACTTTGTTTGCCGTCACCCGACATTAACCCATCTCCCGTGTAATCCCAATCTCGTCAAGTATCTCATCCTGAAGTGCTTCCATGACCTTACGCTCATCGTCATTTATATGATCGAACCCCGATAAATGAAGAAGGCTGTGTGTAATAAGGAATGCGATCTCTCTTTTATATGAATGTCCGTATTCTTCGGCCTGCTTATGGGCGTGTTCAAGCGATATCATGATATCACCGAGTATAAGCTCGCCTGTATCCGGATCGAAGCACTCCGGATCATATTCCGAAATATTTGAAAAATCACCGGGCTTTTCAAATTCAAGCGCGGGAAAAGAAAGCACATCGGTTGATCTGTCAATATTTCTGAATTCTTTGTTTATGCCGCGTATCGTTTTATCATCCGTAAAAGTTACGTTTAAACAAAGTTCGTATGGGATGTCAAAACGAGCTGATACCGTTTGGGTCAGTGTCTTGATGAGTTCTTCGGCATCGAAAGGAAACTCTTCGTCAGTCTCATTTTCAACGTAAAAAGTCATAATAAAGGATCTCCTTTTTCATAATCTCTCTTACGTTTTTCATATCCCTTCCGGTCATGTCGGAATCGGCAAGGGCTTCTTTGATGTATTTCTTGTTAAGCATCGTATCGATAAGTTCGTTGTAATTTACTTTTGCATTCTTATCCGAGGCAAAGATCTGCATTATGGAATATATGAGCTTGTCCGAAAGATAAACGATGCATGATTCCTTGCGGATAAGCGAGGAATTTCTGTCCGAAAACTCAACCAGTAATTTGGCGGCTTCCGGAGGAAATGAATTATCTTTTACAAACTTTTTAAGATCGTTCTGAGAGTATCCGAAACACTTCTTTATCCTGTGATAATAAGCCAGGTTTTTGGCCACATCGACATTGCATCCGCAGGCTTTGGCAATACGTTCGGTAAGATATGCGGTATGGATCGAACGGAAATACTCTTCTTTGGATTTTTCTTTTAATTTTATGAGAGCATCGTATTCCTGATCGTTTATCTCAAGATACATATTGCGGTAACGGTTGGCCACATTATCGTTGAAATACTTAAGTATACCGAACAAAATGATCGTATTTACGGAGATGTTCACGATGGGCATCAGGAACTGTTCAAGGTTTAATTCTTCATTTTTAAGAAATACGAATCCCGCAGTTTCAAATACCAGAAGTGTAAGCATTGATAAAAATATCGAAAAAGAAACCTTGAAATTCTCGTCTATTGATCCAAAAAGCATGATCGCTATCGCTGTTGAAAGAAAATATACGATAAAAGGCATCAAAAGATCTGTGCCGGCCAGCATGCATGACATCATGATAAGACCTGCGGTCGCAAACAATCCCGTAAATCTGTTGGAAAACAGTGACATGGCAACACCGAGCGCAACAAACATCCATCCCGAAACATCAAAAAACGGATAAAGCGCACTTAATACAAGCGATATCTCATAAACGAGCACAAATCGAAAGATATGCTCGGTGTTATCGTAATCAAACGAGTTGTTTAAAAGTTCGTACAGAAAAGAAAAAGTCAGGAATAAGGCAAAAAGCGCAGTCATCACTCCGATCTGCAAAATCTCGCCGTATGATTTTTTAAACAGAAAAGAAGCTCCGACAGCAACGAGTATTGTCGGAAAAAAGATCGATACAGCTGATATTATCAATGGCTTCTTTTCAAATGTTTCCAAATCTATCTACCTTTGTTGTTCTTTTTTTCTTCGTATGCGTCATAAGCGTTGACGATCTTCTGTACAAGGGGATGTCTTACGACATCTTTGCCGGAAAGTTCGCAGATCGATATACCGTCGATCTTTTTAAGTATCTTTACAGCTACGTCAAGGCCGCTCGGCATATCCTTGGGAAGGTCCTTTTGCGTGGCGTCACCGGTTATCACGACTTTCGAACCGAAACCTATTCTTGTTAAGAACATCTTCATCTGTGCGGGTGAAGTGTTCTGGGCTTCGTCGAGGATGATATAGGCATCTTCCAAGGTGCGGCCTCTCATATAAGCAAGAGGCGCAACTTCAATAAGCCCTTTTTCCATGTTCTTTTGAAAATTTTCCGCACCCATGATCTGGTAAAGGGCATCGTAAAGAGGTCTTAAATAAGGATCTACCTTGCTCTGGAGATCGCCCGGCAAGAAGCCCAGTTTTTCGCCTGCTTCGATTGCCGGTCTTGTAAGAATGATCTTACTCACTTCATTGTTTTTAAAAGCAGTGATCGCCATAGCCATTGCAAGATAAGTCTTTCCGGTACCGGCGGGGCCGATCCCGAAAGTGATCATATCTTTTTTCATGGCATCAACATAATGTTTCTGCCCCAGAGTTTTAGGCTTTACGGGTTTTCCGAGCATGGTATGGCAAATAATGTCTTTGTCAAGTTCCGAAAGCCGTTCTTCATTTTGGTCTTTGGAAAGTTCTATCGCATAATCCATTTTCTGCTCTTCTATCCCCGATCTTCCCGATGTGCTTATAAGCTGTTTCATCATGGCGATACCGTGTTCGACGTTTAATTCATCGCCTATGACTTTTAAAACGCCGTCTCTGTTAATGAGCAATATATTAAGTTCCCGCTCCATCTTTTCAAGATAGCGGTCGTTTTCGCCGAATAATGCTTTTAATTCGTCGGCTTTAAGTTCTAAAGTTTTTTCCATTTATTTGTGATATTTCTCGTTGTTGTTGATCTTGAATGCTCTGTATATCTGTTCAAGCAGTATCACTCTCATAAGCTGATGAGGAAATGTCATATCGGAAAAAGAAAGCTTAAGGTCCGAGCGTTTTTTAACTTCATCGCTTAATCCCAATGACCCTCCGATTATAAGATCGATACAGCTGTTTCCCGATGAAAAGATTTCTTCGATCTTTTCGGCAAATGCGGGGCTTGAATATTTTTTCCCTTCAACGCACAAAGAAATGACATATTCGTCATTTCTTATGGCTGATAATATGAGCTCGCCTTCTTTTTTAAGGACAAGTTCATTTTCCTTATCCGACGCATTGTCGGGTATTTTTTCATCGGGAAGTTCCGTGATCTCGATCTTTGAAAACCGGGACAGCCGTTTTACGTATTCCGCTACGGCCTCTTTATAAAAGTTTTCTTTTATCTTTCCGACACAAACGATCTTAATCTTCATCTTCGGAACCGAATATTTCTGAGTAATAGCTGTCTACCACAAAGTATGAAAAACCGGGAGCAAGATTCTCGTCTTCCATATCGCGTTCAAGCTGCATGACAGCCATGTCGGTAAGGTAAAGACTCTTTTCTTCCATTGATAGTTCTTTGTCTCCGATATCAAAAGTGCCTTCATTGACAAGTCCTTTAAGTATCGAAACCGCTTCCTTGATAAGTTTTTCCTCTTTTTTGACCTCGGGGATAAGTCTTTTATATGTAAGATACGATCTGATACCCGAAAACAAAAATACCAGGAACAACAAGCCCATTACTCCGATGACAAGCCATTTTGAGTAACCGCTGAAGGGAAGCTTGATCACGTTTAGTAGCGATAATACTATTGCAACCATTCCAACAAGACCGCATCCTATAAGAACCACCGAAGAAGACTTGTTTTCTTCGGATTTATCTTTGATGCTCTCATATTTGGGAACGCTGTGCTGGGCTCTTCGGCGGGTGTTTTCAATGATCGCTTTGATATCTTCTTCGGTAAGACCTCTTGACCGCAGTAATGCGGTGATATCATTGACAGCCTTAACGGCGGCTTCATCATATTCTTCACTTTCTTCATTGTCGGAGGTCTCGGTCAGATCCTCACTATCAGGACCGTAGTCATCTGCGTTTGCTTCACCGCGATAATCTTCTACAAGATCAATACCTTCTTTTTCTTCTTCAAGTTCATCCACAAGCGCGGTATTGCAATCGGGGCATATTTTGATGCCTTTAACATATTCGAGTTTACAGCTTGGACACCAGGGCATGATCAATACTCCTTATTTAGCGCTTAAATAGTTGTCGATTCCCTTGGCAGCGGCCTTTCCGGCACCCATTGCAAGGATTACGGTTGCAGCTCCCGTTACGGCATCACCGCCGGCGAATACACCTTCTTTGGAAGTCTGACCGAACTCTTCCTCGGCAACTATACATTTTCTCTTGTTTGTCTCAAGGCCCTTGGTGGTTGAAGCTATAAGGGGATTGGGACTTGTTCCGAGTGCCATGATAACACTGTCAACATCGATCTCGAATTCGGAACCCGGTACTTCCACGGGGCTTCTGCGGCCTGATTCATCGGGCTCGCCGAGTTCCATACGGATACATCTGATCTTGCTTACCCAGCCGTTTTCATCGGCAATGATCTCTACGGGATTGGTCAAAAGATCGAATATGATGCCTTCTTCTTTGGCATGATGCACTTCTTCGACTCTGGCGGGAAGTTCGGCTTCGCTTCTTCTGTATATTACGTGTACTTCGGCACCGAGTCTTAATGCCGTTCTTGCCGCATCCATGGCAACGTTACCGCCGCCGACAACAGCTACTTTTTTGGCGTGCATTATGGGGGTGTTTGAATTCTCATCAAAAGCTTTCATGAGATTGCTTCGGGTAAGATATTCGTTGGCGGAGAATACACCGTTTGCGTTTTCTCCGGGAATTCCCATGAATTTGGGAAGTCCTGCACCCGAACCGATAAAGATCGCATCAAAGCCTTCGTCTTCAAGAAGTTCATCGATAGTGATGCTCTTGCCGATAACAACGTTTGTCTCAATCTTTACACCCAGGGATTTAACGTTTTCGATCTCTTTTGCCACAACATCTTCTTTGGGAAGACGGAATTCGGGAATACCGTAAACGAGAACTCCGCCGGGCTGATGAAGAGCTTCAAAGATAGTTACGTCATAACCCATTCTAGCAAGATCGCCGGCACATGTAAGACCTGCGGGACCGGAACCGATGATGGCAACCTTTTTACCGTTGTCAGCGGCATTTTTGGAAGGTTTGCGGCCGTTGGCTCTTGCGGTATCGGCTACAAATCTTTCGAGTTTACCGATGGAGATAGGCTCACCCTTGATACCTCTGATACATTTTCCTTCACACTGACTTTCCTGAGGACATACACGTCCGCAAACTGCGGGAAGTGCGCTTGAATCGCTTAAGATATCGTAGGCTTTGTCAAAATCACCGTTCTTAACCTGCTCTATAAAGCCGGGAATGTTGATGGCTACGGGACAGCCCTTGATACACTGGGCATTTTTACAATTGATACATCTGGAAGCCTCTTCCATGGCTTCTTCTTTGTTATAACCGAGGCAAACCTCGTCAAAATTGGTAGCACGAACTTTCGGATCCTGCTCGCGTACCGGTACTTTCTTTAATACATCCATTATCTGTTACCTCCTTAGCAGTTTCCGCATCCGCCGTGATGTGTGTCGCCCTCTTTGGCTTCTAAGAATGCTCTTCCTTCGGCTGTTTTGTAAAGAGTCTGACGTTTCATGGCTTCATCAAAGTTTACAAGATGTCCGTCAAATTCGGGACCGTCAACACATGCAAATTTAACCTTGTCTCCAACGGTCACACGACATGCTCCGCACATTCCGGTACCGTCCACCATAATGGGATTTAAGCTTACGACCGTGGGAATATTAAGTCCCTTGGTGAGCTTGCAAACGAATTTCATCATTATCATCGGTCCGATAGCTACGCAGACATCGTATTTTTTGCCTTCGCCGACAAGATCTTCGATAACTTTGGTAACCATACCGCTGCGGCCGTAAGAACCGTCATCAGTCGTTATATACAGATTTCCTGCTACTGCTTTCATTTCGTCTTCAAGGATCAAAAGGTCTTTTGTCTTGGATCCCACGATAACATCCGCATTAATGCCGTGTTCTTTTAACCATTTAACCTGAGGATAAACGGGAGCGGTTCCCACACCGCCTGCCACAAAAAGAATGCTCTTTTTGGCCGTATTTGCCACATCGTCCGTTACAAGTTCCGAAGGGCATCCAAGAGGCCCCACAAAGTCGTTAAAGGAATCACCTTTCTTAAGCTTTGACATGAAAAGCGTTCCGGCGCCGACGATCTGGAATACTATCGTAATGGTGCCCGCTTCCCTGTCATAATCACAGATCGTAAGAGGGATCCTTTCGCTTTCACTGTCGGTCCTTACGATGACAAACTGTCCGGGAAGACAGGATTTTGCAACTCTCGGAGCATGTACGACCATATAAAAGATGTTGGTCGTCAACTCTTTGGCTTCAAGTATCTGGTACATTTTTTTGTTTCCTTTCGATGTTTATTTAAAGAGGTGAAAGCCTGTATCCGTCTTCACCCGTTATATCAACGGTATAAAGCATTCCGTTATAGCAGTCGATCGCATAATATGTTCCGGTCATCTTATTGTTGCCGAAGTCATCCTGGATATACTCGACTACAAAGTAAAAGTCACCCATATCCTTGATGGGATAGATCGTGGAATACATAAATATGTATGTACCCTCGACTCCTTCGCGGTGACGGCCGGATTCATCGAGATATCCGCGGTCGATAAGTCCTTGATTCAGTAAAGTTACGGCATCCGCAGCGGTAAGGTCGGTATTGAGGGTAACCGTATACTCTCTTTCCACTATCTCGCTTTGGGTTCCGTCATTGGAGAATACCACAAATTTGTAATTGTGCTTTCCTTCCATGGCGGGAATGGGATTGGAATACTTGTAGGATTCCTTGGTGGGAGCCGCTCCGTCGATCGTATAGTAACAAGTATACATCACGGGAACTTCAACTTCTATCAAAAATGTATGTTCAAATTCACCGTCTTCGGGTTCAACCTTGGGTGAAAAAGAAAATGCCACATCTATCAGGTAATTGCCCGAGATCGTCTCACCGGGTATGTCATAATCGTTAAGACATACGGCTTTTACGGAATAACTGCCGTATTCCAAAAGAAGCGGACCGGTATATTCGATACCGTTGGTTATGGGATCGGAACCGTCTAAAGTATAAAGTATACGGCATTCGGAATCGGTGGTTATACGAAGATTGATCGTATTATTATAAGTTCCGGGATCTGTGCTGAATTTGGGGACCGAAACTATATACGACGAATAGTCTTTAAGTACCGATTCTATCTCGCAGTTTCTTAATTTTTCGCCGATCGAAGCATAATCGCCCTTTTCTTTGTACAGATCGAAAAGTTTCCTGTATGCCATTACGCGCTTCGCTTCGTCGGTATCTTTGTTTTCCGCGATCTCGGTAAGAGTATATGCCGCATCGTCGGGTTTATTGAGTTCAAGATAATAATCAGCTATCTTTAACTTGTAATTTATGTTTGAAGGCTCTATCTTGGAAGCTTTTTCAAGATATTTGACAGCCTTATTGATATCGCCCGACGAATATGACTTATCGGCCATTTCCACCTGGTATTCAAGGGAACTTTCATGTGATATCTTAAGTCCCATATGGACCGCAATGGCGATAACGGCAATGATACCGACAGCTATAAGCACATAAACGAATTTTCCGATATGTTTGCTGCGCTTTAATAAAAAACCGATCAATGACGGATTGTCGTCATCATCAAATTCGGCATTTGCGATATCGTTTTTATTGTTAAACTCTTTGTGAGCTATGTCGCGGATGGTTTTGTTCATTTCAAGTTCCATATCGATATCCGAAACTATCTCTATTTCACATCCGCAATGTTCACAGTACAGGAGGCCTTCTTTTAAAGGTTTTCCGCAATTGGGACATTTCATGAGTCTTAATACCTTTCACAAGCTTCGATTACATTGTTCATAAGCATTGCTATCGTCATGGGGCCCACTCCTCCGGGAACCGGAGTTATGAGTGAAACTTTATCTTTAACCTTTTCAAAATCAACATCACCGCACATTTTGTTGTTTTCGTCTCGGTGAATGCCTACATCAATAACAACGGCACCGTCTTTGACGTATTCGGGACCTATAAATCGGGGTTTACCGATCGCAACTATTAAGATATCCGCTTCGCTTGCTACCGCTTTAAGATCGGCCGTTTTGGAATGACATATCGTTACGGTCGCGTTTTCTTTGAGCATAAGAAGCGCCATGGGCTTACCTACAATATTGCTGCGTCCGATAACCACGCATCTCTTTCCGGAAATATCAACATTACTGCGCTTAAGAAGCTGGATTATACCGGCGGGTGTACATGAAACAAAGCCCTCTTTGCCGACACACAATGCACCGACATTTGAAACATGGAAACCGTCGACATCCTTAGTAGGATCGATCTTTGCGATGACTTTGTTTTCGTCTATATGTTTGGGAAGCGGTAACTGGACAAGTATGCCGTTTACTTCCTTATCGTTGTTGAGTTTATCGATTAGATCAAGCAATTCCTGTTCGCTTGTCGATTCGGGAAGTTCATATGACAGGGATTTTATATTGCAGTATTCACATGCTTTTTTCTTGTTGCCTACATATATCGACGAAGCGGGATCGTTGCCCACTAAAATAACTGCAAGACAGGGCGTTTTTCCTGCTTTGATAAGCTCTTCAGCCTTTGCCTTACATTCGTCTTTTATTTCCTGCGATATCTTTTTTCCGTCTATCAGTTCCATAATTTCCCTCTTTTGATCGTAATGTTATTAAATAAACCGTCTAAGCCACATCGAAGCTTAGAAAAGACCGGTTATGTTTCCGTCATCATCAACATCTATCGTATATGCTGCGGGATTCTTGGAAAGGCCGGGCATCGTCATGATCTGACCGGTAAGTACTACCACAAATCCGGCACCGGCTGAGATATATACGTCTCTTACGTTAAGCGTAAAACCTTCAGGCCTTCCGAGAAGTGTCTGATCGTCGGACAGTGAGTACTGAGTCTTGGCCATACATACGGGAAGATCCGAAAAGCCCATATCAGTAAGCTTTTTAAGCATCTTTTCACTTTCCTTGGTAAAAGAAACATCTTTGGCACCGTAAATGCATGTGGCAACCTTTTCGATCTTTTCCTTAAGAGGAAGGCTGTCTTCGTAAAGAGGTTTGAAATTGCTCTCACATCCGTTTATGGTATCAATGACCGTGTTGGCGAGTTCCACACCGCCTTCACCGCCGAGTTCCCATACTTTGGAAAGAGCAAATTCACATCCGCGGGCTTTGACGAAGTCTTTGACAAAATCTCTTTCGGCCTGTGTGTCGCTTACAAAATCGTTTAATGTTACGACAACCGGAACTCCGTAGAGTTTTAAGTTTTCCATATGCTTTTCAAGGTTTACGATACCCTTTTTAAGAGCATCGAGATTTTCCTTAGAAAGATCTTCTTTTAAAACGCCGCCGTTATATTTAAGAGCTCTTATGGTAGCGACCAGAACAACGCAGTCCGGCTTTAATCCGGCTTTACGGCATTTGATGTCAAAGAACTTCTCCGCTCCGAGGTCTGCGCCGAATCCGGCTTCTGTTATAACATAATCGGCCATTTTAAGCGCATATCTTGTTGCTCTTACGGAATTGCAGCCGTGTGCGATATTTGCAAAAGGACCTCCGTGAACTATGGCCGGAGTGTGTTCCATAGTCTGTATCAGGTTGGGCTTTATGGCATCCTTTAAAAGAGCGGCCATGGAACCTACGCATTTAAGCTGACCTGCGGTAACCGGATTTCCCGAATAATCATATGCAACAATGATCTTGGAAAGACG
>Ga0247608_10007025_pt1 | contig 11681 bp, 6 predicted proteins | sample 176DNAGHGlowgp2_FD_193490 | JGI IMG/M metagenome (GOLD analysis project Ga0247608, IMG submission 193490) | Sheep rumen microbial communities from Palmerston North, Manawatu-Wanganui, New Zealand - 1766 DNA GHGlow gp2 | ecosystem: Host-associated > Mammals > Digestive system > Stomach > Rumen ... | reverse complement strand
GAGTAATCGGAGGGGGGGGCTTGAAAAACTTTTTTTGTATAAGTCAGTATTATTTTGTATTTTTGTAAATTCATTATCTGTGGATAAATATAAATAAATTAATAATAACTATATGATTAGCAACAATTTTACCCAGAGACACAATGGTGTGTGCAAGGCTTCCGAAGAGGAAAAAATGCTGAAGGAAATCGGTGTTGGATCCATCGACGAACTGATTGACAAGGCCGTGCCCGCAGCCATTCGTCTGAAAGAACCGATGCCCATAGCCGATGGCATCAACGAGTATGAATTCCTCAGCCGCTGCCGTGAGTTGGCCCACAAGAACAAACTGTTCAAGACCTATATCGGCATGGGCTATTATAATACGATCACTCCTAGCGTCATCCAGCGCAATGTTTTTGAGAACGCCGGATGGTATACCGCCTATACCCCCTATCAGACCGAAATCAGTCAGGGTCGCTTGGAGGCTTTGATGACCTACCAGACCATGGTGAGCGAGATGACCGGCATGCCCTTGAGCAATGCCAGTCTGCTGGACGAGGCCACTGCCGGTGGCGAGTGTATGCTGATGTTCTTTGCCCAGCGCAGCCGCCAAGCCCAGAAAGATGGTATTTGCAAAATCTTTGTGGACAACGGCCTCCTGCCTCAGACCCTCGACGTGATGCGCACCAATGCCGCTCCTCGCAACATAGAGATTGTTACTGGCAATGTGGACGACTTTGATTTTGATGCCAAGCAGTACTTTGCTGTGATGGTGCAGAACCCCAACCAGTTCGGTGAAGTGCGCGACTACAGCGACTTCGTAGCCAAGTGCCACGAGAACAATATCTTTGTTGGTATGGCTACCGACCTTATGGCTTTGGCCATGGTGAAGACTCCTGGTGAGATGGGGGTTGACTGCTGCTTCGGCAACAACCAGCGCTTTGGTCTGCCTATGGGCTTCGGCGGTCCCCACGCTGGCTTCTATGCCTTCACCGAGGACTTCAAACGCGCCTTCCCCGGCCGCATCATCGGCTGGAGCATCGATGCTAAGGGCAATCCCGCCCTGCGTATGGCTCTGGGTATGCGCGAACAGCATATCAAACGTGATAAGGCCACTTCTAATATCTGCACCGCTAGTGCCTTGCAGGCCATCATGAGCGGCTTCTACGCTGCTTGGCACGGACCCGAAGGCATCTGCGAGATTGCTCACAACATTCACAAGATGGCATCTAAGTTGGCTAAAGAGGCAGAGAAATATGGTTACAAACAGCACAATCGTGCCTTCTTCGACACTCTGGCCCTCCAGTGTCCTGTGAAGACCGAGGCCGTGAAGAAAGTGGCTTTGGCACATGAAATCAACTTCCGATACATCTGCGAAGAGTGCATCGGCATCAGTCTTGACGAGACCACCAGCAAGGCCGACCTGCAGGAGATTATAAATGTGCTGGCTGAGGCTGCCGGCAAGAAGGCTGAAGAGCTGGTGTGCGACTGCAACTGCGCTGTCGAGGATGCCACCCTCCCCGAAAATCTCCAGCGCAAGACTGCCTACCTGAAGCAGAAAGTCTTCAACACCTACCATAGCGAAACGGAAATGATGCGCTACATGAAGAAACTTGAAGTGAAGGATTTGAGCCTGAACCGCGCCATGATTCCGCTGGGTAGCTGCACCATGAAGCTAAACGCTGCCGCTGAAATGATGCCCTTGAGCTGGGCCGAGTTTGGTGCCATCCACCCCTTTGCCCCTGCAGATCAGACACAGGGTTACACCGAGATGATTAACGAGATGGAAGACCTGCTCTCCATCGTGACGGGTTTTGCCGGCGCATCGCTGCAGCCTAACTCGGGATCGGCTGGCGAGTACAGCGGCCTGACCGTTATTCGCAACTATCATCTGGACCGTGGCGACAGCCACCGTAATATCTGCCTCATCCCCGCCAGTGCTCATGGTACCAACCCCGCCAGTGCTGCCAAGGCCGGCATGACCGTGGTAGTGGTGAAGTGCAACGAACGAGGCGATGTGGATATCGACGACCTGCGTGCCAAGGCAGAGCAGTACAAGGACAACCTCTCCTGCTTGATGATTACCTATCCTTCGACGCACGGAGCTTTCGAAGAGGGTATCCTCGAGATTATTGATATTATCCACCAAAACGGAGGCCTCGTCTACATGGACGGTGCCAATATGAACGGACAGGTGGGTCTGACCAGTCCCGGCCATATGGGTGCCGACGTCTGCCATCTGAACCTCCACAAGACTTTTGCAGGGCCTCACGGTGGTGGCGGTTCTGGTGTTGGTCCCATCTGCGTAAGTGCCAAGTTGCTCGACTTCCTGCCCTCGCACGGTCAGGTGAAGGTGGGCGGTGCCAAGGGCAACGCCATGGCTGCCGCTCCTTATGGCAACGCCATGCTGTTCCCCATCAGCTACGGCTACCTGACGATGTTGGGCGGCAACGGTCTCACCGAGGCTACCCGCCATGCCATCCTCAACGCCAACTATATGCGTGCGCGTTTGCAGAAGTACTATAAGATACTGTACACCAACAAGAACGGAATGTGCGGACATGAGTTCATCGTTGACTTCAACGAGTTCAGCCTTAAGGTGAAGGTGGGCGACATTGCACGTCGTTTGGATGACTACGGTTTCCATGCTCCCACGGTTGCATTCCCCGTGCATAACACCTTGATGGTGGAACCCACCGAGAGCGAGCCTCTGAGCGAGCTGGATCGTTTCTGCGATGCTCTGATTGCCATCCGTAAGGAGATTGACGATGTGATGAGCGGCAAGTATACCGAGGACAACAACCCCATTGCCAACGCACCCCACACCATGCAGGTGGTCTGCGCTGAGGAGTGGAACTATCCTTACAGCCGTAAGGTGGCCGCCTTCCCCATGGAGCATGAGGACAAGTACTGGCCTACCATCAGCAAGATCAACGATGCTGTTGGCGACCGTAACCTGATTGCTAACTGGCAGGAATAAATGAAATTTTGTACTCTGGTTCCATCCAGAGGGCACTATAAGAAGCCGACTCTATACAGGGTCGGCTTTTTTGTGCTCGTGCCTAAGAACAAAACAAGCGGACCTTTTTGGGTCCGCTTGTCGGTTATTGTCCATCTGTTGGTGAACAACGGAAGGGAGAATGTTCTTTATAGTGGAGTTTAGGACAACACTTCGGCAGTGGGAGATTTGGTGGCAGCATATTGGGCGTTGTCGAGCTGGGTGCTGGTGGGGCCTTTCTCTATGCTGAAAGAGAGTTTCTCGGTTGTTTTGTCGTCGGGGTCGATACAGGTGATGTGGATGGTGTCGCCTGGGAGGATGTCGGCTTTGATAATCTCGTCGGCGAGGTTGTCCTCAATGTAGCGTTGGATGGCGCGTTTGAGGGGTCGGGCACCATACTGTTCGTCCCACCCTTTCTTGATGATGAAATCGCGGGCATTGTCGTCAATATCGATGTCGAAGCCCATGGATTTGATACGCTTGAAGAGCCCCTTGAGTTCGATGTCAATAATCTTGTGTATATCAACGCGTTTTAGACTATTGAAAAATACGATATCGTCAATACGGTTGAGGAATTCTGGAGCAAAACGTTTCTTAAGTTCTTTGTCGATGACAGAGCGTTCCAACTGGTCTCGCTCGGCCTCGCGGGCGGAGGTGCTGAAGCCTACGCCGGTGCCGAAGTCTTTGAGCTGCCGGGTGCCGATGTTGGAAGTCATGATGATGATGGTGTTTTTGAAGTCGACTTTGCGGCCGAGACCGTCGGTGAGTTGACCATCGTCGAGGACCTGCAGCAGTACGTTGAAGACATCGGGATGGGCTTTTTCAATCTCGTCGAGAAGGACGATAGAGTAGGGCTTGCGTCGGACTTTTTCGGTGAGTTGGCCGCCCTCCTCATAGCCTACATATCCCGGAGGTGCACCAATGAGGCGTGATACAGCGAATTTCTCCATGTATTCGCTCATGTCGATACGGATCATGTTGGCTTCGCTCTCGAAGAGATATTTGGCGAGGACTTTGGTGAGATAGGTTTTGCCAACACCGGTGGGACCTACAAAGATGAAGGAACCGATGGGGCGGTTGGGGTCCTTGAGACCGGCACGGTTTCGACGGATGGCCTTGCATATTTGACTGACAGCTTGGTCTTGGCCAACCACGGAGCCTTGGATTTCGTCCTCCATGACCAGCAGGCGGTTGCCTTCGCTCTGAGCGATGCGTTGGACTGGGACACCGGTCATCATAGCCACAACCTCGGCGACATCCTGGTCGGTAACCTGGACACGTTTGTCGCGGTCGTTCACCTCCCACTTGTGTTTGCGTTCTGCCAGTTTGTCACGTAGCTGCCGTTCTTGGTCGCGGTATTCGGCGGCCTCGTTGTAATTCTTTTGGGCCAAAACCTCTTTTTTGCATTTCTCTATGTGGGCAATCTCGCTTTCGAGAGCCACGATGTCTTCGGGCACTTGGACATTGGTGATGCGCACACGGGCCCCAGCCTCGTCGAGTGCATCGATGGCCTTATCGGGTAGGACACGGTCGCTGACATAGCGTTCGGTGAGTGTGATGCAGGCTTTGAGGGCATCATCGGTATACTGGACTAGATGGTGGTCTTCGTATTTAGACTTGATGTTGGTTAGGATAGAGAGGGTTTCCTCGGGAGAGGTGGCTTCGACGAGCACTTTCTGAAAACGGCGTTCGAGGGCTCCGTCTTTTTCGATATATTGTCGATATTCGTCGAGGGTGGTGGTTCCGATGCATTGGATTTCGCCGCGCGCGAGGGCGGGTTTGAACATATTGGATGCATCGAGGGAGCCGCTGGCACTGCCGGCACCGACGATAGTGTGTATTTCGTCGATGAAGAGGATGATGTCGGGATTCTTCTCCAACTCGTTGAGGACGGCCTTCATACGTTCCTCGAACTGGCCACGGTATTTGGTGCCGGCTACGAGGGAGGCGAGGTCGAGGGAGATGACGCGCTTGTCGTAGAGGGTACGGGGCACCTTGCCTTCGATGATGCGGAGTGCGAGTCCTTCGGCGATGGCGCTCTTGCCGACACCGGGTTCGCCGATGAGGACGGGGTTGTTCTTCTTGCGTCGAGAGAGAATCTGGGCGATGCGTTCGAGTTCTTTTTCGCGGCCAACAATGGGGTCGAGTTTACCCTCTAGAGCCAGCTGGGTGAGGTCGCGGCCAAAATTTTCCAGAGCAGGTGTCTTGTTGTCGGATTTGCGTCCGTCGGGGTTGGCACGATATTGTCCGCCGGAAGGACGGTTGTCGTCATCGGGGTCGGCGTAAGGGTCGTCGTTGTCGTCCTCGCTGGTCTGGGCTCGGAAATCGGGTAGGGGGGAGGAGAAGTCGGACAAATTGGCCGAAGGGGGGAGGGACCCCTGTTGCTGGAGGTAGTTGATGCATCTGGCGTGGTTGATAGTATACTGGCCTAGCAGTTGAGCTACGAGGTTCTCTCCTTCTTGAAGGATGGCGAGGAGGATGTGTACGGTATGTATTTCGGGAGATTTGAGCCGTGTGCTTTCGAGGAAGCTGAGGCGGAGGATTTTTTCGGACTGGCGGAGCATGGGGATTTCGCTGTCGGCAGAGTAGCGCAGGTCGCTGTCCATCTGTCCGATGGTGTTTTCGATTTTGGATTTGATGGCGGCGATGTCGGCACCCAGGTTCCGCAGCATGGAGACAGCGGAGCATTCGCTCTCGCGGATGATGCCGAGGAAGATGTGTTCCACCCCGATGGCGCCGTTTTTCAAACGGATGGCCTCGTCGCGGCTATTGGACAGGGCTAGTTTGGCGTGTTCTGTTAGTTTAGGTTCCATAATAATTAATTGACGATGCAAAAGTACAACAAAAACTCGAAATAGAATGGTAGTCGAAATGTTTGTTTTCAACAGATACCTGTTTAATGAGTTATTCCTTATCAAAAAGCATGCCATGGGCAATATGTTACTGGAATAAATGTTGATAAAATGGTGCTAAGTAATAATGTTAAATGGAAAAAAAATCGTATCTTTGTGCATTATATAAGAATGTGATTTTGCATTTTATAATTGAAATACAATAATATATACATAGAAGATGATTTCTGAAAACGAAAAAATCACGCGCGTAGACATTGAAACTACTATGAAATCGGCCTACATTGACTATGCAATGTCGGTAATCGTGTCGCGAGCGTTGCCCGATGTGCGAGACGGAATGAAGCCTGTACAGCGCAGGATACTATTTGCCATGAACGACATGGGCATGTACTACAACACCCCCTATAGAAAATCTGCCACCGTGGTCGGCGAGGTGCTGGGTCAGTATCACCCACACGGCGACTCATCGGTGTATGGCGCCATGGTGCGCTTGGCTCAGGAATGGAATATGCGTTATCCGCTGGTGGACGGCCAAGGAAACTTTGGCAGCATCGACGGCGACAGCCCTGCAGCCATGCGTTACACTGAGTGCCGTATGGAACAGATGGCCAATGATATTTTGGCAGACATCAAGAAAAACACGGTAGACATGATGCCCACCTACACCAACGAACGCGAGGAACCCACAGTGCTGCCTACCCGTGTTCCCAACTTGTTGGTGAATGGGTCGAGCGGTATTGCGGTAGGCATGGCAACCAACATGCCCACGCACAACCTGCGCGAGGTATTGGACGGGTGTATAGCTTATATAGACAACAACGACATCACCACGGAAGAGCTGATGCAGTATGTGAAGGCACCGGACTTTCCCGGCGGCGGCACCATTTATGGCTACAACGGTGTAAGGGAGGCTTATAGTACCGGCCGCGGTAGCATCGTGTTGCGTGCCGACACTTCTATTGATGTGGATAATAAAGGTAGGAACATTATTGTTGCCCACACTATCCCTTATGGTGTGAACAAGAGCGAGATGATTAAACGCCAGGCTCAGTTGGTGAAGGAGGGCAAGATTGTTGGCATTACCGACATCCGTGACGAAAGCGACAAAGACGGTATCCGGGTGGTGTATATGCTGCGTCACGATGTGGTGCCCAAAGTGATACTGAATAAGTTGTTTCAGTTAAGCGAGTTGCAGAGCTCTTTTGCGGTGAACAATATCGCACTGGTGCATGGTCGGCCCATGCTGCTGAATCTGAAAGACCTGATTCGCAACTTTGTGGAGCATCGCGAGGATGTGGTGACTCGCCGCACTAAGTTTGAGATGGAGGAGGCCGAAAAAAGGGCCCACCTATTGGAGGGATTCCTTCGTGCTATAGACATCATTGACGAAATTATCCAGATGATCAAGCAGTCGGCCACAGTGGATGCTGCCAAGCAGAGTTTGATGGACCGCTGGAACTTCAGTGAATTGCAGGCTCAGGCCATTGTTGAGATGCGTCTGCGTCAGCTGACCGGACTGGAACATCAGAAATTGCAGGATGAATATGACGAAAAGATGCGTTTTATTGCCCGTTGCAAGGAGATTTTAGGCGACCGCAATGTACTGTTTGGCGTCATCAAAGACGAGCTGACCGAAATCCGCGAGAAATATGGCGATGAACGCCGCACGGCAATCAGCTATGAGGCCTCCAATTTCCGCATAGAAGATACCATCCCTGATGACGAAGTGGTTATCACCATTTCGCATATGGGATATGTGAAACGCACTTTGCTGAGCGAATACCGCGCCCAAACCCGCGGTGGTGTTGGATCGAAGGGCAGCTCGGTGCGTACCGAAGATTTTGTGGAACACATCTTTATGTGTACTAACCATAACTATTTGCTGTTCTTCACCGAGAAGGGTCGCTGCTATTGGATGCGAGCCTTTGAGGTGCCCGAAGGCGAGAAAAATGCTAAGGGACGTCCTATCTTGAACATGATTAATATTGAGCCGGACGACAAAGTGAAGGCTTATGTGAATGTGGAGACCCTAAGCGACGAGGACTACCTGAAGGGTCATTCGATAGTGATGTGTACGAAGAACGGTATTGTTAAGAAGTCTCTGCTGGAGAATTATTCGCATCCTCGTGCCAAGGGCATCATTGCTGTGGGTATCAGAGAGGGCGACGAGCTGATTGCAGCCTGTCTGACAGACGGCAAGAGCGAGATCCTGCTTGCTTCGAAGAAGGGTAAGGTGATGCGTTGCAATGAGGATGAGTTCCGTGAGATGGGACGTGGAGCAAGCGGTGTGAGAGGCATCACCCTGGAGCCGGAAGACGATGAAGTTATCGGTATGCTGGTTTCGAATGACGAGAATGAAGACATATTGGTGGTTAGCGAAACCGGTTTTGGCAAGCGCTCCAAGTTAAATGAGTACCGCAAGACCAAACGTGGCGGCAAGGGCGTGATGACCATGAAGTTGACCGACAAAACCGGTGGCATAATCTCACTGACCAATGTCAATGACGACGAAGACTTGATGATAATCAACCGTAGCGGAATCACTATCAGGATGAAGATTAGTGAGTTGCGTGTTCTCGGGCGCAATACCCAAGGTGTCAGACTGATAAACTTGCGCGGTAAGGATTTCATTGCCTCCATCACCAAGGTACCTACCGAAAACGATGAAGAAAGTATGGAACATGAGCAACAAGATGGTGCAGTAAACACAGATAATCAGCCATCTCAAGAGAACCCGGATACACCGCAGGATGCGCAGTAGGGGACGGGATGCAATAATTTAACATTTAAGTGTACAAAATAGAAAGAAATTAAAATCAAAACTCTAAACTCAACAAAATGAAAAAAATTGTTTTAATGATGGCTCTGGCTGTCGTAGGTTATTCAGTAAGCGCACAGTCGCTGAATGTTTCGAGTGCTCGTGAGGCTCAGAACAGAGGCTACCTAGACAAGGCAAAGAAACTCATAGATGCTGCTTGCCAACACGAGCAAACAAAAGATGATGCCAAAACTTGGTATTATGCAGCTGTGATTTACAGCCAGATAGGTGGAGAGCAAGACAAGGCTCGCTCTAAATACAAAAATTTAGACCCCGATTGGCTGAATAAGTGTAAGGATGCAGCCCTTCGTTGCAAAGATCTGGACACAGACAAAGAGTATGCAGAAGGCAACAATACGATATTGAGTTTCATTGGTAACGAATATTACAAAAAGGCTATTGATGCTTTCAACTTGCAGAAATGGGACGAATGCATGAGCTTGAGCGAGGAGTCTATCAAGATGTTTATGGCCAGCGCTAAAAGAGAATATGCTAACGAGTCATACATATTGGCTGGTAAGGCTGCTATGAATGCTCAGAACAACGAAGCCGTCATGAAATACTTCAAGCCTCTTGTGCGTACCAGAACAAAAGAAAACATTGTTTATTCCACACTGTTTAGACTTTATAAAGAGGTAGCCGACACGAACGAGGCTATTAAGTTGGCTCAGAATTATGTTAAGTTCTGCCCTGAAGATTATAATGCTAACATGATGATGGCAGAAGCATACATGATGAAGGGTAATATGGAACAGGGCAATGCTGAAATCCAAAAGGCCCTTGAGAAAACTGTAGATAAACCCGAACTTCACGCCACTCTTTTGGCCGCAGCTGGTGCAACATATGAAAATGTAGAGGATTTTACCAATGCCGAGGCTCGATACAAAGAGTCGTTGAAGGCTTTGCCCAACCAGTTTTTGGCAAACTTTGGTCTTGGCAAGATGCTTTACAACCGTGCTGTTGATAAATTAGACGCAGCCAACAACGTTCCTCCAGACGATGAGACCGGCCTGTATGACAAATACAATAACGAGAGTAAGGAATTTTTCCGTCAATCCATTCCTTACTTCAATAGTGCTATCACTTTTATTGAGAATATGACAGCCGAAGAACAAAGTCACAACCGTACCAATCTTTACAGTTGCTTGAACGCTCTGAAGACTGTTTATGCTCGCTTGGAGATGTATGACGACTTGAAACCCATCAATGCCAAGATTGATCAGTTGACCAAAACGTCAGCTCAATAAACAGACATTTATCATATTTCCTACATACCGTCGTGGATTTGTTCTACGGCGGTTTTTTGTTATTAACGAATTTATTTTCCATTTAAATAACTTGTTCGAGTATAAAGTATGTCTGTTTTTCTTCATGTTATTCATATTAACTAGACTTTGCAGAAAAAATGCATTTTATTTTTAAGTATTCACGTTATGTAAAGTAGATGGTATTTATAAGAACTGCATATATTTCATATGGAATAATATAATCAAGAGACTAAATATCTAGAGACAGATCTGAGAGAGTTGCGAAATGCTTAGAAATTAATCTAGTTTTGCAGTAACAAGTGTTTATATGGGTTAAACCTGTTTTCTACGGCATAAAAAAGTCTCTAGAAAATAAACATAATCTAGAGACGAATATGAGAGACTTGTGATATGCGTTGAAATTAATCTAGTTTGGCTAGATGCATAATCAACCTCATATAATTGTTGTAATGACTGAGGCCACAACTATTGCAAGAATCGGCTGGGTCGTGATAGCCGCCGTATGGGCCACCCATGGTTAGTAAATAGATTGACGGGCATTTGTCGGAGAACCACCAATGGTCGCTATTAGGACGATTGTCACGGGGCCTTATCTCGACAGCGACCTTGTTTTGGTCATTCAGTTGCTTGATTTGATTGTAGAATCCTTTGGTGTTATCGCTCTTGGCGTTGAAGAACATAAGGCCTTCATCGCCACCACAAAACATATCAATATTGCAAAGCAGTTTGACTCTGGAATAGTCGATCAGGGGATGTTCAGCAGCATATTGAGAGCCTTTCAGCCCTGACTCTTCACCACTAAAAAACATAAAGACCATTGTATAATAAGGTTTCTTTTGGGCTGCTATTCTAGCCAGATCCATTACAGCAGCTACGCCACTGGCATTATCGTGGGCACCATGAAAGATAACTCCGTCGCCCATTGTGCCGCAGTGGTCGTAATGAGCAGTGAAGACAATCATTGAATCCACAACCCCCTTAACATAACCGACAACATTTTGAGTCCAATAGTTGTTGTGGTAATGAACTGGAATGTTGGCCTCAATCTTTTTTGCACGCTTAGGCAAAAGGCTATCTAATACTTGGATGCAGATGGGGTTGGGACGAGGATCTCCTACGATGGGGCCATAAGTGTCCAAGGCCTTGACACCGAAAATCCAGGTGCCGTCTTTCAACTGTTTTTTCCAAGAGGACTCATCTATCTTCTTCTCATATCTAGAGGTTGGAAATACCCGGAACTGCGAATAGGGTTGCAGTTCCTTTCCATTGATTTTTAAAGAAATAGGTCCTTCTATACTATAGCAATTATAACAGAAACGCTGATAATAGTTTACCTGAAGCGGAAGAACTCCAATGCGTTTCATTTCAGCTGCAAGATAGGCAGCTGCAATGGAATCGCCTTGATAACAGGCACCTCGACCGAACATTTTGTTGGAAGACAGTTGCCGGATGATTTGACGTGCGTAGGTGGAATCCTGTGCTTGCAAAAGGTTGAAAACCGAAAGAACAAGTAGGAAGAAAAATGATATTTTTTTCATGACAGATATTGTTTAGAAACCGGGAAAATGGAAGAACAACGTGGGCAGCATCAAGAGAAATCCTATTAGAATAAGGGCTACAATGAATTTCCAAGACCATTTGACCCATGTTGCATAAGGTATTTTGGCCACACCGATGCAGGCGATGAGTACTCCACTGGTGGGCGTGATCATATTGGTGAAACCATCTCCGAACTGGAATGCTAGCACCGTCGTCTGGCG
>Ga0247608_10007024_pt1 | contig 11682 bp, 7 predicted proteins | sample 176DNAGHGlowgp2_FD_193490 | JGI IMG/M metagenome (GOLD analysis project Ga0247608, IMG submission 193490) | Sheep rumen microbial communities from Palmerston North, Manawatu-Wanganui, New Zealand - 1766 DNA GHGlow gp2 | ecosystem: Host-associated > Mammals > Digestive system > Stomach > Rumen ... | reverse complement strand
AGCACGAAGACTTGATGATGAGTCTGTTGAATGCCTTGCTGCCTATCGCCGAGGATACGCCCATCATTGATGTGGAGTATCTGTCGCCAGAGATGGTACCGGAGATTCGTGGCAAAAAGGACAGTATCGTAGATGTTCGTTGCAAGGACTCTGTCGGTCGTCAGTTCATCGTGGAGATGCAAATGCACTGGAACGAGGACTTCATGAAACGTGTGCTGCTGAATGCGTCGAAGGCCATTGTCAAACAAGCGGGAATGGGTGACAACTACCGTCAGATACAGCCTGTGTTCTCACTGAACCTGATTAACGACACACGTTTCCAGCCTAACGAAAAGGAGTTCTACCACGACTATGCCGTCATCAATGTGGAGCACCCTGAACAGACCATAGACGGTCTGAGGTTTGTATTCGTCGAACTGCCCAAATTCCAGCCAAAAAGCATCGCCGAAAAGAAAATGGCAGTGTTGTGGTTGAGGTTCCTGACGGAAATCGGCGAGGACACAAAAGTGGCACCTCCAGAACTGCTTGAGAACGAACAGACCCGCAAGGCCCTTGAAATCATCGAGAAGTCTTCTATGAGCGATGCCCAACTTTATGCCTATGAAGATTTCATGATGTCCATCATCGATGAGCAAGTACTCCGCGAGGCTTTCTATAAAGAAGGCATGGAGAAAGGTATGGAGAAAGGTATTATTACTACAGCAGTAAACTTGAAAAAGATGGGCTTTTCGGTAGAAGATATTGCAATGGCTACAGGATTAACAACAGAAGTTATTAATAACCTTTAAAGAGTCGCATCTCATTAATCTTTCTCTATCAAAACGACAGCATAGGCGCTGATACCTTCTTCACGACCCGTGAAGCCGAGTTTCTCCGTCGTCGTCGCCTTGATGGAGATAGCATCCTCGTCGCAACCGATGACTTGTGCCATACAAGCCTTCATCGCAGGGATATGTGGATTCATCTTCGGGCGCTCGGCGCAGACGGTAGCATCGATATTGCCAAAACGATAACCCTTAGTGGCTATCAGTTGGATGGTCTTGCGGAGGATGATCTTGCTGTCCATCCCGTCGGTCTCTGCCGAAGTATCTGGGAAGTGATAGCCAATGTCACGCATGTTCGCAGCACCCAACAAAGCATCGCAGACAGCATGCAACAGCACGTCGGCATCGCTATGACCCAGCAGACCCTTGTTGTGCTCTATCTTGATACCGCCCATCCACAAATCACGGCCTTCCACCAACTGGTGGACATCATAACCCATTCCTACTCTTATCTTCATAGCTTTACTTTCTAAATAAATCCTTGATGCCATCCATATCGAAGGCGAGGGTGAAACGGAGGGTCTGGTCGAGGGGATTCGTGCGGGCGGTGGAGATGACATAACCCACATCGAGCGAGAACACGTTCATGCGGAAGCCGCCACCCACAGTGAAATATTTCAGGTTGCCCTTCGACTCCGCCTGATGATGATAACCTGCACGCAACGAGAACTGATCATGATAGACATACTCAGCACCCACGCTCCACTGGACCTCCTCCAGTTCTTCCTTGAAGCCACCTGGTGCATCGCTGAAACTCTTGAACACACCACTGATGGCACTCACATCAGCATACTCACGACGCACACGGTCCTGATAGTCGGTATTCGACTCACCTTCCTCCTGACGTGGGACGGTAGGCACCAGCAACTTATTGGCATCGGCAGAGATGGAGAAGCGGTTGTATTCATCGACAGGCACCATCAGCGACAAACCCAGTCGCATATTGGCAGGCAGGAACTGCGACTCCTCATCACCGAAGAAGGAAATCTTACTACCCACATTGGAGATGTTCATACCCAATCCTAATTGGCACTCACGGCTGCCCAACATGACATATTTATTATAATACATCGCCAAGTCGGCAGCAAAGGCCGAGGCGGGCTTGGAATCCTCGCTATAGTCATAACGCAAGTCACTGTAAATCCAGCGGATGGCCGCCGCCAGCGAGAAGCTCTCACTGAGCATCATCGAATAAGCCACATCAACTGACATCTCGTATGGCTTCACCGTCATATCGCTGACACCATAGTCGGTAAACACCTCACCTAACGAGAAATAACGCAACGAACCGGAGATGGCACTATAGTCACCGATACGATAGTAACCTGAGAGATAAGCCAGGTCGATATCGTTCACGAGCTGTCGCAGCCAAGGGGTGTAGTTCAGGGCAATGCCCGCCCTGCTGATGCAGAAAGGGTACTTGGCAGGATTCCAGTATTGCGAGGTGACATCCGGATCAGTAGCCACACCCACGTCACCCATACCGGCACCTCGGGCATCCGGGGCAATGGTCTGTGAGATAACGGCATGCTCAACGGGGTTGAACATCGTCATTTTGTCATCATCTTCTGACATTGTGAACAGTGAATAGTGAACCGTGAATAATATCACCACCACTCTCAGCATCCACAAATTTCTATTGTTCTGTCTATTCATACTTTCTAATAACGTTTTCGCCTATTTATTTATTGCCTGTAATAATCATTTTCTTGGCCTGCGACACCTCTCTGCCACCATCGCTGCTAACGGTGATGCGATAGATATAGACACCTGTCATCAACGGCCTACCACCACTGATGTTCAGGTCCCAATCCATCGTGTAGACATTGCCTGAGGACACTCCGCTCTCCTTATGCCGCCAGAGCTGACGACCCGAAGTATCATACAGATCAAGCTGCACATCCAACTGCGTACCCACCCGGTCATGGGTAATGATAAAGGTGGCGTGACTGCTGCCGGCACTACGGGTGCAGTCGATGTTGATACTGCCCGGCTCACCCTTGACCACCTCGAACGTGAGTTCCGAAGTCGACGAGTTGTTGAGCACATCCCAAGCCCTGAACAACAGCTGATGCTTGCCTTCCGTCAGTTCCGGAATGCTGAAGTTCACCTTACCACTCCGATAGTCACCAAAGTCATAGGCAAAATAGCTGTTCAGGTTATAAGTCTTCGCCATACTCCCGTCGATTACCAGTTCCAGGTCGTGGCCGATGCTACTACCCGAAGCATTGATGCCATTGTCGTCGTAAAGCTCCGCTACGAAATAAGGCGTTGCATTCACCCTACCTCCATTCGTAAACGAGGAGCTGTTGAGGTAGCAATAGATGTTCGGTCCGACGGAGTCGATGGCCTGTATGCTACTGCCATTGAGGATGAAACGGTCACAGAGACCGTGTGCCTCCGAATACTTGTTGCTGTTCACGGCATAGAGCGTCATCAAACCCGAGCCCTCAGTATAGCTGATGTCTTTGGGGACGGCAAAGGTAAACGTAAACTGTCCATTCCTCACACTGTCAGAACCATGATAGAGAATCTTTGTGCGATCCTGATAGACAAAGGCTGTATCGGCCCCCTCGCTGGTGGTATTACTCAGGCGACAGGTAATCGTCTCCTCAGCATCGAGGATGGTAGCCGTCACCACGCCTTTGAAACTGTCGGCAACCGTCTGATTCCCCGTGATATGCCCAGAGACCTCCACCACACTGCCAGCTGGCAAGCGGACTGGCTCGTCGGACGAAACAGCCTGATTCCCGATACGGTCGATGGTGATGCCCATCTGCGGTGTTGCCAACGCAAGGGCTGGGTCTCCTAACAGGGTGTATTGCAGTTTGTTGGGCGAGGTGTCCTTACCCTGACTCACCAGATCACACTTGGCCCGGCGCGCAGCCTCACCAATAGGCATCGGGCGTCCTTGGTCGTCTGTACCCAATACATATTTCATAAAGGCGAGGTTCATGGCCTCGTTATAGTTGGCATACACCGTTCTTGTAGTACCGAAGAAGGCTATCGCCCCACCCTTCTGGTTGTTCATCGCCGTCTCGCCAATGTTATCCTCCTGTCCGTCGAAGGGCATGATATCGCACGAGGCCGTCAGCCACAGTGGCAGGCGTAGCGAAGTGGCTTCGGCGAAGTCAGGTGTCTGAAGCACCAGTTCATGTGAGATGGCATAGGCAGCGCCGTGACCAGAATAGTTCATCACTAGCGCCCCGTCAGCCATCTGTTGTTTAATCAGCCGCGTTACGTCGGGGAAGCTGTTGCCTGTCGACGAGGTGGTTCGCGTATAGGCATCCCAGTAGATTTTCTGGACATTATAGCCGGGATAGGTGTTCTGCACAAGACTGGCCACCCGGTCGGCCGTTGCCATGTGCGAATTGTTATTGCCGTCGTCGCCCATCATGCAGACGGTATTCTGCCACGCCCCCGCATATTCGTTGTTGGCATAGCTAATGGTCTTGTCCACAAGCACCGTCGCCTCTTCAAGGGTGCGGGCAGAAAAACGTCCCACTGCCACATCGGGCTTGCCCAGATACGACTTAGTGCCTGTGCCCTCCTCAATCTGTTCCCCATCATCGAGCAAACCGTAAAAATCATCGCTCACATAACAATAGACATGGCTGAACGAGTTCTCGCTCTCGAAACAGAGTAGGAAGTCGTCAGGATCACAGCCGCTCCAATCAGCCGTCCGCATCCTGTTATCGAAGGCACCATCGCCAAAGAGCAGAAGATATTTAGGCATCTCTTCATCCGTCTGGGCTCTGTCATAGAGCATCTTCATGTAACGGCGATAGGCGGTGGCATCCGGGGTACCACTGCTGAACTCATTGTAAAGCTCGTCGGCAGGCACGATGCGCACCGTCAGACCATCACGCTCTTCATGGAGCTGTTTGATGCGCTCTGCCTGACTCAGCCATTTTTGAGAGGTGGGGATAAGGATGACCATATCCACAGCAGTATCGGCATGGTGGTCCTGGTTCATGATGCGATACACGAACGAGGGCTCTGCGAAAGTCGTCTTCGAGAGACTGGGCATCGGTGCTGGCGTATCACAAGTCAGCGCCAGATAGTCAAGCCTCAGGTTTTTACCACTGGTCTGGGTGATGGTGACGGTGTTATCACCCTGCTTCAGTTTGTCAAACCGGAAAGTCCAGGTATTGGCAGCGGCCTCCGTATAACTGTCGAGTGATATGCTGACATTCAGCTTGCCTACCACAGAATCATTCACCGCCACCGTGCCCTCAAAGTTGCCGTCGTAGCTCAGCACCACCGTCAACACGCCACTCGTTCCATTGCTTGTCAGGGTGTATGTCTGAGGGGTACCTATCTTATAGAGGGTCTTGTCATAGAGGTTCCTTCCGCCGTGATACCAAGCGAAGTCATCCACCTCATAGAGCGAGTGGTAGTCATTGTTAGATGGGTAATAAGCTGTGGCGAAGGCCAGGCTGTCGAGTGTCAGGGGGACTCCGTCACTCTCAGTCAGGAAATAGCAACCACTATCTGAATAAGGATTGCGCGTACGCGTGAGAGCATCCTTCGCCGACCAGGTCACAGGTCCCACACCATAGAACAGCCGGCGGCTGCCGACGGTGACAGTTGGCACCTCTTGCAGATCATCCGTTGCAGAAAGATAGTCGCGCGTCAATTGCTCTGGCTGCAAAGCACCGCCATAGCCATAGATCTTCACTTTTGAGGGGTCGGAGAATCCTGCTTTCTTCAGCAAAGCATCAGAAAGGTGATAGATACCACTCTCCGGGATGCTGATTTTCGCCCAGCTACCATTTTGCAGTACAGAGTGTTCTGCATACCATTCACTCTCTCCTGCCCTCCTTATATTTCTCCTTACTCCTTCACTCTTTACTCTTATCTTAAAACTCACCAATTTCTGATATTTCCCTTCGCGGAAGACGAGGGGAACAAACGCCACATCGAGCACACCCTGCTTGCGCGACACGCCGATATTCTGCGTAATCTCAGGCAGCTCGCCCAAAGGCTCGCCACTTATCTTCTGATAGCACGCTATCTCAGCCTTTGTCATCTCCTCAAACTCTGGATATTCGATGCTTACCGTATACACAGAATCAGCATAATGGCGCCCTAATGGTTTCTGCCAGGTATAGACAGGCAACAAAGAATCGATCCTGACTTCATCAGCAGTCAGGTCGACAAACTCCTGTGCCCTCATTTTCAACAGACAACACAAGAGCATCGCGCTTATCATCCAAATCTTGCGAATATTCACAAGATAATAACGTATACGCCCCCGATTTTATTGTATCAAAAGAGATTACTTGCAGTTAAACTCGAGCACTTTGCGCTCCTCGAGCCAGCCTTCCAGATGGTCGTCGATGTGGACAGGACCAACACCGGCGGGCGTGCCCGTATAGAGCAAGTCGCCAGTCTTCAGGGTAAAGAACTGCGAGATGTAGGCAATGATCTCGTCAACGCTGTAGAGCATGTCAGAGGTGCAGCCTTCCTGAACCGTTACACCATTTATATTAAGGTGGAAATGGATACGCTGGATATCAAGAAATTTTTCCTTGGGCACCCACTCGCCAATAGCGGCAGAGCCGTCGAAACCCTTGCAGATAGTCCAGGGCTGTCCAGCCTCAGAGGCCTTGCGCTGCAAGTCGCGGGCAGTGAAATCGATACCAACGGTCAGTGCATCATAATAGCGGTGAGCAAACCGCATGGGAATATTCTTCCCCAAACGGCAGATACGCACCACCACCTCTGTCTCATAGTCGATACGGCCCCATTGGTCGGGAATAAAGAAAGGTTTACCCTGATTGAGGATGGCAGAGTCGGCTTTGGTGAAAATCACGGGTTCCTCAGGGCGCTTGACAGTGCCATGCAATTCCTGGTTATGGGCGGCATAGTTCATGCCTATAGCAAAAATCTTCATTTTCTCTGGTAAATTACGATTAGGTTTCCGTCGTAGTTGTTGCTCTTTATCACTTTGGCGTTGGCAGGTATCTGGGGAGCACGGGTACCACCGCCAACGGTCATCGTGGTATTGGTCTCCACACGGATCTCGTCCCAGAGACCTTGCACCAAAAAGGAACGCAATGTTTCTGCCCCACCCTCCACGATGAGCGACTGGATATGATGCGCATGCAGACTCTCAAGATTCAGCGGATGGGCATGGTCAATCACGAGACGACTAGGACTATTACCTTTCCAGTCACGAACGGTCAGCCGCGGATGGTCGCGCTCTTCGGTGACACGTCCCACGAGGATAGCATCAGACTCAGAACGGAGCTTATGGCTGAGCATCTTCGTAAAAGCATTGGATATCTGCACGGGCTTATAGTCATCATCGATAAAGCCATTGGCAGTCTGTGCCCACTTCAGAATGATGTATGGCCGCTGCTCACGGTGATAGGTGAAGAAACAGCGATTCAACACCTGACACTCTGCCTCGAGCACACCGACCTCCACATCAATACCTGCCTCCTTGAGTTTGCGGATGCCACGACCCTGCACCTCAGCAAATTCATCGATACAGCCCACCACCACACGCTTCACCCCTTTCTCGATGATCAGATCAGCACAGGGAGGTGTCTTACCATAATGCGAACAGGGTTCCAGCGACACATAGAGTGTTGCCTCCTTCAGCAACGGCTCATCCTCTAAACGTACCGATGCAAAGGCATTCACTTCGGCATGAGCCTTACCACAGCGCACGTGGTAGCCCTCACCGATAATTCGTCCGTCACTGCTCACTATCACTGCCCCCACCATCGGGTTCGGCTTTGCATTCTGCTGACCGTTTTTGGCCAACTGAAGGCAACGTTGCATATATTTCTCGTCGTTGGTCATCATACTCTTTTCCTTTTTACATTGCAAAAATAATAATTTCTTATCAGAGCCTAAATAAGAAATGATGCATTTTAATATTTTTTTAGATTAGTAATATGGCTATATTGGGGAATATTTGTATCTTTGCGCCTGATTCGAGTTTTCCAAAACGGACAACTTTTTGAAACGGCAAAGAAAAAAAGTTTTCCAAAACGGACAACTTTTATTGGAAAAAGCAGCAGAAAACTATAACAAACAATAATAATGGAAATTAAAAACTTTACAATTACGAAACGCGACGGGTCGCAGGCCCAGTTTTCTTTAGACAAGATTATGAATGCCATCGTCAAAGCATTCGACAGTGTGAACGAACCGGCAGATCTGGGAACCATCTCCAAGATCCTCAGCCATCTGGACATCCACGATGATATCACGGTGGAGAATATTCAGAACCAGGTGGAAGAAGCCTTGATGCGCGAAGGTTTCTACCAAGTGGCCAAGTCGTTCATCCTCTATCGTCAAACTCATACTGAGGATCGCGACACCCTCGAAAAGATGATGTTCCTTTCCGAATATACGGAGTCGGTGAATGCTGCCACCGGTTCGAAGTATGACGCCAATGCCAACGTCGAACACAAGAACATCGCCACACTGATTGGTGAATTGCCTAAGTCAAACTTTATCCGTTTGAACCGCCGACTACTCACCGACCGTATCAAAAAAATGTACGGCAAAGAGTTGGCCGATGAATATATCAACAAACTGACCCACCACTTTATCTATAAGAACGATGAGACCTCGCTGGCCAACTACTGTGCCTCCATCACGATGTATCCCTGGCTCATCGGTGGCACCACCAGCATCGGCGGCAACTCTACTGCTCCCACCAACCTCAAGTCGTTTGCCGGCGGTTTTGTCAACATGGTGTTCATGGTCAGTTCGATGCTCAGTGGTGCCTGTGCCACCCCAGAGTTCCTGATGTATATGAACTACTTCATTGGCAAGGAGTACGGCCTCGACTACTGGAAGCATCCCGACGACCAGGCAGACCTCAGCCTGAAGAAGCGCACCATCGACAAGGTCATCACCGACTACTTCGAGCAGATTGTCTACACACTGAACCAGCCCACTGGTGCACGTAACTACCAGGCTGTGTTCTGGAATATCGCCTACTACGATCGTTACTATTTTGAGTCCATCTTCGGTGACTTCTACTTTCCCGATGGCTCTAAGCCCGACTGGGACGGTCTCTCCTGGTTGCAGAAGCGCTTCATGAAGTGGTTCAACAAGGAACGCACGAAGACTCTGCTCACCTTCCCCGTAGAGACAATGGCACTGCTCACCGATGAGAACGGCGACTGCAAAGACCCTGAGTGGGGCGACTTCACGGCTGAGATGTACAGTGAGGGACACTCGTTCTTCACCTACATGAGCAACAATGCCGACTCGCTGAGCTCCTGCTGCCGCCTGCGCAACGAGATTACCGACAACGGATTCAGCTACACCCTTGGTGCCGGTGGCGTTTCAACAGGCTCAAAGAGCGTGCTCACCATCAACCTGAACCGCTGTATTCAGTTTGCCGTGAACCACGAAATCAACTATCTCGACTACCTTGGCTCTATCATTGACCTCTGCCACAAGGTACAGCTGGCCTACAACGAGAACCTCAAGGAGTTGCAAGAGCATGGCATGCTGCCACTGTTCGATGCCGGTTATATCAATATCGGCCGCCAATATCTCACCATCGGTATCAACGGTCTGGTGGAGGCAGCCGAGTTCATGGGGCTGAAAATCACACCCAACGACGAGTACCTGCATTTCGTTCAGGGTATTCTCGGACTCATCGAACAGTACAACAAGAAATACCGCACCAAGGACGTGATGTTCAACTGTGAGATGATCCCTGCTGAGAACGTAGGTGTGAAGCATGCGAAGTGGGACCGTGAGGACGGCTATTTCGTACCCCGCGACTGTTACAACAGCTACTTCTACGTGGTGGAGGACGACTCCCTGTCCATCATCGACAAGTTCAAGCTCCACGGTGCTCCTTACATCGAGCACCTCACAGGCGGCTCCGCCCTCCACATGAACCTGGAGGAACACTTGTCAAAGGAGCAGTATGCCCACCTGCTGAAAGTGGCTGCCAAGGAGGGATGTAATTACTTCACCTTCAACATCCCCAACACCGTCTGCAACGACTGCGGCCATATCGACAAGCGTTATCTGAAGGAGTGCCCCCACTGCCATTCGAAGAACGTTGACTATATGACCCGCATCATCGGCTACCTGAAGCGCGTTTCCAACTTCTCACAGGCTCGTCAGGAGGAAGCCGCCCGCCGCTACTATGCGATGGCAGACTGATCCATTATGCTTAAATATGTAAACACAGGTATTGTGTTTCAGGAGATACCCGACGAAGTGACACTGGCAATTAACATCAGTAATTGCCCGTGTCATTGTCCTGGGTGTCATAGCCATTATCTTTGGGAAGATGTCGGCGTGCCACTAAACACGGATGCCATCGATGACTTTGTCGACAAATACGGCACTGATCTCACCTGCATCTCCTTCATGGGCGGTGACGGTGATCCTAAGGGTGTCGACCAGTTAGCCGTCTACATCCATGAGACATACCCACAACTGAAGGTCGCCTGGTATAGCGGGCGCACCATCATCTCCTCAGCTATCGACAAAAACAATTTCGACTATATCAAGATTGGACCCTATATCAAGCATCTTGGCCCTTTGAAGAAGCCCACCACCAACCAGCGCCTCTACCGCCGCAATGACGAGGGCGACTTCGAAGACATTACTTCCCGCTTCTGGAAGAAATAAAAAACACTTAAAGCCACCTGTCACTCTTTTTTCTTCGCAACGCGCTTCGTCAGGCCGATGGCACCGGCAGGACAAACGAGGCGACAGAGATGACAACCAACACACTTGGTGCCTATCAGCCTTGGACAACGGGTATCACTGTCGAATACGATTGCCTGATGACCGCCATCGCTACACGATATCTGGCAACGTCCACAGCCAATGCACAAATCCTTATCGAACTTCGGATAAATGATGGTGTCCCGATCAAGATGGTCAGGCTTCATAAACGACGGCAATAACTCGCCAACAAGTTCCTGAAGATGACTGATGCCACGCTTAGCCATATAGCGCTGCAAGCCCAACAGGAGGTCGTCTATGATGCGATAGCCATACTGCATGACGGCAGTACACACCTGAACATTGCTACACCCCAGTTGGATAAACTCCAGGGCATCGCGCCACGTCTCAATACCACCGATGCCGCTAAGTTCAGGCTTTTCTGACATCTGTGCCAGTTCCAGGACATGCCGTAAGGCAATCGGACGAACGGCACGTCCGGAATAGCCAGAGACAGTGCGCTGTCCGGCCACTTCTGCATCGACATCCATCGTCACCGATTTAATCGTATTAATGGCAGAAATGGCATCAGCTCCTGCCTGAATACAGGCTTCTGCGGGTTCTGCAATATGGGTGATATTGGGTGTCATCTTGGCTATGACAGGTATCTTTACACTGTTTTTCACACAGGCCGTGAAGAGCTTCACCAGTTCAGGACTCTGTCCTACATCACTGCCCATACCCTGATGCTTCATCTGAGGACATGAGAAATTGAGTTCCACGGCATCACAGCCCGCCTCCTCGGCCATCCGGGCCAGTGCTGACCACTCCTCCTCAGTTTGTCCCATGACCGAGGCCACCACCACCTTCGTGGGATAATCATGTTTCAGTCGGCGGAGGATATCAAAGTCCATCTCCACAGGATTCTCGCTCAACTGCTCCATATTGCGGAAGCCATAGAAGTCACCATGGGTGGCATTGTTATGCATCGCATCGAATCGTGGCGACACTTCATGTATTTCCTGCATGCAAATCGTCTTATAAAAGACACCCGCCCAGCCAGCATCAAAGGCACGCGCCACCATCTCGTAGTTCGTGCAGACGGCCGACGATGCCAGGAAGAAAGGATTTTCACAGGGGATACCGCAAAAGGTGATATCAAGAGCCGGATAATGACTATCGTCAACAT
>Ga0247608_10007023_pt1 | contig 11682 bp, 9 predicted proteins | sample 176DNAGHGlowgp2_FD_193490 | JGI IMG/M metagenome (GOLD analysis project Ga0247608, IMG submission 193490) | Sheep rumen microbial communities from Palmerston North, Manawatu-Wanganui, New Zealand - 1766 DNA GHGlow gp2 | ecosystem: Host-associated > Mammals > Digestive system > Stomach > Rumen ... | reverse complement strand
TCGGCTGCGGCGTTCGCTTCGTTGCCCGGAATGTCGCTCATGGCGCTACCCATAGCATATCCATAGAACCCAGCCTTCTTCCTTTTGGGACCGTTGCTTTCAATGGGATGGGTGATTCCGCCGGATTTCTTGCCGGCATTCATTACGCTACTTACGAATGTGTCGTTTTTGGCCATGATGTAACCTCTTGGAGATAGTTTATAACCCCGAGAGGAATAACATGAAAGATGTTTATGCCATTATAGGGGTGTCCAGGAAGGCCAGCGACGAGGAAATTCATGCCGTGTACAAGAAACGTGCACGTGATCTGCATCCTGACCACGGGGGCAGTCCGGAACAGATGGCCGAACTGAACGAGGCGTATGCCAAGATCAAGACGCCCGAATTGCGCCGCAAGTACGATGCTTCGCACTCGTTTTCCAGCACGATGGCCACATGGAGTGCCGCTATGGGTAAGTCCGATGTGGCCAAGAACTTCGGCCAGGCACCGACTACGAGCGACCCGCGTAAGGTGGACGGTACCGATGTGCCCGTGAATGTGGAAATTTCAATGGAAACGTTCATGAAGGGAGCCCCCATCATGACCGTAAATTACATGGTTGAACACGAGTGTTTGGAATGCTCCGGGACCGGTGGCGACCATCTGGAACCATGCCCTAACTGCCACGGCGAGCGCAATGTGCGCACGGTGACCAACGAGGGTGACCGCGTAATGAAGTGCCCGAAATGCAATGGCGCCGGGATGGTACCGGTGGGCGAATGCGCCGTGTGCCACGGTACGGGAACATCGAGTAAGCAGGTCAGCCATTCGTTCCATTACAAGAAGGGTGTGGTTGACATGGTTGTGCCTGGAAAGGGAAACGGTGGCCGTTTTGGTGGCATGAACGGTAACCTGGTCATGGAATTCCACCCGAAGGCGACCGAGCACCTGAGTTTTGATGGGGATAAGTTCCTGTATATCCACCACATACCGGTCGAGGGCTTTATCCTGGGCCATGCCGTTGAAATCGACTATCCGGGCCCACTGATGGTAAAGCGGATACCCCCTGGACAGACCTATGGCTACCGGGAAACCATGGAAAAGTTCATGGGAACCGAGTATCCGTGTGAATTCATCTTCATGCCGGCTGACGAAAAGGACCCGGATGTCATCCGGGGAAAGCTGGAAGAACTTTCAAAAGCAAGAACGGATATAGTTTCCGACTAAGCGAGGAATTAAAGATATGAGCAAGAAAATCAGTCTCACGATTGCCGAAAGGTACGATATCGTCAAGTACGCCCACCAGATCCCTTCTAACCGGGTGACCTACTTCTCCTTCCCGGAATTCCTGGAAGTCATCCAGATTACCGACGAGGAAGCCAAGGAATTTGACGTGAAGGTGGTTGATGGCACGGTCGAGTGCAACTGCCCTGACCGCAAGTTCGAATACGATACGGCCAGTTTCCCCAAGCCAATCATCGATACGATTGCCCAGTACGTCAAGGACGTGCAGGAACAGATCGACGAAGAGAAGAAGAACACGCCCGACCACAGCGCTTCTCCTCTCTACGAAAAGATTGTTGCATCCCTGTCCAAGTTGCTCTAAGTTATGGTTTCGGTACCTTGCCAGCTTGGCCTGTGTTCATGCTTCGAGCAGTACAGTGTCGTCCTGTCCGATGAGGACGGTTCCGACATTGTTCAGCTGTTCAAGGATGAAATTGACGGGATGATGGGAAACCCGGAGCTGTTCTACACTCCGGTTCCGTTCTATATCGCTACAGGAACGATTGGGAATATTCATTCGGAAATGCTCATCGTGTTCCTGTATGCCGGCATCCCGTTCATTCTGTCATCCCCGTATGCCATCGACGGCGCCGGTCTCGGCGATGCCGTGGTGACACGCGACGGCGGGCGCCTGATATCCAAGGTCTATGGCCAGAACAACCGGCATGTATATTCCCTTGGGTACATCCAGAGTGGTGAGAACCCTCTTGAACATGCCAAGGAATTCCTCATGCACAACTTGCCCATGTCGGCTCCCGACATAGACGAGATGGTTGCCGAGGAACATATCGTCAATGCCAAGATAAACGAGCGAATTGGCGTCATCTCGAAGGATGGCGGTACCAGGCTTGAAATCTATGCATTTGATACTGACGAGAGCCGCATGATTCGTGCCAACAAGGATTTCGTGAAGGATCCGATTGCCGAGCGAGGAATACCGGCTGGAATGCGGGAAGTCATTGCCTATGGCGGACTTCCGGATATCATTTGCATCGGCAGCATCTGTTCGACCGATGGCTCGGTGTTCGATGTCTGGGTACCGAATGCCCCGGTTCTGACCCGTGCCGCCAGAGGTATCTTCGAGGACGAGGTTTTGCCCATCGATGCCTTTACCCTGGATACGGAAGGCGTGGAGGAGTGCTATGCCATGTTCCACAGCAAGCTGCGCGAACTGGAAGACGAGGCCATCGCCAAGGAAATTGAAGCCGAAAGCGATGAGGAAACACCGCCGGAAATACCCGACGAGGAAGATATCTAACGAATGCGCCCGGATGGGCGCATTTTTGATGTGCTTATATCTATAAACTGCAGTTAAACATTGATGGGAAGATTGTATTATGGCCTCTAAATTTCAGACCCCGGAGATTACTCCTGCTCAGGCATTGGACAATATCAGGGAACGCTTGTATAAGGCAGTTGAGGAAGGCAAGAAAAAGGCCGGTGTTGCTCTGAAGACAGAGGCCGTTCTTGAAGGCGCCGGCAATTCGGATGATGACGAATACGGTGATGACCTTGATTTCTCCGAACTTTCTGAACCGGAGTCGCAACAGCCACAGGAGAAGGATGGTCCTGATGACGAATACGGTGACAATCTTTCGTTTGACATGCTGGACGAAAAGGAAGAAAGCCCTTCTACCGAGAAGAGCGATGCGCAGCCTCGCTCCGCTGCAACATCCAAGCGTACCTATAATGGCCTCGGCGCACCGACAACGGTAACCGTATCCCGCCGTCCAGATGAAGTCGATACCGCAGCAAAACGTGGTACTGATTATGCTTCCCACTTCTTGTCTTCGTGGACTTTCTCTGTCGCGGAGATAAGTGAACGTTTGAAGAGCTTGTTCCAGTATGCCGCAGAAAATCGTGCCTATCTGACTGATGCCGGTCCGCTTATCACCGAACCCGAAATGATGTCCATTTTCTTTGCCGAGTATCGAAACTACATCGAGAAGGAACAGAATGGCGAGATTGTCGAACGAGAACACAAGGGTGCGACCGACAAGGTAATACATGACATTCCTAATATCGTGAGGGAGAAGTCTCAGTGGCTGTTGGCGCAATTCAATGAACGTCTGCACGGTAGGGGGGATTTCCTTAAAAATGGCTCGTTGATGCATTATTTGATTCGCATCGGCCACCAGAGAAATACCCGAAACGCACAGTTGAGTAACGAGGCCTTGGCCCCGGCTGGCGAAGAAGGGTTGTGCAATTTCATCATTGCCCGCAATCTGCAAGCCTGCAAGCAATTTGTCAATAGTAAGATGGGTTCCGCCGATGTTCCGGAAAGCGCCAAGACCGGTCTGGCACTGGATATATTGACCAACGGTACCAACAAGCCGGAGATTTTGCGGAAGATTGGCGGTGTTGGATCCAAGATGTACGCCAGCCCTCGCTATGGTAGCGTGGAACGTAAGGGTGATGATATTTGTATTGTCGGTTCCCAGCAATTCCTCAGTGAATTCTTGACCCGTTTCAACTCCTTCATTAAGACACTTGGTGAGGATCCCCAGGGTCTCAGTGTGGTCGAACCGGCCACCGACAAGAGCGGTAATGAACGGGGCCGTGGCCTGTACATGGTGCGTTTCCCGGAAACCCCGTATCTTGGAAAGCTGAATGAAGCTGTGGAAGAGGGCATATTTGTTCCAATTCAGTTTGGAGCCGGCACAGTGTCCCTCACCGGCGGTGGCAGTGGTGAAGGTGCCGAAGGTGAATCTCGATATTCCGATATTTTGCAGACACACCAGAGTACCGATTCTTCCCATGCGGTGGATTACTCCGTTGGTGAAAACCTGAGCGCGAATAACCTCATGGACATCATGGACAAGCCTGGGTTCGGAAAGCTGGTGGAGCGTTACGACGTGAAGGAACTAAGTGATGCCGCTAAGGTCACTGATGGTTCTGCATCGACGGTAAAGTTGTCCAAGCTGGTTGCCACGCTATTGGGAAAGATTGCTGAACGCAATGGTGTTCCATGCTCGGTTGAAACGATCCATGGCATATCTGTGGCCAAGCTCGGTACCGACAAGTCTCTTGCGGCGATTGCTGCCAATAAGGAAGGAATTTCTTCCCAGGAGCGTAGCGCTATTGTTGGCCTACTGGGGTACAATAATTCTATGCTGACTCGTGTTGGCTCCATGAAGGGAAATGACGTTAGCGACTTGGGTAACATGAAGGGAGCCGAGATGAAAGAGTCGGCTATCCCGACGGTTCATCTGGGTAAGCTCGGTGAACAGTGCTTGAATGGTGGCTACGTCGATCCGAATGCGGTTGCCTTTGCGAAGGGATACCTCATCAATGCCCTTGGAAGCGCGGTTGGGTTTACCGGTAGTGATGGCCAGATTTTCAGCAGCGCCGCTGATTTTGCCAAGAGCACTCATTCCCAGAAGGTCAATGCCGACATCATCAAACATGAAATCGCGTCGCTGGATTCACGAAGCCTTCCGGCCTATGCCCAGTTGTTTGAAGAAAAGGCCGAGGACCATGTTGGACACGAGGAGGATGAAGAACCGGAAGGCGGTTGGTTTTATGACAGCCGAAAGATGGTGACGCTCGATAAGGTGGGCAAATCTACCATTGCCCGTGCCATCGAATTTATCAACCCTGGTGCTAACGGTGCCGAGGTGGTAATGGGTGCAGCCGAAACCGTGGGTGGCCTTGAAAAGGGCTACTTGGCTAAATACATGGAAGCTCTCATGAAGGGTGATGCTGCTGCCGTTGCGTCAATGGCCGGCGCCATTGTAGACAGCAAGGGTGATGTCATCTCGGTGAAGCTCTCCAACACTGCTGCCGAAACGGTAAAGCGCGATACCAGTGCTAGGGACAAGGCTGCGGCCCGTCGTAAGGCCCGTCGCGGAACATGGTTTGACTAACTGAGGTGCCAGTGAGTACGTTTAAGCCGACATACGATACCTATTTCAAGGTGGGTGATGATGGTGTCACGCATAGTGATGCCACCGACCTGCCGGTGTCCGAGTCGTCCTTTGTCGCATTCAAGTTCCCACTTTCTGGCTTGTATGATACGCCGAATCCGGTCATTAAGGTCAGCGTGACGGTCACATCGACCAATGTGCTTGGCAATGAAATCGGCATGCTCGGTCTATACGAGATGAGCGATTCCAACTGGATTGGCAGTGACCCTTATGACAAGGTGGTTGACAAGGTAAACGTGAGCCCCATTGCGATAAGCAAGCCGATTGCCGACCATGACTGTGATGGGTACGTTGACACCGATCCCCCGGAAGGGTTCGAGAAGAACCCGGTGGTTTTCACCATTCCGGATTCGATTGTCAAGGGGTGGAAGCGCCGCAACCTATCCCAGGTCTCGTTGGCTATTGACACTTACCGCGACTTCGAGTTTGAAGGTGAGATGACCATCGGTTCCAATGAGTCCGGTAGCCCGATTGAAATTACAATCGAGGAAGGTGAAACGCCAGTCCTTGAGCCGTTTGATATCAATGTCACACCGACAACGTTTTCACCAGATGGACGTGCGACTATTACCATTGCCGATGCTGACCGGTCGTTTGGTGCCGGTATTGCCGATCTGGTTGTGATGATAGATGACGAACCGGCGACTATTCTGTCGGGTAACGACACTTCGTTGAAGATTGTAGTACCTGATATACCAGGAAAGGTCGAGGGTATGTCTGAACTCGTGATTACTGATGCTGATGGGGTTCCGGTGAGCAAGTCTACACGAGTGTACTACGATGCGAGCGCGACAAAGCGTAACAAATTCTTTACGGATCCTTCCCGCCCTGGAAGGGAAGGTGAGCGCGTCAGTCATTCTGCCGTGTACAACCGGGACCTCGGTTTCAACAATTTTGTTGAAATTACCGACGAGAACAGCCTCATCCAGAACATCTACAACATTCTTCTTACCAGGAAGGGTGAGCGTCTGTTCAATCCGGACTTCGGTACGACCATCGAGGAACGGGTATTCAGTATCATGAATGAGGATGACGAGACAAGCATTCTGCAGGAATGTTTCACCGCCATCAACGAATACGAACCCAGGGTATCGGTGGACTATGAAGAAAGCAAGATAGATATCGACTACGATGCCAACACCATCCGTATCATCATCGCCGTTGTCTTGCCGAACGGGAACTCCGAGTACATCGTTCTCCCGTTCAAGAGTAGGGGAACTCTCGTTAGATGATGCTAGGACAACAAGTCGCCACTAATACCCACCTGGTCTATGTGGACGACTACAAGACTGGGTGGAAGGAAGTTGGCCTCCGTCTCGGCATCTGTCGCGAGGATGGTTCTCCCAATGCGGGCACCTATATCATGGAGGCCCGGTATCACAATTCAAACGGTGTTTCCATGCCGGCGATGAAGCTGGATGGAAAGAGCATCGAGGTCTACGTCGTAGATGGGGTTGTCGGTAATGTGAAGGATCCGGCTTCGCTGGCCGAGGCCCTTAACCATTTCCATGTCCCCACCCTGGATTTCGGAACATACAAGTTTTCTGGGAAGTTCTCCACTGCTCCCGGAAAGCCAAACATGGTCTATGACAAGATGCACCGCGGGATTACTTTCAATGCGAACCGCATGAAGGACCTGCGCGGCATACATGACCTGATGGTCAGGATAGACTTTGATGATGGCAAGTTCATGGAGCCGCTGTTGAGCCGCTACATCTATACGGTGAACCAGATGCCGAACAAGAAGAACCGTGGTATTCCGGTGCTTGGATATTTCGACCTTGAAGAATACCTCTCCATAATGAGGGACCCCAGGTCGGCAATGTTCCATACTGCGGGGCCGACCAGTGCGCTCATGTTCATCGAGACTGCAGAAACACCGGGTCGGGTCGTGCTGCGGAATATCGCCGAGAATGGTTCCTGCATGCTGGCCCTTGAAGGCTTCAAGTCGGTGCTTGATGTGAAGAAGGCCAATTCGTTCCGGCCAATCGTCGTATTGAGCATGGCCCCGTTCAAGCTGCCGGAAAGTTCCAACTTCCCGTGGCACAAGGTGACCTACGGTAAGTTCAAGGTATTCTGCACCCCCATGATGGGCAAGATGGACATGTGGGAGCGTGTCCAGGGAGGGGTGAACCTACTGTCCAGGATGACATAGGTGTTGATAAGTTGTTGATAGTGTGGATATTTTTGTTAGTTAGCAGTTGACAGTTTGAAAATAAGTAGTTAAATTTCAGTTTAACAGAGAGGTATCTCATGGCTAAGAAAGCAGCAAGTACAGCAACATCAGGCGTGCAAGTCGCCCCAAATTTCGGTTTCTTCCGCAAGTTGAAGACAGGTGATAAGTACCTGGACCACAACAAGAAACGGCCGGAATATGGATTCATCAACAGCGGTTCCTATGCGTTTAACGCGGCTTTGTCCGGCGACGTATATCAGGGCTTCCACATGAACAAGTTCTTCATGGCGGTGGGTTTCTTCGGAACCGGTAAGTCCTTGATTGCCAAGCTGAACTTTGCCCTCGAACTCATGAAGCAGGGATACTACATCTTCTGGTACGACACCGAAAATGAAACTACCGAAGAAATGCTCATCGAGAACTTCGGTTTCATCCCCGGCCAGTTCGAAATTGTCCGTATGCATACGGTCGAAGAATTCCACCACAGTATGTCCATGCTCGTCAGCCAGCTTGAAGAAGACAAGGGCGAGAAGTTCGAGAACGAGCGTAAGTGCGCGGTCGTGCTTGACTCTGCGGGCGGTCTCTTTACGAACAAGGGTGTGGACGATGCCCAGAAGGGTGCCGATAGCGCCGACATGACCAAGGCCAAGAAGTTGAAGGCCTTCTTCACCGACATGACATTCCGTTGCGGTGAACTCGGCGTTCCAATGTACATCACGAACCACAAGTATTTGAAGCCGACCAGCTACGGCAACCCGGAAGAAATCGCCGGTGGTGAAGGTGCCAAGTATTTCGCCCGTGTTATTTTCGACCTCACTACTGGATTTGAAGTTGTTTCCGCTACTGACAAGACCAAGCTGGGTCTTATCCTGAACGTGAACATCAAGAAGAGCTGCTTTGTCCACGTCGGTACCAAGGTCAAGATGTACCTTGACTGGAAGACCGGTCTGAACCCGTACTATGGCCTTCATGACATCGCGAAGGCTGCCGGTCTCCTGGAAGCATACACCGCCTCCAAGTTCCCGGACGTTCCGCCTCCTGCTGGCCGTATCGGCAATGCCGGTGCCTGGGTTATCAAGGATCCGCGCAAGCCGCGTTCCGAATGGATTGCCTGCTTGAACAAGGACCTCCACAAGGCAGAAACCATCGGCACCATCCTCGACCCGATTAACGACTATGTTCACGAGACCTTCAAGAACAAGTCTCTCGCGGACAAGCTCGGCGAGAATGGTATCGATGAGAACGTAAGTCTCGAAGTGGACGAGGAAGCGGTCGAACGCAACCTCGAAAGGGCCAGGAAGGAATCCAAGAAGAAGGCCGCCAGCATGGCGAAGGCCCTCGGCGAAGAGGAAGAGGCACCGGAACCGGAAACCGCGGCGATGGTAGTGTCGGACGAAACTGCCGAGTAAAAATATCGTAAGTCTAAAAGAGTCGGGACTTTCCCGACTTTTTCTTTTATTTTTCTTTCTGCGCAAGATATTTTTGCTATATTTTCAGCATACAGAATTTTAGTTCCCAATCATTATGTCAGATACAGTAATCGAAAACACAGTACCACCCCCTTTCCAACCGGCAGCGCCGGTACAGATTCCAGCACAGCAGGGGGCGGCTCAGGATGCCTTGGCGGCAGCCCTACCCCCAGCCTGGGACCCAACATCAAGAACCGTACCGGTTATCCAACTCAGTAAGGAAGACCTTGTTCTTAGGACATATTTTAACGACAATGTAATCGGCCCGAAACTGAGGGCATACATGAACCCGAAGATGTTCGTGGACCCTGTAAACCAGGCGCTCACCAAGGTCATCGGGAAGTTCGAGAAGAAATACAGCCGTAGCCCTACTGCGCAGGAACTTATCCTCGGCATGGGTTCCACCGGTTTCTCAGAACAGCTTGTCCAGAAACTCGGGTATATCTGCAATACACCGATGGTAGGCGTTCGCCAGGAATACCTGATAGATTTGATTGAAGGTCATTTCCGTGAAAGGATGACCGAGAATATCCTCATCAGCGCCGCGGAGAATGTTCATGACCGGCATGTCGATGGGATTAACAACCTGATACCGAAACTCAAAGAAGCGGTAAATTTCTCTTTACATACGAACCTTGGCCTCAATGTTTACAACGACATTGGCACCGCACTTGCATTGTTGAAGGAACGCAAGGAGTGCATCCCGTCGTCCATCAACGAAATCCGCGCCAAGACAGGTACCGTTGAAAAGGATGGTTCCATCAGGGGTGGCGGATATTACCGCAAGACCCTTACCCTCTATGTCGGCCAGCCGAACGTCGGCAAGAGCCTTATCCTCGGTAACGAGGCCGTGTTCGCGTACTCCTACGGGTACAATGTCCTTTACATCTCCCTCGAACTTGCCGAAGACTACCTGTGGCAGCGTTTAGCAGCCAACCTGTGTGATGTGGCAATGCCCGACATCCTGCAGATGACCGAGGAAGAATGCCGCGCAAAGATTGACGCAACTCTCCGTGCAAACCAGGGCGATGGTGTCCATGGCAACTTCCAGATTAAGCGCTTGAAGACCACCACCACTCCGGCTGACATCGAAATGTATGTTGACCAGTTCGAGGCTACTTTCGGTAAGCTCGACCTCCTGGTTATCGACTACATCGGCATCATGAAGCCGGGCCTCTCCGCTGCCGAGCAGCGCAGCATGTATCTTGACGGTGTGGCCAAGGCCGAACAGATCCGTGACTTCCTGATTGAACGCAATATCGCCGGTCTTTCCGCGGTGCAGTTCAACCGTATGGGTTACAATTCTCTCGATGCGGGTATCGAGGCGGTGCAGGGTTCTTCTGGCTATACGGAAACGGCTGACGTGATGATTTCAATCAAGTCCGACTCCGTGTTGCGTGAATGCGGCATGTTCTACCATGAGTTCTTGAAGAACCGTTTTGGCAGAAATTCCGACATTTTCCAAACCCGTTGCGACTTCATGCGGATGAAGTGGTTTGATGCGACGCAAGAAGAACTCACCCATTATCAGGAACTCCGTACCGAGCAGGAAGCCTACATGGCTAGTCAGATGCCCACCCGTGGTCCGCGTGCTCCCAAGAAGGACAACACCCAGCCACCGAAGGCGCCTCCTCAGGAACAGTTGCCGTCGAGACCGGGTGAGCGAGTTGCCAGTATGATTTAGTTTTCCGGCATGAAGATTGCCGGAATAGACCCATCCATGAATTCGTCGGGCAAGGTCATTATGGACCTTGACGACGTTACGCTTGACATCAAGTCCGTGGATTACTACGGATATAGCTCCAAGTTGTGCTACCTGCATGACGAGGAGCATGTTCACATCTATGCCCTCGGGACGGACTATACCAAGCTGCCGATGATGGCCAGGATGGAACGCGCATATACCCTGTTGAACAAGGACATGGAAGATGTGAAATACATCTCATTCGAGGACTATGCCTATGGCGAGGCCGAGAAGCAGGGCAGTAACGCGATATTCCAGATTGGTGAGTTCTGTGGGGGCGTGCGTTACCATTTTTTCATGCAGGGCAAGGGCATCATCACCTACGGCATTCCACAAATCAAGCACTTTGCCACCGGTAACGGCGGGGCGCAGAAGCCGGCAATGTGCCAGGCGGTGAAGGATTTTTACCCCCAGTTCTATTACCCATACTTTGACACGCTGAAACAGTACGAGAGCCCTCATTCGGACTTTTGTGATGCGTTCTGGATGTGCGAGATATTGCGCAACCATATCAAGTTCGATGTTCTCGGGCCGGATTCCCTTCCTCCGGACATTCTCGCTCTCATGCGATACACCGTCAAGGGTTCTGGAAGCAAGAAAAAGAAGTCAAGGTGCCTACTGGATTACGACCTTTCCCTCCGTTCTGACATGATGTTCGACCAGGAGGCCGCGGCAAAGCGCAGGAAGAGTGTCCGGAAGAAAGATAGTGCTCAAATGGAGTAGTTTTTCGAAGGTAACAACCAGGAAACAATTATGCTTCATCTGAACACAGATTCTAACGATCCCTCCAGTGCGGTCAACCTGAGCAAGGAAGCCGAGACCGAACTACTTGTAAGTGAAATCAACAAGTTCCTCAGTTCCCCTCCAAGATACGAGGGCGACATGGCAGTCGTGCTCACCATGCCGGAATCCTACCTCAAAAAGGCCCGCGCAAAGTTGAACGAGGCAATCCATGTCGTGTATGACAGGTACAAGGACTATGGGGTGACCATGCTGACCATTCTTTGCGCGATTGAAAGCGTAGTGGAATCTGCAAAGCTTGGACCCCTTATTGACAATGACATCAAGCTGATGATTGCCGCGGAAAAGGGTATCGAGATTTC
>Ga0247608_10007022_pt1 | contig 11686 bp, 18 predicted proteins | sample 176DNAGHGlowgp2_FD_193490 | JGI IMG/M metagenome (GOLD analysis project Ga0247608, IMG submission 193490) | Sheep rumen microbial communities from Palmerston North, Manawatu-Wanganui, New Zealand - 1766 DNA GHGlow gp2 | ecosystem: Host-associated > Mammals > Digestive system > Stomach > Rumen ... | reverse complement strand
TCTGCTATTCTTCACATTCCTGAAGCAGTAACTGGTCTAGCTCAGCTTCAGTTAATGTATGCACCAAATAGTAACCCTTTACAGTCTGGTCCATCTTTCCTTAATCCACAATATATATTTGGTGATAGTACAGGAGGACGATATGTACTTGATGCCGGTGATTATGATTTGACAGTAATTGCAAATACAGTTCCACAATCTGCTGGTGGTTACGGTAAGTACATTACATTACAAGCAGTCGGTCCTGGACCTGATGTTCAGGCGCTATTGAATAGTAGTGTCTCGCTTGCTGTAAGACATCCTGAATTAGGTATTACTGTAAACCTTGATAGATATTATTTAGGTAATACAAATACTATTACTAATACTTCAAGTTATCCTCAGGCATACGTATATACAGATCCAGTTACAAAGAAACAGTCTGTATATCTTCCTAGTTCTGCACCGTACAATTGGAATCTTAAGACTGCTGTATTATTCCAATATGGTAATTCTTCATTTGGTTATAGCAATGCTGATACTTCACATGATTATATTGCATACAAATATAATTCTACAACTAGAAATTATGAATTTGCAGAATTAGTCCAGACAGACTATAATGCAAAGAAGTTTACATTTGCTAGAACTTATAATGGTGCTATTGAATACTGGATTGCTGATTGTACAAATGGCTATTATAATGCTGTATGGTCTACAGAAACATTAGATTATATTTCGACATCTGAATTAGAACTGAACGATAATGATCAAGTAACCGCAATCAGCGGCCATCCTCTTGCTGGAGGTGGCGGTTCTACGTATACCGCAGGCGATCATATCTCTATCGAGAACGACGAAATCGCCGTTACAGGTATTACGGAACTCGTAGCTGGTAACAACATTACGATTACCACGTCTGGCGCCTCCGCTATAATCAGCGGTCAGGCCGGCGGTTCTTCTTACACTGCCGGTACCGGTATCGACATTACCAACGATGTAATTTCTGTCGATAACACCGTTGCAATGAAGACTGACCTCCCTGCGCCTATTTCCGGTGCTTCTGGTATTACTGTAGAAGATTCTGTCGTTTCTCTCGATAACCCGATTGGACTCGTCGCTGGTAACAACATTACAATCGAAGTTTCCGGTGTGTCCGCAATCATCTCCTCTACAGGCGGAGACGGCGGTTCGTCTTACACTGCAGGTAACATGCTTAGTATAACTAACGATACTATAGACGTTACTACGACAGCCGGAATTACTGATATTCAGTTAGTTAATGAATTACCTGCAAGTCCAGTAAGCACAGTGCTTTATTTAATACCGGAGACTTAATATGGGATTAAATATCGGAAACACAACAATTGGCGGGATTTACCTCGGAAACACTAAGATTTCCGAGGCTTATCTCGGTTCTTCCAAGATTTATTCTGCAGCTGCGCCTCAGCCTACCGATGAAGTAACTATTGGCACACAGACATGGAAGACAAAGAATCTGTCTATCGATGATGGTCAAGGTGGCATTGTTACACAGACTGTCAATTATGGTCAAGGAGATGTAGTTGAATATTACTACAATTGGGACGCTGCGGTTAGAATAGTTGCTTCTATTCCTGGTTGGCACTTACCTACCTATGATGAAATAAATACCTTAGCCACTACAGTTGGTGGAACAGCTACCGGTGGTACAAAGCTCAAGTCAACTTATGGTTGGAATGATGGTGGTAATGGCACTGATGATTATGGATTTGCGGCCTTTCCTGCTGGTAGACAACAGTCGGGTCCTTTCTATGCTTTCGGCAGCTACGCGTACTTCTGGTCGGCTACTAAGAGTTCCAATCAACAATACCCATACGCATTTAACTTACCAACTAACGGAAAGATAAATATAGTATTGAATTTCAATTCTATTAATACTAACTATACTGTCCGTCTAGTCAAGGATTAATCGAAACTATTTATATAAACGTCAATAAACAAGGAGATTTAAATTATGGCGACAAAGATTCGTCCAATCGTATTCAGGATCAACGAACCGGAAGGATTCGTAATGAATGCAAGCAATGCTCAGACCTATGGTTCTCTTGCTGGATGGGAAAGTCCAGGATATGCTAGCAATTATTATAATGGCGATGGTAAGACACTACGCATTACAATTTCAGAAGATTTAACTGACGTAGCTAATAACTTTCAATTAATGTATGCGAACGCATTTCCTGGCGGCAACATAAACTTTATTGAAGCAGGTACATTTCCAACTACGGCTGGTACATATAATTTACCAATACTAGCAAATCCTGTTCCGGAAAGTGCAGGATCTGGTATGGGTAAGTATATCACACTAGACTTTAAATCAGAAACTAGAATTGTAACTGATTTACCAAAGATCACAATCACAATCTTAGATCCTTAATAAACCAATATGATTATAAGACCTCTGACAACAAGTAAAGAATCAGTATTATCGAATCTGACAATTCAGGGTCATCCGGTCGGTTTCTTCTATCCGGATCCAGAACCTGTCGGTATTTCCTTATTGCCTCTTTCTTCGTGGACAATCGCCCCGAAGTCGTCTTCTACCATAACCGTTACGAATAATAACACATTGAACGTTAACGGTATCGGTAACTGGAACGAACTGATTTACACGCGTTTCCAGCCTCAGGAGTCTGGCACTTACACATTCTTCCTTAAATGGAACGCGCCGAACGGTATCGATTTCTGGAATTCCGCATCCAGTGCAACATATAGGCAGTTCGGCATGTGGTTTGATACGTCGTTAAATATCAATACTACAAGTACATATGAAGGCAGCCGTTCCCAGGGTATCTTGATGTATGACCATGACAATACTTCTGCGATTTCTTTGGAACAGACAGGAACGTTAAACCTGAATGCAAATACAAATTATTACGTATGGCTGTCATGCGGTACCCTTGAAGACCTTAAATTGCAGATATTTAACTTTACGGAAGCGAGGTTAGTCAAGGTATGATGTTTCAAATGAATAATAAACTGCTGAGTATCGGCGGGCAGCTATGCGAATGGCACGAACAGCCTAAATATCCGTCGGATATGCATTTCATATATTTGGCCAATGATTACGACGGTACCAAGATTCCTAATCTAGCTGCAAATTCTACATTAGGCAGCTTCAATAGATATGAATCCGGAACGTTAACCAAGGTAGGCAGCGGCAGTAATTGCTATATAACCAACGGTTCAAATAATGCTAATCATCTTTATGTATCTATGTCAAATGACGACTTGAATCTGATGAAGGCGGTGAATAATACATATTGTTATTTCTTTAGGTTTGTATGTACATCTTCCAATACCGGCGGTATATTATGTTGGAGAAACCCTGCATATGACACTACTTACCCAGACGGTTACGTATATATGTTTAGATGTTCCGGCGCAAGTATTCAATTCCACACAACTAGCGGTTATGCTACCGGCTTATCTCTTACTACAGATACGGTATATAAGGCTACAATAAACGGTAGTAACGCAACTATAGTAAATTTAAACGACAGTTCTAAATCATGGACTTATTCAGGCGGTAGCTTCAATAGGACAATGAACCCGAAGATGACAACTTTCTGGGCAGGTTACGCCGGAGAATATGTTCCGAACGGTCAATTCTATGGCGCGGCAGGTATCGCTCGTGCTACTACGGCTGAAGAAGACACGTTAATTAAGAACATATTAATGAACCAGTCTATTTAAGGAGCTTAAGATGTTGACATACAATCACAGCGTATTGACTAACAACGGTAGCTGGCTGACAGACGGCTCGGTTGCTCCTCCTGTTCCTTCCGATGAGGTTACAATCGGAACACAGACCTGGAAGAAATCTAACTTGAAAGTTGACGACGGTCAAGGCGGAATTGTCAGTTATCATATTGGAATTGTAAATGGTTTCGATTATGGTACAAGATATTATTATAATCGCGATGCGGCCGAAAGAATTGCCGGCAATATACAAGGATGGCATTTACCTAGTAAGGCAGAATGGGAAACTTTATGTAGTTACGGTTTATCGAATATTAAATCTTCTACAGGCTGGAATAGCAATAACGGTACCGATATTTATGGATTTACGCTTACACCTGACGGTTTGGCTAATACAACTGAAGTGCAGAAAGTAGGCGAATACGGTTATTACTGGACTTCTACTCACAAAGATACATATAATTACTTCCTTTACTGTTATATGGAAGATACTTCTGCCGTATTCGGCTATTCCAATAGCACATATTATGCAGTCCGTCTAATCAAGGATTAAATCTATGCTAGAATATTCAGACATCATATTGAAGAAGAACGGTCGTTGGATTAACTATACTCCGCCTCCGCAGATATATCACGTCTATACTTCAGGAAACTATGGCACTGTTTCGGCCGTTCCGGATTCTGGTATACAGGGTACCGAAGTTACTCTCTATAACTATCCGATTGTAGGTTCAAGTTTCATATCATACAGCGTTACCGGCGCTACACTGAAGGACGACAGTCATTTCGATATCGTCAATTCCGACGTATACGTACACGGCAACTTCGTGGAAACTTTACAGCCTTATACCATCAGGCTGCGCTATGCCCAGGGTACTACTCCGCCGACTGGTTCAAGGGGTACATTGACTTTAGTTTCGGCAGAAGACAATATCTGGGACTTTACATATGAGCATTATAACTGGGGCGCAATACGTAACAACAACGATGACCTACTGGAAATTATAGACGCGAACATAATCGGCGTACGTTATTTGAACGATGCCTTTACAGGCTGTGATAACCTGTATCATGTAAACCTGTTCGATACGTCAACGATAACCGACATGAACCATATGTTCTACCACTGTTATGCCCTACAGAACGTTCCTCTATTTAATACATCTAAAGTAAAGAATATGACACAGATGTTCCAGGACTGCTTCGCTGTAAAGTCCGGCGCGCTCGCGCTTTACAGGCAGGCTTCATCGCAGGCCGCACCTCCTACACAATATCAGTACTGTTTCAGGAACTGCGGTAGAGATACTACTACAGGCGCAGCAGAACTTGCTCAGATTCCAAGTGATTGGAAATAACAGAATTTAACAAAGGATTAAACAATGAAACAGAATAAAGTCGCAACAAACTTGCAGCAGGACTTCACCGCCGAGGAACAGGCCCAGGCCCGTGCCAATATCGGTATCGACCTCGACAGCTTCTCCGACGGTTCCAACGTCAAGTTCTCTAACGCTCTCGGTCAGGCTGACCTCTCCAAGGCGGACATGAAGATTTACAGGGACAGGAACCAGTCACCGACGCTGGACTATTCCAAGCTTTACATAAAGAACGAATACGACAACAGCAAGACCTACACGATGGTAGATTCCGACGCCGCTTCAGGCTATCTCTTCAAGCTAGCGTCAGGCCCGATTGTATCGCAGCCGATTGATTTCCCTCGTCTTGGCCCTAACATGCAGCTGCTCTCTACCGAAATCGTAAATATCAATTCGTACGACTACGACCTAAATATCGAGGAAGGAAAGTCTTACGTACTGAACTGTGATTCGACTGCAGGTAATATCAACTTAATCACGAACGTAACGGATCATCCGGTCTATACGATTATCAATATCAATGCGGACGGTTCCGGCTCCTGCCCTTCTATTTCAGTCAACTGGAAGGATGAAGCATTAAATGATTGTCGTTCTAGTTTCCAGTTCATGGACAACTTATCCAATGCGCAGTATCTAATGCACGTATATATCCAGAAGCTGTACAAGGAATCCGCACAGCAATACTACAGCGTGGCACGAGTAATGGATTATCCGGTCGCTTACAGGTTGATTCCTGAAGATGTCGATACCAACATCGATTCTGTCGTCCAGGTAGGCGCGGTATATTAATATGGATATAATCTGCTTGACACCCGTCGCTCCGGGAACCGTTCTTGCCCCTTACTATCTGGGATTGCCGAGGCTGATTTCAGAATTGGCCCCGGTCCCCGGTCTGTGCAGGGAGGCGAACATCAACATGAACAGGGTAAGGTTACAGCATTTATTCAGCAGACTGAAGCATAACTATACCCATGTACTGCTGATGGATTCCGACGTTATCATATATCCGAGGGACTTGGATTTATTGGTACAGGAATGGAAACCCGAAACCACGCCGTGCATAAGGACGAAACCGGGCAATACCGGCCATATCGTCACTTCGTGCGCCCTGGTAGGCGTTACGGATTACGTAAAGGTCAAGTACCTGGAGAACGTAGGGCAATGTCAATGCTGCAAACTGCCGCATCCGTTCTATATAGAAGGTACAGAAGGCAAGGAGGTAAAGAATGGAAGACACACTCACTAACATATTGCAGACAGGCAATCCGACGGCCATAATCGCTGCCGTGGTCGTCTATTTGATTATAGCGTATCAACGCAAGGAGACAGGCCAGAAACGCGACCAGGACGCGAATATGCTAGACTACCGCGTGTCCAGGCTGGAGTCCGACGGTACTGAGCTTTCCAAGGCCATCAAGGAGCTGCAGGAGAGCATCATAAGCCTTACGGTGACCGTCAACAGGATGATGGCGCAGGAGGAAGTCAAGAATGCTAAGAGAGATCCTTAACGACCCGATTGCCATATTCTGGCTGACCGTGGTCATCGGCGTAACCTTTCTTCTTGTGGAATTCTTTACGAGGCCCAAACTATGAAGATATTAGGCCATACGAAGACATGCGACTATCACAAGGTCAACGGCCTGTACGTGCTCGACGAGAACGTGTGGCTGGATTTCGAACTGAACGGCGTCAAATTCAGGATAACCGTTGACAAGGGAGCCATGACCGACGGGCTGTCTGTTCCGAAGATATTCAGATGGTATCTCCCCGACTGGGACGACGATAACCCGGGTTACAATATTTCCGGAATCGTACACGACGGCTGTTACGGATCAGAGATACTCAGTAAGGACATGGCGGACATCCTGTTCAGGAATGGCCTGCTATTCGCGCATATCAAGCCCTCCAAGGCTTCCGTCGCTGGCTGGGCTGTAGAACACCTGGCCGGCCTCCATTACGGCCATAAACACGACGATTTCGGCATATCCGAATACGTATCCCTTACTGCAATATAGTGAATTTGCAGCATACATACCATAAACTATAATGTATATTATAACTGTAACGATTTACGGAGGTCAAGCGGTTTGTCATATTGTCCCATCCAGCCTTCGTGATTTAGTTACTCGTAATAGTTAAAGGAAAGACAGGAATCCGGTGGAGAAATCTGCCGGATTTCTTATACTGGCTGAATATTTATTGTTTAAATACTGCGATTGAAGGAGTACTGTGTTATTTAGATACTGCAAATTAATTGTTTACATTAGAACTGTGTCAAAGTTTACTATCTTTATACAACGTATATTCTAAGTACGTGTAAGAAAGTTCACGTAATTAGAACAATGCAATAATATATAATATATAATATATAATATAAAGGAAATTCATGAAACTATACTATACATACGGTAGACCACAGTTACTGGTAAAGAACATTACAACACGTTACTATAATGAATACAGAGGCGTGCACAGTATCGACATTGACACGTTCATAAAGAATCAGACGTCGAAACTCAAGGGCTGGTTCATTCCGAATCTTTGGCTAGGCAACGGACCGATTCAAACAAACGAAAGTACATGGTGTTCTTACGATCGCCTGGTAAAGACTTACATAGCAGGAGCGTTCATAGACTGGTATGTAGTCAACAACGCCTGTTCTTTGCACATAAACAAGCCCCTGGCCAAGTTTATCAAGCATGACATAGACTTACTAGTATTCAATCGAGAAAGCTTCATAACGGGCGCCTACGCTCAATACATGGAGTTCTGGAATAAGCATTACGAATATATAATCGACAAGATGTACATTGAAATCGTCGACAACTGGAACGGAAAGGTGCCGTCGGCATATATACAGGAACTGTTCACGAATTCCTATACCTACAAGAAACGTAAGAGGAAATCCAAATGGTCATGGCTGAAGGACTACAAGCCAGAAGAGATAGCCAGAAGAATACTCGACGAAGGCAAGCTGGAGATTGAATCCGCCATGGTATCTGCCATGAAGCATCTTCATTTGAGCGTAAAGGCAGTCCAGACCGCGTTAAATGACCTGATAGGCAGAATGTCCGCATACGAGATAGAAGTGTCTAGGAAGCGTGCAGGAATCAAATTATGGGCTTCTAGACTACAGTTCAGGCAGCTGTGCGATATAAAGCTGTATTTCGACATGGCTGACACGTCGTTCATCATAACGCTTACCCATGCATACGGACTCGAGGATAGCCTTCTCTACAAGGGATGTACGGAATTTATAAAGACAACTGTAGCTGAACAGTTCAAGGAATTCGTTTAACAGGAGTAACAAATGAACATATATTCGGAATACGCCATAGAACACGTCACCGTCTACGTGCGCAGCATGAAGGCGCTGGAGCAGAAATGGAAATCCAACCAGAAGAGGGTAGTCGAAACCTGCATAGATACTACTGGTCTCATGGAATCGTATATAGTTGTAAGGCAGTACAGGGTACACCACCAGAAGAGACAGAAGGAGACGTTCGTGGAGGATGTCAAGTTCGTCTACAGGCCTTTCAGGAAATAAAGGGGCATATGGCACCCCCTTTATGAAATAATTATATATATTTACCTTCGTAAAGCGAAATTTGCGTTTGAATGATTATATATAATATATGAGTAAGATTAAGTTTAGAACTATTGATATAGAGGGCGACGGACTGTACCGTACATTGAACCAGAAACTATTCCCTGAAGGAAACCACTTCGACCCCGGCACTATCGTATGGTGCGTGACGTTCTGCGACCAGGACTACAACACGTTGACTTTGGTAAAGAAACTGCCTGACACGCCGAGACACGTAAAGGACGGAGTATATACGAAGGCCGTACATTACAAGGATTCGGTAGTACCGAAAGAAATCGAAGGACACACCGTGGTGGAATTTACAGATACTAAGGAATTCATCAAGGAGATAGTCTGGCAGATTATGATCTCTTCAGGCGACCTGTACGCGAAGGGATATAAGGGCTACAACTACGACGCGATGCTCCTGAAGTCGTATTTCGACAGGAACAATTTCTACGGCGACATAGCCGTAAACTGCGTCAAGACCGTAGAGCCGACGATATGGAAGGAAACGCCGAAACAGATTAGGACAGGACAGTGGATTTCCAACCAGGATTACATGGTTACAGGCATAAAGCACAATATACAAGATACTTTACAGCTTGCACAGAGAATAAATAAACATGAAGTAAAGGATATGCGTATATATATGTCATAATACCATGTAACGATGTAACTTAATAAGGAAATTGTTTAAATTAAATAAATTTCAAGGGATTTCCGTTACATCGCCCATGTAACCAAGATGTAACACCATGTAACAAATATTTAACAGAGGATAAATATGAACGAAACACTTAAAGAAATCAGAGACATACTGAAACAGATTGAACGTAACACGCGCCCGTTCGCGCATAGGGCAGCCCTGGAGGCCAAGAACTTCGAAACGTGGCTTTCACAGTACGATGAGGAAACGGACATTTCTGAGCCGCCTGTGGACGATCCGGAGCCGTACGTGCCGACACAGGCCTGCAGTCAGGAAGACATGGAGAGAGCTCTCAAGGCTCACCGCGAATGGGAAGAGCGACAGAATTATCGGAATAATTTCAAAGTCAATGACTATTACGTGAAATAATTACTATATTATAGGTACAACATTAACACACTAACAGTAAATTCATCTCTATACATTCTATTCACGATTAATAACAGGCCGGTCCGAGCTGAACAAACGAAGCAAAGGCCGGCCTTCTACGTTAAGGATATAAATATGGAACTTAATAGCTTTGATATGGAAATGGCGAAGAAATCCGGTAGAGTCGAAGAAATAGTATTGACGATCGCCGACCGCCTTGTTCATAACGGGAATAGTATAATGCACTATAACAATCATAAGTTCTATTTCCAGGAGGTCGAGTACGCCAACCCGATGGATTTCAGCAGCATGACTATGATTAGCTTAATTATGCCGGAGTATATAAGCAGGGGCATGGACTTCAGATGCGGAGTTACTTACGACAATACGTACGGAAAGAATTCAAAGACTACTTATTTGAACCGTAGCAAGGCATGTATGGAGCTAGCGAAGCAATTCGTATACAAGGTCCTGCCTAAGGTAGATTTCGAAATCAAGAAAGAAGTGAACAATATGGAAATTGAAGAAATACTGGAGGTATTAGAGTAATGAATCTTAAAGAACTTTATGATACAGAAATTACAGTCAGGATTAACAATGAAGACTGGAAATTGAAGATTGAATCAGCCACACATCCTAGAGAGCATGCCGTTATCTTTAGCTTGGTAAATTCGAATGACGAGCCTAAACATTTCACCCTGATGGACAAGGAAATATTCAAGGACCGAGATAAAGATACAGTCATGAAAGACATAATCGAGCCTGTTATAAATAAATTGAAAGCACGTGAGGTTAAATAATGAAGATTGTGGTGTCCCTTACATCGTGGAGTAAGAGAATCGGACAGGCAAAGTCGACAGTCGACAGCATATTGAACCAGACTAGGGAACCGGATTTGGTACGTCTGAATCTAGATTTCGATAACTTCCCGAGAGGATTCGGTGACACGTCGGCATGGGTTAAGGAATATCTGGAGAAATACGATAACTTCAAGGTGAAGTTCGAGGCGGCAGATATGAAGGTTTGGGAGAAGATTATGCCGACGATTTACGAAGAGGAAGACGAATATATTCTCGTTACTGTAGACGACGACGTTACTTACCCGCCGACATATCTTGAAGAAATCGAAGAGAACATGAAGGAATGCGACTGGCTGTGTACAAAGTCAGACGAATATACGATGGGCCAATATATGGTCTACGGGCCGAGAGCTGTAGATGCCCTAAGGAACGAAGTCGATTACGATTTCATGAAGAACGTTCCCTTGGATGACCACGGAATTTATTGGATTCTTCAGAAGTATAAACTGATTCGAGGACACAAGATTGCATCCGAATGCGAGGACAGACAGGCCGGTTACTCGTTTCGAAGGTTCTTCACTACGGTAAGCGACGTTTCTAAGCTGCAGGACACTTCAGGCGATTATCCGTTCGAGGAGTTCCAGAAAGAACGCATGTATATGCAGAAGAGAGGAATTGTCTAACATAATAGCTCGTGTACCAGTGTACAAGGAGTCCAGCCGTACGGTAAATCGCCGTGCGGCGTTTCTCTAATTATAAAGGCATGAAGAAAGATGAAACTACAAAGAAACAGACAAATAACGAAGACGTCAGGAAAGACCTGGCGGAAATCAAGATCACAATAGCCATCCTGCAGGAACAGGTAAAGAAACTGGCAGCCGTCCTTAACGTTGTCCAGCCTGCGATGTATACCGAAGAGGAATACCGCGAGATGGCCGAATACAGACGGAGGAAAGATGACCAGAAGCGAATGGCTGGCTAAGAACTTTACGCATGTCACGTTCGACGAATGCGTTGGTAACCTGAGGGTGCCGAAGATTAACGTCGACCTTACTTACGGACTTATATCCACAGAGAGCAAGGAGGAATTCTCAAAGCTCGTATTTCACCTTATGCCGTCGGGAACGGT
>Ga0247608_10007020_pt1 | contig 11688 bp, 8 predicted proteins | sample 176DNAGHGlowgp2_FD_193490 | JGI IMG/M metagenome (GOLD analysis project Ga0247608, IMG submission 193490) | Sheep rumen microbial communities from Palmerston North, Manawatu-Wanganui, New Zealand - 1766 DNA GHGlow gp2 | ecosystem: Host-associated > Mammals > Digestive system > Stomach > Rumen ... | reverse complement strand
AAAGGTTGACATAATGTAAAATAGTTAACATAAAATGCAATAATAAGAATGACCGTAAGAGGGCGACTTCTTACGGTCTTTGACTGCAGAGGATACAGGAAAGAAGATATGAAAGAATTTAAGAGAGGATTTGTGGACGGTATTCCGATCGGACTCGGATATTTATCCGTTTCCGTCACATTCGGAATTATGGCAGTTACAAGCGGGCTGTCGGTCTGGCAGGCCGTTCTGATTTCCATGACGAATGTGACTTCGGCAGGGCAGTTTGCCGGAATTACGGTAATGCTGAGTGCCGGATCCCTGATTGAAATGGCCTTGACCCAGTTGGTCATAAATTCCCGTTATGCCTTGATGTCACTGTCTTTGACACAAAAAGTCGACCATAGTTTCAATACCCCGATGCGAATGATTTTCGGTGCCTTCCATACCGATGAGATTTATGCCGTGGCAGTGGGACAGGAAAAGAAATACGGGACTCTGTATTTTTTCGGTCTGATGTCGGCTCCTTATATCGGATGGTCTTTGGGAACTTTTCTGGGCGCCGGACTCGGTGAATTTCTGCCGCCGATTCTTTCCAAAGCACTTTCCGTTGCATTATACGGAATGTTTATTGCAATCGTAATTCCTCAGATGAAGAAGTCCGGAAAAGTGACCGTCATTGTTCTGCTTGCGGTTGCGTTGAAATTTGCAATGACCTATACGCCGGTGCTGAATAAAGTGTCCGAAGTCTTTTCCATCATTATCTGTTCTGTAGTTGCATCTTTGGTCGGTGCGGCATTTTTCCCGATAAAGGAGGATGATCCGGAAGGGGAAGGCGGAAGAAATGAGGTGAGAGCATGAGCCTGACTTCGTTTTTCTGTTATCTTGCCACCATGGTAATCGTAACCTATCTAATCCGAGTGATTCCCTTCGTCTGCATGCGCAAGGAAGTGAAGAATGTTTTTTTCAAGTCCTTTCTCGGATACATTCCCGTTACCGTGCTTGCGGTAATGACAATTCCTGCGATTTTGTCTTCGACCGGAAATTTCTTTTCCGCGCTGGCGGGACTGGTTGTGGGAATTATCGTTGCCTGGTTTGAAAAAGGGCTTCTGGTTGTTGCGCTGTCGTCCTGCGGTGCGGTGCTTGTTGTGGAACTGATTTTGAAGTACCTGGTACATTAACAACCGCAACGGTGCCTGACCGTAATGGTGCCTGACCCCATTACAACCGTAACGGTTCCCTGTTTTACCGATTATTTTGTTATGGTAAAGAAAAACTGAAAAAAGACGGACAAATAACAGGTTATATGGTATAATATTTTGTTGTTGCGTGGGCCGGGTATTGCATTCTTCGTTTCGCGCGTAATAGATGTGACTCTGATTCTTGGAAGGATTTAATTAATCATGAAAAAAAGATTTTCCTTACTAATAGCTTTTTTGGCTCTTGCCCTTGTTTTTCCGGGGTGTCAGAAAAATAACGGTGTATATGACATTACGACCATCAATATGGATAAATATATGACTCTCGGCGAGTATAAGGGAATTACCGTGGATTACGTACCGAAGGAAGTCACGGATGAGGCGGTGGAAGAAAAGGTTCGGACCTTACTTATCGCAAATTCAGAGAAAATTGCAGTTAAAGAAGGGAACGCAAAAAAGGGAGATCTGGTAAACGTCAATTATGTCGGATATAAGGATGATGTTCCGTTCGACGGCGGTACGGCAAACAGCCAGAATATCAGAATCGGCGCGGGAAATTACATTCCCGGTTTCGAGGATGCAATCATCGGATTAACGCCCGGTGAAACTGCGGAAGCACCGATGACATTTCCGGCGGATTATTCCAATGCCGAGCTTGCGGGACAGGATGTCGTATTCACCATTACTTTGAATTTCATCTATCCGGAATTAACGGATGAAACCGTGGCGCAGATGGAAAGCGATTTGTATAAGACAAAAGATCAATTTTTGGATTATGCAAGAGGGGCTGTGGAACAGGAAATTAAAGATAGCAGCCAATCTGCGATTACTTCACTTGCATTTGAAAAAATCCTGGAAAATTCCACCTTTAAGGAAATTCCCGAAGTGGTAAGAGAAAACCAGAAAGCTGATCTTGAAAAGAAATATGCACCTGCCATTGAAGGAGGTGCGGGTGGTCTTGATTCCGTAATCCAATACCTGTACGGCTGTTCCGCTGATGAACTGATTGAAGTGTATTCCAAGCAGCGTATGGCAACACAGGCAATTGCAAAGAATGAGGGAATCACCGTAACCGATGAGGAACTGAATGCCAGACTGGAAGAGGTAGGCGCCATGTATGGTATGGACGGAGAAAATTACCTTAAGGTAAACGAGATTACCAAAGAGAAGTTCAAGGAACTGATGATCAGTGAAAAGGTTCAGAAGTTTATTTACGAGAATACCAATACGGCCAAACCGGGAGACGGAAACGCAGAATAATATGCATAACAAACGTTTAAAACAACTGAAAAAGGGAATCGCAGCTGCGGGCCTGATTGTGGGGCTCTCTCTTTTTGCGGCCTGCTCTTCAAAAGAAGGGAACAAGACCAAAGAAGGAATCCAAAGCATTCAGGCTGGTGATTTTGAAGGGGCATTTACCCTGTTTGAGGAAGCAGAGGCGGCAAAGGAGAATCCGGTTTACTTAAATCGGGGAATCGGCCTTGCATATATGGGACAGAACCAATATGACCTTGCGCTGGAAAGCTTTGAAAAAGCACTTGCTGCAGACGGCTCCGTTCCCGGTGACGTGGATTATGATATCAATTACTATATCGGGGTCTGCTTCTATAAACTCGGACAGTATGAAGATGCCAAAGCGAGATTTGATGCGATTCTGGCACTTCGGGAAAAAGACGTGGATGCATATGTGGAACGCGGAACCGTTTTGCTTGCACTGAATCAAAAGGACGAAGCCATTGCCGATTTTAACAAAGCAGTGGAACTTTCTCCAAAGGATTACGGCCTGTTTATCGATATCTACTGTATTTTAAGTGAAGCCGGTGAACGAACTACAGGAGCGTCGTATCTTCAGAACGCAGTGGATTCCGGGGATAAAAAAATGCCGGATTATGACAAGGGAAGACTGTATTTTTATCTGGAGGATTACAGTAATGCCCGCGATTTTCTCGAAAAGGCCAAAGGAAGCGGAAACGGCTCGGAAGAACTGATTCTTCTTTTGGGACAGTGTTATGAGAATTTAAACGACCGGAACTATGCAATTACGGTTTATCAAAGCTACCTTGCAACCGGACAGTCTAAGGCGGTTTATAACCAGATGGGAATGTGTTATGCGGCTACGGGAGATTATGAAAATGCCCTTGCTGCTTTCCAGAACGGGCTCGGTCTTTCCGACCTGGCTTTTGATCAGGAACTTCGGTTCAATGAGATTGTGGCATATGAGAAACTGGGAAATCCCGTGAAGGCAAAGGAACTTATGACTTCTTATATTCAGGATTATCCGAATGATGAGGTGGCCCAGAGAGAGTATCAGTTCCTGAAAACCAGATAATCCGCAAAATAAACCGTTTTTTGGACGGATATCGGTGCATTGTTAAAAAATAAACTATATATAGTTAAAATTTTTCCTCTTTTTTCTGAATGACCACCATATATGGTAGTCAAAAGAGAAAAGAGGATTTCTGTTTTATGGTAACTAAAATACCTGTAAAAGCCATAAAATCAATGGTTTTCTGATGTTTACCAACCAAGTCAATAGAATTTTATGTAAACTAAAATAGAGTAAAAACCACAATATCTTGTATGTTAAATCGAGATTTATCATAATATCTTGTGCTTTGATGTTGACATTGAAACGGGGCGGTGCTACAATGGTTTCAATCGCCGTAAACGGCGGTTTGTTATCCCCGGAATTACAAAATTGAGGGTAATTGAGGGTAATAAAATCACGGAATCGCGTAATTGGGAGGAGAGACAAGATGTTTGGCGTAGTAAAACGTGACGGTACAACAACAGATTTTAATCTGACAAAAATCAGTGATGCAATTATCAAGGCATTTAATGCAACGGACGTACAATTCAGCAATGATATTGTGGATCTGCTTTCTTTAAGAGTAACGGCGGATTTCCAGAGTAAGGTAAAAGACGGAAACGTTCATGTGGAAGATATCCAGGACTCGGTTGAGAAGATTCTTGAGCAGTCCGGATACACCGAAGCAGCCAAGGCTTTCATTTTATATAGAAAGCAGAGAGAAAAACTTCGTGAGATGAAGTCCACGATTCTCGATTATAAGGAAGTCGTAAACAGCTATGTAAAAGTAGAAGACTGGAGAGTAAAAGAGAATTCCACCGTAACCTATTCCGTAGGCGGTCTGATCCTTTCCAACTCCGGTGCGGTAACCGCAAATTACTGGTTATCCGAAATCTATGATGCGGAAATCGCGGAAGCACACAGAAATGCAGACATTCATATCCATGACCTTTCCATGTTAACCGGATATTGTGCCGGATGGTCATTAAAGCAGCTGATTCAGGAAGGCCTCGGAGGAATTACCGGAAAAATCACTTCCGCTCCGGCAGCGCATCTTTCGGTTCTCTGCAACCAGATGGTTAACTTCCTCGGTATCATGCAGAACGAGTGGGCAGGCGCACAGGCATTTTCATCCTTCGATACCTATCTTGCTCCTTTCGTAAAAGTGGATCATTTATCTTATGATGAAGTAAAGAAGAGCATCGAATCCTTCATCTACGGTGTAAATACCCCTTCCAGATGGGGAACACAGGCTCCGTTCACGAATATTACATTGGACTGGACCGTTCCGAACGATCTGGCAGAACTTCCTGCACTGGTAGGCGGCAAGGAAATGGATTTCTGCTATAAGGACTGCAAGGCAGAAATGGATATGATCAACAAAGCATTCCTGGAAACCATGATTGAAGGTGATGCAAACGGACGCGGATTCCAGTATCCGATTCCTACTTATTCCATAACGAGAGACTTTGACTGGTCCGAATCCGAGAACAATAAACTCTTATTCGATATGACTGCAAAATACGGAACTCCGTATTTCTCAAATTATATCAACTCCGATATGGAGCCGAGCGACGTACGTTCCATGTGCTGCCGTCTGCGTCTTGACTTAAGAGAACTGAGAAGAAAATCCGGAGGATTCTTCGGCTCCGGTGAATCTACGGGTTCCGTCGGCGTTGTTACCATCAACATGCCGAGAATTGCTTATCTTTCCGCAGATGAAGCCGAATTCTTCAAGCGTCTGGACAGAATGATGGATATTTCCGCAAGAAGCTTAAAGATTAAGAGAGGTGTTATTTCCAAGTTACTGGAGGAAGGACTTTATCCTTACACCAAGAGATATCTTGGAAGTTTTGACAATCATTTCTCGACCATCGGACTTGTCGGAATGAATGAAGTAGGTCTGAATGCAAACTGGCTTCGCGCCGATATGACCGACACCAGAACCCAGGAGTTTACCAAGAAAGTACTGAATCACATGAGAGAACGTCTTTCCGATTATCAGGAACAGTACGGCGATCTTTACAACCTTGAGGCAACTCCGGCGGAGAGTACCGCTTATCGTCTTGCAAAGCATGACAGAAAGCGCTGGCCGAATATCAAGACTGCAGGAAAACCGGGAGATACCCCTTATTATACCAATTCCTCCCACCTTCCCGTTGATTTTACGACCGATATTTATGATGCACTGGATATTCAGGATGAACTTCAGACATTGTATACTTCCGGAACCGTATTCCATGCATTCCTCGGAGAGAAACTTCCGGACTGGAAGGCAGCAGAGAAACTGGTACGTTCCATTGCGGAGAACTACAAACTTCCTTACTATACCATGTCTCCGACCTATTCCATCTGCCGCGATCACGGATATCTTGCGGGTGAGCAGTACACCTGCCCGACCTGCGGTGCAAAGACCGAGGTTTACAGCAGAATTACCGGATACTATCGTCCGGTACAGAACTGGAACGACGGAAAATTGCAGGAATTCAAGAATCGTACCGAGTATGATATCGAACATTCCGAAAGAAAAAAGAGTGTCAGCAAGGTTGTTACCGTTAAGAGTGAAGGGGATAATGTGAAGGTTGATATTGCAAATCCCGAAAACATCAAGTATCTTTTCGTAACTGCTACCTGTCCGAACTGCAAGCTTGCGAAGGAATACTTAAAGAACGAGCAGTATGTTGTACTTGATGCGGCAGAGAATGTCGAGCTTGTACAGAAATACGGAATTATGCAGGCGCCTACGCTGGTTGTTGTAAACGGCGACTCCTTCGAAAAATATGTGAATGTTTCCAACATCAAGAAATATGTCGATGAGAAGGCTGCGGTAAAGGCATAAGCCGTAATATAAACGTAAAGAGCCGGAAAAAAGCCTGAATGCATGAACGCGGAAGAGGCGATTCCGGAGAAAAGAACAGTAAAGGGAGAACCGAAAGGAACTCCCTTTTTGTATGAAAGCAATAAAAAGAAGCAATGGTTTTTGGCAATATCAATAAAATGTAAGAATCCCAAAAAGATAATTGCCCTTATGATATAAAAAGTATAAAATAAAACTATATGTGTGAAAAAGAATGGAGACAGTAATATGATTAACCGACTGGTAAAAGAAATTCAGAAAAAGAACGCTCCGATTGTGGTAGGACTTGATCCCACCATGAAATTTATTCCTGGTTATATAAAGGAAAACGCATTTTCCGTTTACGGAGAAACCCTGCAGGGTGCGGGAGAAGCCATCTGGCAGTTTAACAAAGGAATCGTGGATGCGGTATACGATCTGATTCCGGCTGTAAAACCGCAGATTGCCATGTATGAGCAGTTCGGAATCGAAGGCATGATTGCCTATAAGAAAACAGTCGATTATTGTAAATCAAAAGGTCTCGTGGTAATAGGTGATATCAAAAGAGGCGATATCGGATCCACATCCGCAGCTTACGCAGTCGGTCATATCGGAAAAGTTTCCGTCGGTTCTGCGGTATTTGCTCCCTTTGATGAAGATTTTGTAACGGTAAATCCCTATCTCGGTACGGACGGTGTAAAACCGTTTATTGATGTCTGTGCGGAAGAGAAGAAGGGAATTTTTGTGCTCGTAAAAACATCCAATCCGAGTTCCGGTGAATTTCAGGACCGTCCGATTGCCGATGCGGATAACCGCCCGCTTTATGAGATTGTCGGACAGAAGGTTGATGAATGGGGAAAGAGCTGTATGGGTGAAAAATACAGCTATGTCGGTGCTGTTGTCGGAGCAACTTATCCCGAGATGGGAAAGGTTCTTCGTGACATTATGCCGAACAGTCTGATTCTGGTACCGGGTTACGGGGCGCAGGGAGGAAAGGGAGCCGATCTGGTTCATTTCTTTAAAGCGGACGGAAGCGGTGCCATTGTGAATTCCTCCAGAGGAATTATTGCCGCTTACCAGAGCGAAAAGTATAAAGAGAGATTTTCCGAGAAAGAATATGCGGATGCTGCAAGGGAAGCAGTAATTGAGATGAAAGAAGATATTGCCGGAGCACTCGGCATTACCGAATAAATTGTGTTGGGGAGAATTGACAGGATGAAAAAGAATGTGGCAAAAAGAGTTTCGATACTTCTGATCGCTGTATGTTTTGCGTTTGTATTCAGTTCATGTGTGAGATCGGAGACGAACTTAAGCGTAAAAAGAAGCGGAAGTGCGACCATAACGGCGGAGGTACTGATGCCTGCAGATGAGGTCACCGCGATTTACGGAATGCCGACAAATTTCTACGATGCGGTAGAGAAAGATGCCCGGTTTCAGAAAATTATGGACTGGAAAAAGGAATACGTGGATAGCGAAATAGACGGTGTTTCCTATATGGGAGTCCGGGTTTCGAAAGAAGCATCCAAGAAAGAAATCCAGGGAGCATTAAACAGTCTGTATGGTCAGTATGCAAATGTTACGTATCAGGATAAAGGCCTTTTCGGAAACAGAACCATTACGGTCAATTTTAACGCGACCGGCCATTTGATGGCAGAAGAGCTGCAGAGTGCACTTGATGGAGATTTTATTTCCCATTTAACCATTACAACTCCGGCTGCCGTTTCATATACGAATGCGAATAAAATTGCAGATAATAAGACAGAACTGGACTTAACCGCTTTGCTGGCCGGTCAGGAACAGAATTTGAGTTATGAAGTGAAATTCTTTGACTTTACATTCTATATTCCCGTAGGCATTATTGCTGCAATTGTTATTGGCGGCGGAATTTATGTTCTGGTCCGCGTGACAAAAACCAAAAAACAGAATGCGGGTCTTACTTCCATTGATTTAAAGAGTGCAAAGAAGAAAAAAGCCGGCTTCGGAGGCTCCGGAATATCAGGCTTGGATGAGAATGCGGACAGTTATAAGCCGAAGTCGAAGATGAGTTTTACGAAAAAAACTCCGAAGTATACTGCGAAATCAGAGGAAAAACCGGCATCATCACCGAAGCCTTCGACTATATCGGAATCTGCTCCTGCTCCGAATTATACAGAGCAGGCGGCACCTGCGCAGACTCCCGTTTACAGTGAACCGGAACCGGCGCGGTCCTACGGAAATCCTGTATTCAGTACCGGCTCCGTACAGACGGAAGGTACGGCAAGTTCCAGAATGTCGACTGCATCTGCCGAAACTTATGCTTCGGCCAATGTATCCGGTGCCGTAGGCGGCGCGGAAACGGCAGACTTCCTGATTGGACGTTCCCACGGTGAAACCAAAGTGGATTACAGCCAGGCAGGAAGTGCTAAATTTAATAAAAACGACAGAAATTCCGCACCCGCACCGAGCAGCGGATCTACACTGTTTACACCGAGAAGTACGGCTCCGAATCTTTCATACGGAACAACGGAATATACGGAGTTTGAGCGGAAAGATCACGAACCGACCGGTCATCTGAATTCCGGTTCCACATTGTTTACTCCGAGAAGTACTGCACCAAACCTGGGATATGGTACGGCAGAGTATATGGAAGAGGAAAGAAAAGAGCACGAGCAGGAATTTTATCATGAAGAACTTTCCACCGGCTCGACACTGTTTACTCCGAGAAGTACTGCAGCCAATCTGGAATACGGAAAAGAACCCACTTCCTTCAGGGAAGAAGAAAAGCATACACCGGATGCATCCATTACGTCATTGTTTACACCAAGAAGTACGGCTCCGAATGTAAGTTACGGGTTAAAAGAACCGTTACTGGATGAGCAGGAAGTAACGGCGGAGGAGTATCGTTCTCCGTTCTATCATGAAGACAAAAAATATACCGCTCAGCCTGAAACCCCTGCGGAACCGGCTTATGAAGAGCCGGCTTATGAAGAACCGGCATACAGTCAGGGCGGATATGAGCAGTCCTATGACCAGGGCGGATATGAGCAGTCCTACAGTCAGGGCGGATATGAGCAGTCCTATGACCAGGGCGGATACGACCAGTCCTATAATCAGGGCGGATATGAACAGTCATCCTATGCGCAGAACGACTACGAACAGTCATCTTATCAGCAAAGCGGATATTCTGATTCTTACGGTCAGTCTTCGTATGGCAATCAGGGTGGCTATGGTCAGAGTTCACAGGGAGGCTCCATTTATCAGACGACCGGATATGATGCTTCTCCTTATCAGTCTGCAAACTACGGTGCAAGTGAAAGATCGGAGGCAATCAGCAGTGCATACGGCGGAAGCAGACTTGGTTCCGGTGCCTATGTGGGAGGCGGTTCTACCGGTGTTAAGGTTGGAAGAAGCGTCGGCAATATCGGTGGATATGTAGATGAAACAAGTGTAAATACAAGTTCTTACGGAAGCGATCCTTTTGCAAACAATACCCCGTTGCCGAAGCTCGGAGAAAGCGGAGCGGGCGGAGGAGGATTATTTTCCATCGGATCTACGGGAGGGTTTGGCTCGAGTGCTTTCGAAGGAAATACCATCGGCGGAAGTTCCTATGAAGGAAATACCATCGGCGGCGGATCTTTCGGCGGCGGAAGTTTTGGCGGCGCAAAGTATCAGCCGGCTGAAAACCGTTCCGGCGGAAGTACTTCTGCATCCCAGCTTCAGACACATACGGAACACCCTGATTTCGGTAAGACATTCCATTCCGGCGGATCAGGCAAATTTGATTTCGGTATGGCGGGAAGCGATTCCAAGAGAAAATGCCCGTTCTGTAAAGAACCCATTCGTGATGACGATGTATTCTGTGTAGCCTGCGGTGCAGAGCTGTCCAGACCTTACGGATCATTCTGATGTAGGAGATTATGAGTCAGTTTACGAAAAAAGCCATTATTGACAGTTTTATAGAATTATCCCAGACGGTTCCGATTGAGAAAATTTCCGTGACAATGATTTCCAAACATTGCGGAATTAACAGAAATACATTCTATTATTATTTCCAGGATGTATATTCGCTGATGGAGGAACTCATTTACTCAAAGTCGGAGAAATTATTTCCGGACAGCATGTTCTTAGAAGAGAACGGATGGATTTCAAGTCTGCGTTTTATGGGACAGTATGCAAAGAAAAATGAGGTTTTTATCAAAAATCTCTACCAGTCCATGGGACGTGACGCATTCGGAGATTATATGTCGGATCTGGCGTATCAGCCTGCCAGAAGACAGATTGACCGGTATGTAGATAACATGTACAGGGAAGAGGGCCTTACATTAACCAGAGAACAGAGAGATGTGGCCGCATATCTGTTTGCAAAGATGTTTTCGGAAACAACGGTGGACTGGATCCGCGGAAAACGCGGAGACGATCCGGCAAAAACCATGGAACAGGCGATTGTTATGATGGACGGAATTGCAGAACATATCCTTCATAATATGGCCAAAGAATCCGGAAAAAAGAAGAACTGAGCAGGGAAAGAAAGATAAATGAATCATAGTCGGTAAAAAAGTTAATATAAGTTTACATAATGTTTAGGCACTCGGGCTTTGAGTGCCTAATTTTTATGCAGATTAAACCATTATGTATATTGAAGACATATTCGATTTTTGGCAATATAATGTTGGCGAGAAAGGGTGAAAAAAATGCGTATTTTACTACTGAACGGAAGCTTAAGAGGCGAAGGGAGTTCCTCTCTGAAAGTTGCCCGGGCATTTGTGCAGGGTATGGTTGAGCAAAACGGAGAAGAGAATACCGTCGTTGAAGAGATTTTTCTGAAAGATAAACAAATCGACCATTGTCACGGATGTTTCTGCTGTTGGAAGAATTCCAAAGGAAAATGTGTAATTCATGATGATATGGATGAAATCCGGGAGAAAATCATGGAAAGCGACGTGATTATAGAATCGTTCCCGCTTTATTTTTTCGGACTGCCTTCGAAGTTAAAAGCTTTTATGGACCGGATGATCTGCTATGTTTCGGAATACCGTGCAGTGAACGGCGATGAGTCAACGGGCAGATTTCTGCATGAAATGCGTTTTCCGGAACTGATGCAGAAGAAACTTGTTCTGATTTCAGCCTGTGGCTACGAGGAAACCGTGGACTGCTATGATTCCGTCAGACTTCAGTTTGACCGTATCTGCGGACCGAACGGATATACCCTGATTACCGCACCGCAGGGCGGAATGCTGGCCGAAAAAACATTTGAGAATAAAGTGAAACGTTATCTTACCAAATTTACCGACGCGGGAAAGGAATTTGTCGTAAACGGATGCATCAGCAATGAGACAATGAAAAAACTGGAGATTCCGATGCTCGGACACAATACCTTTGCGCAGGCA
>Ga0247608_10007019_pt1 | contig 11688 bp, 1 predicted proteins | sample 176DNAGHGlowgp2_FD_193490 | JGI IMG/M metagenome (GOLD analysis project Ga0247608, IMG submission 193490) | Sheep rumen microbial communities from Palmerston North, Manawatu-Wanganui, New Zealand - 1766 DNA GHGlow gp2 | ecosystem: Host-associated > Mammals > Digestive system > Stomach > Rumen ... | reverse complement strand
GATTGGGTATTGGGGATTGGGCCCAATCCCCAATCCCCAATCCCCAATCCCCAATCCCCAATCCCCAATCCCCAATTACTTGTGATAAGCAAAAAATTCATTTTTAATTAATATTTTAATATAAATAAAAAATAATTTTTTATCATTCCAAAACATGAGAATAATTAAAGAATTTCCAACAATTTATCGATCCTCAAAATATATAGAACCAGATACAAAACTCGGAATCTTTTTAAAAGATTTGACTTGTAGACTTAACAAAGAAAAAGAATTTATAAGTTTTATTTCAGTTATAAAATTTTGGGATTATACAAAAACTTCATTATGGGCATTTGAAGACATTTTGAACTATATAGATGAAATACTACACAAATATTCAAATGCAAATAATGATGATGTAAATAAGGACATATTATTACCATTATTGAAATTCTTATACCTTCTTATTAGTAATAATTATTCAAAAGAGATATTTTCTTCATTTGATAATTTGCAATCCATATATCTTACAACATTTGATCTAAGAGTAAAAACTATAATAATAGAAATAAATTTATTATTCATAGAAAACAAGAGATGCTTGGTACATTTGTTTAAAAAATTTTATAAAACATTCTCTATATTCATTGGACTGAAAAATATATTGATAGACTTGATAAATAATAATTTCAAAATTAATAACAGTATGATAAATGTATTAGAAGAAATATTGAATAATATTCACAAAAAATGGAATAATGTTTATAAACAAAAAAAAAGAAGACTTTCACCTGAAGAACAAAAAAGCATAACTGAAATATCTCCGTTTAATTTGTTCAAAGAAATAATTCATAATAAAAAAAATTATAAAAATAATGAAAGCTTCAGAGACAAAAATAAAAAAGAATATATATATTTCACCCAAGGATTAATTAATAAAAGAGAAATTTTAAAGAAAATAATGTCTAAAGAAAGTGTACTAAAATATTTGATTAGTGATGAGTTGGAATATATTACAACAATTAATAATTATTTTTGTTTATTAAACGAAATAGTTGAATGCAGCAACGACAATAAAAACATTAATAAAATCATAGCAATAACCAAATATATATTATACTGTCTTAATTTATATATAAAAGATAACCAAACTAATTTAGATGATGAAATAGTAGTATCTGAATGTTATATAGAATGCTATTATAATGATATACTAAAAATAGTGACATCACCAAAAATATCTATCGATCTGAAATCAATTTTTCTTAAATCTGGAATAACTTTTATGATAACTTTTGATGGATATGATAACATATTATTTCAAAATGGATTATTTCACTCGTTTTTGAATGATTTGACCCACCAAAATGGAAACGATATGGAAGTGTTGACGTTGAAGGATTCGAATAATCAGGAATTTTTAAATATAATATTGAATTTCGTGTTTAATTTTTCGATATTTAAAGAAATTCCTCTTAATTTCCTTTCTAAAATATTGGAATTGCCAAAAAATAATATTTATCCATATAGATTAGATAATGTTATTTATTCTTTAAAGAAAAAAAAACTTTTTGATGAAAACATAATAAATCAAATAATAATGCCTCGCTTAATATATGAATTAGAACATATAAATGTTCCATCAAATGAGCTAAAATATTTATTTACTGATAATAATACCCATAATATAACCATAAATGAAAGAAATATATTGATTGATAGACTATATAAAATTCTACTCAGAATAATACAAAAATCCACTAATTTGAATTCATATGGAAATTTCGATGAAGTACTGACTATTACTTTTAAAAAAATATTTGCAGATAAAGATATATTGAAAAATGATGAATATATTCCATCAATTATTAATAGCATATATTTCTTTGTAAAACTATGCAATTCATTTCCTTCCAAAATAATTAATTATATCAAAAATGATGTTTTCAATGTAATGATTGATTATTTCACAAATTTTTTCCCAAAGTATGATGGAGCCATACACTTATTATTTTTAATGCTATATACTATATGCATACATAACGATGGCAAAAAATACATTAAAGAAAATATACCCAAAATAAAAACTTTATTTGAAAGCATTTTCAAAAAGTTGCAAAATGACGAAAAATATTTTTATTACAATTTATTCTATTTGCGAGATTTCAATAAATATGAATTATACTCTCCTTATCATGCTTTGATTCATATGGAAGGGGTGTCAGAATTGATCCAAATTATTTTCCAAAATCTGAAAATATTCACAGAAAAATTCAAAACTGAAATTCCAAAATTTAAAATAGAATATAATGAGAAAATTCAATTAAATAAAGAACTATTTTTTTTTGAAAATAAAAGACTTTTTATAAATGAATTTTTTATTTCATTTAATACAAAAGATATAGAACTTTTTGAAAATACTTTAAAAATTGATATTTTACCCTTAATCAAATCTTATTTTGAGATTTTATTAAATCCTATATCTTTATACTGCATAAATTCGGCATCTTTTTCAATGGTGAATTCAGCCATAGGCTTAGCGAAAAAAGACCCTGTTTATGTAATGGATGCTTTATATGATAAATTTAATGATTTATTGAAAGAAAAAAATAACTCAAAATTACACCAAATTCAAATCGATAAAATAATTTCTACCCTTCAAAAGATGACAGAATTTTTATTTGGGAAAATATATCAGAAAACCAAAGAAAAATTAGATATCCATAAATACTCTATTCTATTTGCCAAATTAATAATTGATACAATAACAACCAAAACAAATATTTCATATTATATTTCACCTGTAAATGATAGAGAATTAGTAATAAATTCGAATTATTATTGCAAATTTTTATCTAAGAAAATAGAACCACAACTAAGGGATCTATTAATTAAAATTTCTTATAAATCTTTTTGTAGAGATTTACCACATACAACAAATCCAAAACTGGAAATAATAGATGAAGACAACTACAAAGATATAAAATATCCATTTAGTTACAACCAGAAATTCCGAGTAGAAATATTGAATGATTCATATTTTAATTCAGAATTATTAACTACCGAAAACAAAATATATAATTACTTACTGACATCAATTGACTATTTTTGCTCTATTGGAAAAATGATAAAAGCAAAAGGACTATATGATGTAAAAGAAGAAGATGTTGAATCTGTAAGAAATTTTATGAAGTTAAGTTATATACTTAAGGAAATGATCAAGCATATTAGAACGCATTATGTCATTCATGAATTTAGTTCAGGAGATGAAATTATAAATAATATATTAACATATTTATCCCTATTTAATATGTTAAATATATTATTAAATGGCAAAAATGGAAAATCGATCTCTCCCATAGTGATATTTTATTTTATCAAATATGGGGGAATCCGAGAAATTTTGAGTTTGGCCAAAAGTATACTATATTTCTGCAAAAAAGAATTTGCAAAAGGTGAATTACCTCTGATTGAATTACTCATCATAAAAAATTTCTGGAATTTATTAGTTAGTTTATTACTATCTATCGTCAAATATTCATTTATGACACATAATGGTTTTTATATTATACTTATTAGAGAAGGAGAATTAATTAAAAATTTCAATGTGCATAAAGAATTAGATATTTATGTAAGATATTTAATACTTAATGACTTTATTGAAATATTTTTTAAGAATGACGATTTGGATTATAATATTTCAGTGATACAAGATATAGAAATGAACAGCAATGAATTCACCAAAGGGGTATATATCTTGTTTGATACTTGTCTTAGACATTATCAGACATATATTGACTTAAATAAAGATGATAAAATAAATCTTAAAGAAGTTATTAGTAAAGGATATAAAATTTGGGAAATTATACAAGCAATACAAGAAGGAAATAAAACTTGTAAAGATATAATTAACCATTTAACAGAATGTAAAAAGGTAGAAAGTGGAGAAAGTAAAGATGAAAAAAAGGAGGATGCAAAAGATGATAAAAAAGATAAAAAAGAAATAAGTAATAATATGGATATTGATATTGATACATCTCTAAAAAACAAAGATAGTAATCCTGGAAACAGTAATGAGATTAATGATATGAATATTCAAAATGAAGATAAGAATGATCCTAATAAAAAAGATAATAATGAAAATAAAGATGAAAATAAGGATGAAAATAAGAATGAAAATAAGAATGAAAATAAAGATAATAAGGATAAAGAAAATGATAATAACAATAATAATAATATAAATAATAATATAAATAATAATGAAAGTAATAATGATAACCTAAATAATAATATAAATAATAACAATCATAGGAATAATAGCATTATTGATAATAATATAATAAGAGTTGTAATAGAAGGATTTGGGAATAATAATGTAGATGTAAGAAATAAAGAAAAAGAAGCAAAAAAGTTAAATATAATACTAAATCAAATAGAAGAAATTCCATTATATCCAGATGATAACTTTATTAAAGAAATAAGTAATATTTTCACTGATAATAACAAAAGCAAAATGGAAATAGAAAATATTGGAAATGACAGCCCTGATAATAATTTTTCATTTAATAAGCATAGAAATGACTTATATCCATATAATAAAGAAAATTATATTCAGTCTTTAAATTTCTTAAATAAAATAATTTGTAAATGTCCTATATCTTATCACAAAGTAAATGATATCAGAAAGATGAATATTGATTATAGAATTAAAGAATTTGAGGATAGAAAAGATTTATTACCATATTTAAGTGAATTAATAGAACAAATAAATAGTAACAAAATCTCAAATGTAAATAGCAAAATGATAGATGAAGAGAAAATTTTAAAAGAATTAAAATATAAAAAGTTCATGAACTACTCAATATTAAGATATAAAACATTAAATAAATATTTTTATAGTACTATAAATTTAGATGCATACAAAGAATTTATAGATAAAAATAAATTAGTTTCAAACGCTCTTCTTTCAATAAAAGAATTAATAAATAATGCCAAAGGCAATAATAAAAACCTAAATAAAAAAATTATTCTTAAATTAATATATGAAAATGTATTAACAGTATATATAATTTTTTGTTTTCTTGAGCATTTTAAAAATAATTTCGAAAATGAAAAAAAAGATTTCTTAGAAACATTTTTATTTCAATTGAAAGAGTCATATAACGAGCAAAATCTTTCTTTTATAAATGAGCCAATACTAATTTTATGCTTGCAAATTATTATCCAATTTTTTAACCAAAAAGACAAAAGCCAAGAATTATTAACCACATTTTTAAATGACAATAATTTATTAAAGTACATCCTTGATTTGAAATTTTCTCCAGAAAATGCCAATATAGACTTTTATGACAATAAATTTAAATACTTTATAACAATTGACGAATGTTTTAAGCAATTTATACATAAGATTTTTTCAGAAAAAAATTTATATGAACATTTATTACAAAATATATTCAAATATCTCTTAGCTAATATGGAATTTGAAAATTACGAAATTGATTTGGATGATTTTAATGCTTTATGCTCAGATTTTATAAAAATGGACAACAATGATGAATACGAAAATGCCATAAAAAAATTATTCAACATTGTCGAAAAGGAAATTAAAGGCAATAATTCGACAGGAGAAAGTAAAAAAATATATTCATTAAGGTTAAAAGAAGAATTCCGCAAGGAAGTTGATAATATGAGAAATGAAATAAATAAGTATAATCATAAAAGCAAGAATAATGATTCAAAAATAAAAAAAAGAAAAGCATCTTTATCTCTGAAAAGAAAGGAAAGCCATTTGTCAACAAAAGGCTCAAAAAAAATCAAAGTCAAAAATATATTGGAGGAAAAAATCAAAAAAATGGAAAAATTATGGTCTGAAAAAAATAAATCCCTATTTTATACACTACTTAAACATATATGGAAAACTAGCACTTTGATAGGAGAAAATGTTACCAAAAATCAAAAATTTTCAAAATTTGCCAGAAATTATATAATTGATTTAGATTCCTCTTTATCTGCCTTAAATTGCATACTTCATAGTTTTCCTTCTTATATATCTTTATTATTGCAGTTCCAAAGTGGAAAAAGCCATAAAATCTCTTTTATCAAATATCTAATTAAATATGTATTCCCATTGCTGAATTATTATCATTATTGTATTTCACTTCCTGCCCATATAAATAATAATGAACAATTAGAAAATATTATCTTAAAAGAAAAAAAAGACGTTCTTAGAAATTATAATAACAGACCAAATTCATTCCAAAGCTTTTTTGAATCTTTTCGATATATAAATATCATATGCTCATTAATACATTCTATGACTTATAAAAGAAGAAATATGAATGAAAATGAATGCCTATTAATTAATGAATGTAGAAAGAAAATAATAAATGAAATAAATTTGATTTTATCCGACATATCTCATCAGAAAAATAATGAATTTAATTTTCTTCAAAAAAATGATGAATTATTCCCTAAAAATGTAGTGTCATATAAAAGTTGCATAATTGTCTTATTTTCTATGACTGAATTCAATGAGAGCAGTGATATATATAATCAATTTAATCCATTTGAAATATCCAATTTAATATATAGTAAAGATTACCAAATTGTCAAAAATATTTCAATTATTTTGAAGCAAATGAAAATTAGAGAAAAAAATGAAATATTTCATGAAATGGGAATTAAATATCTAAGCCAATTATTTAAATTTATAAAAATAAATCAAAAACAATCAAACAAAGATAAAGAAAAAGAAAAAGATAAGAAAGAATTATCAAATTCTTTAAATAAAAAAGAGAAAGAAAAGGAAAAGGAAAAAGATAATAATGAACTAAAAGAAACTAAAAAGAAAGATGCAAATATGATAATTGAAAATAAAGAAGAAAAAGATAAAGAAAATAATGAAATGGAAATAGATGATAATAAAGGTGAAAAAAGCCAAAATTTATTAGGAGATGATAATAGTATTGGATTTTTAGAAAATAGTGAATATTTGGGATATAATGATTTAGTAAGAGATGATTTAAATGATGATTTGTCAGAAAATGAAGCAGAAGAGGAAGAGGAAGAAGAAGGCGAAGAAGAAGAAAACGAAGAAAATGAAGATGGAGAAGATGAAGAGGACGATGATGATGAAGATGAAATGTTACCAGAACAAATTCTTGCCCAAAGTAATGTCGAGGAAGATTTATTCAGTTTAATGAGAACTGATGAAGATGATTCTCTAGATGATAATGAAGATTTGGAATCAATACATTTAAATAACATCGATTTAGAAATTATAAGAAATGACAATATCAATGAAGAAAATAATGAAAATGAAAATGGTAATAATTTGAATACTGAATCTTTTATTAACAGATTAGAAGTAGCCTTAGGAATGAATCATCAAAATAATAATCAAGAAGAGGCCAATGATGATAATATAGTTATAAATAATAATTCTCAAAATCAAAATTATAATGAAGAAAATATTCTTTTTTATAATCCTTTCATTGACTCATCATCAAATATTAATAAATCACATATTAAAACAGAAATAAATATCTTTTATGAAGAATTCATAACTTTTCCATTTTTAATACTGAGAAGTAAAGCCAAAAACAATTTGATATACTTTGATAGACCCAATATGAGCATTGATATATTTAGTAATTTAGACAAAACAATTGTGTCAAAAACATCTAGTCTGTTTCTGTATTATTATTTATTCCCTTTTGATTTAAATTTTGAAAGATATTTTCATTTTGGATTAATAGGGACAAAAGAAAATACAGTAAATGCATATTATGATGAAATAAATAAAATAGTAAATGATTTTCTTTCTATGTATTCTATTAAAGATATCTCAGCCTTTGAAAATTCAATAAAAGCCATAAAAAAGAACTTAATTGAGGATGAAAGCATTCCAAAAATTAAGGAAATAATTGAAAATAAGAAAGAAAGCAATAAAAATGTAGAAGAAAAAAATCAAAAATTAAGCAACAATGAGAATAATAATCTTGAAGATTTAAAAGAAGAAAAAGATCTATTAAATATTATGCCTGAAGAAATCAGAGATTCAATAAGTAAAATGATCCAAAATGATGAAAAAGGAAATAATAAAAAGGAAAGCAATGATAATAAAGATAAAAAAGTTGAGGACATAAAAAGTAATAAAAATAGCCAAATAAAAGATGAAGATGATAAAAAGAAAGATAATGAAAAAGCCAATCAAGAAGTTAAAGAGATTAATGAAATAAATAATGATAAAAAAAATGAAATAAATCTTAATGAAAATAATGCAAATGAAGCAAAAGAAAAAGAAAACGAAAAGGAAAAAGATAATAATAATGATACTAATAAAAATAATGAAAATAATAATGAAATAGATATACAATTTATTATGGATTTACCCTCTGATTTAAGAGAAGAAATATTATTAAATTTAGACCCATCAATGGCCCAACATTTATCCCCAGAATTAAAGAATGAATACAATAGAATAATAAATGAAAATAATGTGATATATTATGATATTCCTTTATTTGATAATGGAAATAATCAAAATAACAATAATAATGGAAACTTTATAAATAACCTTCTTAACCAAGATAGTGGAGAAAGCAATGAAATAAATTTGTTCTCAAATGACAAAAAAGAACTAAATTTAAAGCAATTAAAATATAAACGAGAAGAAATATTATCTAATTATAACATTACAGGAGAAGATAATAATTTACTACTACAAATATTTGATGATGATTTTATCGAAAGTGTAATAGTTTTCAATATAAAAACTATTTTAACATTCAGAAAAAAGAACAATAAATCATTTAATGAATATTATGAGCTACTAAATGAATTGCTCCTTAATGATAGTTTAAGATATAAAATTTTAGATTTATTAATAGATACATGGATATGCGATGCATCTTGCTTATTGAATTTATTAAAAAACAAAAAAATTCCTGATAAAAACAACTTTTTAAAAAATTTATATTATCTATATATAGAAGAAAACTTAACCGAGGATTATTTCTTTGATGATTATGAACGATTTTTTATTAATTTTTCATCAAAACGTCAAAAAGACATGAAAAAATACTTTTTAAAAAGTAAATACAATGAAAAAGGTGCATATATATCATATGAAAATGACACTAAAAAAGAATATAGTATAACTGAAAATTCAAAAAATATCAAAGATATACTAAATGTAAATTACAAATCAGATGAAAATGTTCTAAGCAATTTAATTAGTTTGACTTTACTTAATAGTAGAAGCAATATAAAAACTATTTTTTCAATAAAAATATTCACTAGTGTAATCCAAAATTGTTTAAAAGATATTACAACAGAAGAAGCTAATAGTGATAACGCTAATGATTCCTTGATAGACAAAAATAAAACTAATGAATTGAATATAAATAATGAAACAATTGAAAAAATAATTGATTTATTTAACACTTTTGAAACACCTTTATATTTGAATAAAGGCCAAAGGTCAAATAATCCTACATCGTTACTGATTGAAATGATTAATGACCAAAAAATATACCAGATATTATTAGATGTTTTAAAGAAAAGAATTTTATCGATTAAAGAAACCATAACAAAGGAAATGGATGACTTCTTCAAAAACAAAAAGATTGATATAGTCTTATTCAATAAGCTTTTACCAGAAATAATACTTTTTAAATTAGTCAAACTACTAAGCAGCATCAATGACAGCTTTAATAATCAATTAAATGAAACAGAAAAACCTAATTCAAAAAAGAAGAAAGATAAAAATACTGGTTCTATTAAGAATAATCAAATTAAAATGGAAATGCAAGATAAACTTAAAAAATTTATCACTCAAATCAATGATATATTATTCTCATGTTGGGAACAGCTGAATAATTTAGTATTGGGTATAAATAATATTCTTAAAGACAGCCAAGACAATTTATTGCCTAAATTAAACAGATTAATCCCATATTTGGAAACATTTATCACTCTATCTCATTTGCAATTTATTTCTACAAATTCTACATCACTTAATTTCTCAGATAAAAATCCTTTCATATTTGAACAAAAGTTTATCTCAGGTAAAGATTCTCCTACTCGTGTATCTTTTGAATTAAAACCTCTTAATTCAAAAAACGAGGTTGATTCATTTGTCGAATTTTTTTATAATTTTTGTGAAAAAAACAAAAAAATAATAAATTTCATACTTCGTCAGTACCCAAAAATGTTTCCAAATGAATTAATCATAAAAATATCCTCTATTTTGGACTTGGAAAATAAACAAAAATATTTCAGACATTGTCTCAAAAAACTGCCATCTAGTCATAAATGCTTGGAAATTCAAGTGAGAAGAAATAGTGCAGAATTATTCTCAGATTCATTTGCTGCTTTATCCTATAGAGATGCCAAAGACTTAAGAGGAAAATTAAAAGTAAATTTTGAAAATGAAGAAGCAGTAGATTTAGGAGGAGTAAAAAGAGAATGGTTAACACTACTTTCTAAAGAAATGTTCAACCCTAATTATATGCTATTTACCTTAGCCAAAAATGGTACTACATATACAATTAATAGTGATAGTGGCAAATATAATCCAGAGCATTTAAGACAATTCGAATTTATAGGAAAAATAATGGCAAAAGCTATTTTTGATGGAATGATGCTAGATTGTTATTTTACAAGAATAATATATAAACTAATTTCTGGAACACCTATTAGCTATCATGATATGGAGGATTATGACCCAGTTTATTACAATTCTCTTAAATGGCTATTAGAAAATGATTTCACTGATCAAGAAACTTACTTGACATATTCCTATAATCATGATAATTTAGGAGAAATTCAAACTGTGGATTTAATTGAAAATGGAAGAAATATTGAAGTTACAGAATCAAACAAATTTGATTATATACAAAAACTATGTAGTTCTAAATTATATGACACTATAAAACAGCAAATTGATGCTTTATTAAAAGGATTTTATGAAATAATCCCACAAAAGTTAATTTCTATTTTTAATCATAGAGAATTGGAATTAGTCATAAGTGGATTGCCTACTATTGATATAAAAGATTGGAAAAACAACACTATATATGAAAATTACAATGAAGAATCAAATATAATAAAATATTTTTGGGAAATTATTGAATCCTTTGATAATGATGAAAGAGCTGAATTTTTACAATTTGTAACCGGAAGCTCAAAAGTACCATTAGAAGGATTTAGTAGTTTACAGGGAATTGGAGGAATCAATAAATTTAAAATATCTAAAGTATTTGATAAAAATTTTGATAGATTACCTACTGCTCATACATGCACAAATCAATTAGATTTGCCTGATTATCCAAATAAAGAAATATTGTATGAAAGGTTAACTTTGGCAATCAGAGAAGGAAAAAATAGTTTTGGCTTTGTATAAATAAAAACATATATAAGTATATAATAAATAAAAACATTTTAAAATAAAGATGATATATTATTATGATAATAAAGAATGAACTCTTGATCTATAAGAAAATTTTTTTCTTTATCGAATAAATATTTATTTTTTACTTATATTTATGAATATATTTAAACAAATTTAATAAATTCAATATTATATTTATATTATAATATATATTAATAAAACAATAGTTGAGAATAACATGGGGATTGGGGATTGGGGATTGGGGATTGGGGATTGGGGATTGGGGATTGGGCCCAATCCCCAATCCCCAATCC
>Ga0247608_10007018_pt1 | contig 11689 bp, 2 predicted proteins | sample 176DNAGHGlowgp2_FD_193490 | JGI IMG/M metagenome (GOLD analysis project Ga0247608, IMG submission 193490) | Sheep rumen microbial communities from Palmerston North, Manawatu-Wanganui, New Zealand - 1766 DNA GHGlow gp2 | ecosystem: Host-associated > Mammals > Digestive system > Stomach > Rumen ... | reverse complement strand
CCCCATTTATGGTAACAAATCTAAGTAATTAATTTTTTAAAAAAATAGTTAATTAAAATTATATAAATTTGAATAAACTATCTTAATTAAATTTTAAAAAAATGAGCTATCTATTTTTCATACTAACAATACATGATGATACTAACATTAAAAAAATAGAAGATGTAATTAAACCAGAAAAAGAAAAATTATTTGATAAATCTTCTATTAAATTTATTGATAAAATAAATAATTTTAATATTTATTTAGGATATTTTAAAAAAAAGGAAGAAAATTCAGACATTAATACTTATATTTTACTTTATATTAATGATATACTTTTTCAATCAAAAGAAAAATTTTATATTCGTAAAAATAAATCTATATTTTTAAAATATATTGAATTTGATAAGACTTATTATTGGGTAGATAGATGGAAAACAAATAAACCACCTAAATGCTATAAATTAGATAATTATTTATCGTTGAAAATATATATTAATAATATAGGTAAATTAGGAATTATAAATGAAAGAAAAATAATACATGAATTATTAGATTATTTTAATAGAAAATGCCAAGAAAGTAATGTAAATTCATTAAGATTTTATTTATTATTAATAAAGCATTGCTATGATTATAATAAAAAAGGAATCGAAAATATAAATCCAAAATTTAATTTTAATCTAAAAATAGAAAATGAATAATTAATAGAAGATGAATTTGGAAAAATGATTTATGAATTTGCTTTTGAAGATAATTTAAACGAAAATGATGATAATTTAATTAAATTAATTTTGTTTTACTATCATCGATTAAATAAAGAAAAATTTTCACCAATTTTTAGGTAATAAAAAAATAATAAATAAAATTATATCAATCATTACACAAAATAATTATTATTTTAATAATTTAAATAAAAAGGATATATTATTATTAATTAAAGATTTAGATAACATTGAAAAAATAAGCATAATAATAAATTTATATGATAAACTAATTGAAAAAATAAATATAGTTAATGAAGTGTTTGATAAAGTATATAAACTTGTACAAGAAAGCAAAAATAGTATAAATTTAACAGGCTTATTAAGTTTGAAAAATGATGAAAATAAAATAAAGGAAATTATGGATAAATATTATTCAATAAATATAAAGAAGCCATCAAAAATATTAATAATTAATTTGGATTTTAATAATGTTATAAACTCTAATTTAACGTTGCAAAGCATAAAATATATTAAAAATAATATTAATAAATTGTATTATTATTTCATTGAAAATAATGATACTCAATTAAAAGAAATTTTCTTTTTAAAAACTGAAGTTGAAAAAAAGTTTCATGAAATCGGAGTTTCTTTAATTTTGAGAAATGAAATGTCAAATTTAGAAATTATTGATTTTATTCAGGAAGATTCACATATAGAAGAATTAGGCGAAGGTATAAACAATTTATATTTAAAAGAATTCTATAGAAAAAGATATTTTAATAAATCACTAGAACTAATTGATCATATAAAAATAGATTCAATAAATGATTTATTTATAAAAAGTTTCAAAAAAATAAAATTCCATTCTATTTATGGACAAAATGAAAATTATCAAGAATTAATTTCTAAATTATTCGAAAGGTCAAAAAATATAAAAGAATTTTATAAAGTATTTAAATTATTCTATGACAAAAAAAATGGTATAATTGATAATGAATTATTTCCAAAACAATCAAGAGAAAACTCACTTGAAATTTTAAAAAAAATGCTAAGAAAGAATAAATATAATAATTTTAATATCAATGAATTTTTAGTTTTATTTTTGGATATAATTGATATGGCTTATGAAATCTATCAGGAAATAGATAGAATTTTTAATGCTTTAGAATATAATTATGCAAATAATATTATTTCTGATTTATATATTAAATTATTAAATGAGGAAATTATTATTTTAAATAAAAAATATGATTTTGTCGTTAAGCATATTATTGAATATTTAACTAATTCAAGAGATATAAATGCAAATCAAAATTTTTATATTTATCTTTTAAATCATGTACCATCAAATAATATAAAATCAAAAATTCTTAATCAAATTGAATTAAAAACTATAAAAATGGAAGAAATTTTTGATTATGATTTTTCCGAAAATTTAAAATTGTTATCACTAATAATTAAAAACGGATATTTTTCTGATATAAATTTCAGCGAAATTCCATATATAAAAAATACACTCGAAATTCTAAATGGAATGATAAATAAAATTAATAATGAAGAAATTTATTATGAAGATACATATAAAATAAAGGAATTATATAGTAATAAAAAATTAATTGAAAGACTAGATATTATTTATTTATATTCAAATCTAAATTTGAGCGAAATTGAAGATAAAATAATTGAAAAGATTAAACTTATTGATGACTTTATCAATTATTTAGAAAGAGCTAATGAATATTTTAGAACATTTTATCCTATAGCACATAATGAAAATATTCAAAAGATTGATAAAATTTTACAAAAGCAAAATAAATTATATTTAAGAGAGTATGATAATATAATGGAAGAATTGAAATATTTATATAATTACAAAAATGATATGGATAATTTATTAAAAAAATTAAAATCAATATTTTTTCATCAATTATTCACTGATATAAGGGATGATCCTCAGAATGAACAAATGACAGAACAAGAAAAAATTAATCAAACAAATGATACTTTTAATAAAATTGAATCATTATTTACAAACTTTGATAATATTGATATTCCATTTTTTTCTTCATTAGTAAAAGGGTTAAAAACAAAAACAGATTTATATAATGAAATTAATTTATTAAAAATATTATTTAATATAGAAAATAATTATAACATTGATTCAATAGCAGAAAATTTATATTTAATAAAACAAAAAGAAGAAAATATATTTAAATTGGAAAATTTATTAACATTAATTAATAAACTAAAATGCAATCCAACAAAATTAAGCCAAGACTTGGAAAGTAATTTGAATCACTTAAAACAAGATAATTTAAAAATACAAGATTTTATAGATATTAATACGAATATAAATGAATTGAAGATATCAATAATTGAAAATGAAAAATATTTTAATGTTTTAAATGAATTAATGGAAAAGAAAGAAGTATTAGATTTTTTACTTACAAAAAAATTTGATGACATAAGATTATTAACTGAATTTATGGATGATTTGGATAATGGAATAATACAAATGAAGGATATAAATGATTTGGAAAAAAGTGTTCAATTTGTGGAACAATTAAAAAAAAAATGTAATTTAAAAAATGATTATATTTTATTAGATATATTTTGTGAATTAATTGAAAATGAATATAAAGATATCTTTATTTATTTGAATAATATTAAGGGGAAAATTTCCACAATAATTGAAGGATATACGGAATCTCTTAATGATGATGAGAGGTCAAATAAATTAATTAAATATATATCGACATCAAGTTCTTTTAAAATTAATAATCAAAATTATCAATACTATGATTGTGTTTGTGAATATGATCTCCGAAATAAAACTAATATTAAATCCATTGATGATATTATATTACTAAAAGAAAAAGCATGGTTAAGAAAAAAACAAAATAATGATGATATATTTTTTAATACATGTCAAACTTTTAGTATAAATGTTAACAAAATAAATGATATAATAAAAATAATAAACGAAATTAATAATAAAGGGTATCCAGAAAAGCTAGATACAATTATATATATAAGAAATGAAAAAGCAATATGCAATTTAAATAATTTTTCTGGAAATTTAGATGAAGCAATCGAATATCTTGAAAAAATTCTTTCAGATGTAGAATACTTTAGAAAAGAATATAATACTAAAAATGATTTAATACGACTAATATATGGAAAGCAGATTTCCGAAATTTATAGATATTTAAAAGAAAGAAGAGAAACTGCGAATTTAAAATATTTAAATAAATATTTAACAAATAATAAAATAAATGGTGAAAAGTTACTAGATGAATACAATTTTGTCATAAAGAAAAATAATAAACTATTAGTAGAAATGTATGATAATTGCATTTTATATATTGAGAAATTATATGAAATAAATAAAATATCAATTTCTGATATATATAAAAATTCTAAATTAAAAAAAAATTATAAAGGAATTTATACTTTTTTTTCTCCTATTGATTTATTAGAATCAAATATAATTCAAATATATAATAATCTTACCGGAAATTTTCCTATCATACAAACTATATTATTTTGTAATCAAGAAACAACAAAAGAAGAAATATTTTCATTCTTAAATAGAGCTATATTAAATAAGGAAAATATTTTATTTTCAATTATAAAACCGGAAATTTTAGAAATTGAAATATGTAAATATTTACTAGATATTTTGAATAATTTGCTATTAATAAATAAAGATATTACATCGAGCATTTTATTTGTATACTTTGATAAGACAAATAACTTAATAAATGAAATTAAAAAAAAAGAAAATCATAAAGTGCTAATCATTGATAAATTAGATAAAAATATATTAAAAGATGAAAATGAAATAAAAGTATATCTATCTGATGTATCCGGAAGAGGTAAATCCACAAAAATATATAAAGATTTTGAGCCTTTTATAAATCAGGATTATGAATATGTTTATTTCCCTCTCGGTGATAATATTACTAGGGATGAAATTTTAATAAGATTGACAGATTTAAAAAATAAGAATATTTCTTTACATATTGATTTATTAGAAACAAATAAATTAGATTTAATCAGAGATTTTCTTTTTTCTTTTTTAATTATGAAATATTATTCAAAAGACGAAAATATTTTTTATTATGGAAAAGAAATTAAAATTAAAATAGAAATACCAAATAGTTTCGATAATTATTTCAATAAATTTCCCATTCTTGATTTCTTCGAAATATATAAAATGGATATTAATAATATAGAACCATTAATAGTTATAAATGATATAACTTCGAATGTGCAAATTGTTGCAAATTATTTAAACTATAAAAAAAATAATTTAATTGATTCAAAAGGTCTTTTTTTCCCTAATTTACATTATACAGAAGAATCTCTAGCAGAATATGATAATGTCATAACTACAACAAAAGAAAATGATGAAGATGATGCTAAAGTTTTATCTCAGCAAGAGTGCGAACAATTAATTAACGAAGAAATAACTAAATTTTATCAAAATCCAACATATTATCAAAAAAGGACTTTTATTGATGTTTTGGCAAATCAACTTATTTTATTTTCAAAAGATTATTATATTAAGGTTGAAAATGTAAACTGGAATCAAATGAATGGCATTAGATCAGAAATATTAAATTCGATTATTAGTTCAACTCAACATTTTCTTAAAAATGCATATGAAAATATATTGCATGGCCAGAATATTAGTTATAATGCAATGAATGAGAAATATGATGAAAATGAATCTATTCAAAAGGCAAATGAAATTTTAAGTCAGAGAACAATAGTATCATTTGATCAAATAAAAAAAAGTTTTGTATTTATAAATGAAGATAAAATGTCTTTTTCAATAATAACAAACTGCAATCATAATAGCAATGAATATGCTTTATATAAAAAGTTCATAAATATGGGATTAAATTCAAATTATGAATTAATTGATTACAAAAATTTAGATCAAAATAAATACATTGAAGAAATACGCAAAATTTTTAATATACAACCTACCTATTCTGATAAATATATAAAAGATGAATTTTTGAAATCATATATTTTCACTGCAGATAATTTTCTAAAATTAATTTTAATTTTATTAAGAATAAGAGCAAAAGTTCCAGTTATATTAATGGGAGAGACAGGGTGTGGTAAAACTTCTCTAATTAGAATAATTGCAAATATGTCTAAATTGAAATATATGGGAATTAATATGGAGGAAATTAATATGAAAGTGTATAATATTCATGCTGGGATAACAGATAGTGATATAATAGAATGGATAACAAAAAATAATTTATTAGAAACAGAAAATAATGGTATGATTGAAAGTTTATGCCCTAAAATATTAGTTTTTTTTGATGAAATAAATACTTGCAATTCAATGGGATTAATAAGTGAAATAGTATGTAAGCATACAATGCAAGGAAAAAAATTAAAATTTAATGCAATATTTATTGCGGCTTGTAATCCATATCGAATAAATAGTGCCTATAATGAAAAAAGGCAACAAATTGGCTTAATAAAAAAAGGAACTTATCAAAAAAATAATTTAGTTTATACAGTTAATCCCCTACCATTTTCTTTAATTAATTTTATATTTGATTTCGGTAATTTAACAAGTGAAGATGAAGAAAAATATATCAAAAGTATTTTATCAGAGGCTTTAAAAAATGAAGAAAATTTTGAAGTAAATCTAAAATTAGGCTCTGAATTAATAAAAGAATGTCAAAATTTTATTAGAAATACCAATGATATTTCATCAGTTAGTTTAAGAGAAATAAGAAGATTTGTAATATTATATAATTGGTTCAAAAAATTTATTATAAAAAATAATAAATTAATTAATAATAAAGAAATAGATTTAAAAAAAATACAAAAATATTCTCTGATTCTTTCTACATATATAGCCTATTATATCAGAATTTATGAACAAGATGAAAGAAATAAACTCAAAAATATTTTGAATAAAATAATAGGAGGAGATTTTACATCATATCCAAAATTTCTTTCTAAATATATAATAAATCAAATTGAATTAGAACCTGGGATTGCAAAAAATAGGGCATTAGTAGAAAATATATTTGCAATTTTTGTTTGTATTAATAATTTAATTCCAATATTTATTTGTGGGAAGCCTGGATGTAGTAAAAGTTTGAGTGTTCAATTAGTATTTAAGTCAATGAAAGGTGAAGATTCAAACATAAAAATATTTAATAATTGTCCAAAGATATATCAAAATGCATATCAAGGATCATTAAATAGTACTTCAAAAGGCGTCAAATCAATATTCGATAAAGCAAGAAAAATGATAAAAAATAATGATACTTCAAAAGTTATTTCATTAGTATATTTTGATGAAATGGGTCTTGCCGAAATATCAAAGAATAATCCTTTAAAAGTTATTCATTCAGAATTAGAATACGACGACAATGAGAACAAAGTGGCCTTTATAGGAATATCTAATTGGGTTTTAGACGCTTCTAAAATGAATCGTGGAATTCATTTATCAATTCCAGAACCGACACAAAATGATTTAAAAGAAACGGCAAAAAGTATAGTGGAATCTTTTCAAGAGAATTATTCTGATTTCTTTGGAAAATTAGCCATTTCTTATTATAAATATAAAGAATTTTTGAAAAATAATTATCCTGAATATTCTGATTTCCATGGAAATAGAGATTTTTATCATTTGATTAAAACAGCATGTAAAAAATTAGCAAGATATAAAAATACAAGGGAATATATTAATAATGAAAGAATTGCATTGGAAAGTATTGAGAGAAATTTTGGAGGACTAGATTTTTCAATAAGAGAATTTAAAAAAATATTTTTAGATAAAGATGAAGTATCAAATAGGTATGATATAAAAAAGAATCTATTAGAAAATTTAAAAGATAATACCAGTAGATATATTTTAATTATAACTAAAAGTTCTATAAGTCAATTTTTAATTGATATTATTTTAACAGAATTAAATAAAGAATATATTTTCTTTTTAGGAAGTGGATTTGAAGATGATAAGAATAAAGAAGAATATTCCGCCAAAATTATTCATAAGATACAAGTATGTATGGAAAAAGGTACGATAGCTGTATTTAAAAATTTAGAATCAATTTACCCATCTTTATATGATTTATTTAATCAGAATTTTTTAATTCAAGATAATAAAAAATATGCAAGGATTGCTATTGGCTCTTCGAATAATAAGCCTTATAAAGTAGATGATAAATTTAAAAGTATAATTATTGTTGATGAAAAAGATATAAAAGAGCAAAAGCAAGATCCCCCATTTTTAAATCGATTCGAAAAATATTTATTCTCTTTTAAAGTATTGTTAGAAAAAGAATTAATTAATAAATCAGAACAAATAGAAAAATATATACAAAATTTAATTTCCCCATCTGATAAAAGGAAAGTAATTGATTTAGAAAAACAATTATTATTATGCGAAAAAGAAGAAATTCAAGGATTGATATATCAATTAAATAAAATTGGAAAAAATAATATTGAATTAGTTGATGAAGTTTTGAAAAAAATTTCGAACTTATTTTCTCAAGATATAATTTCATTTGCTAAAAAAAATAATTACAATCAAAAATATCCACAAATTTTCGAAAAAATTAAAATATATTATAATCAAAATGAGCATTCTAATATATTTAATTTTCTTACTAAAATGGAAAATAATAAAAATATTATTTATACTTTTTCTGATATTTTAGAATCAATATTTACAAATCCAAAAGAAATAATAAAAAATAATATATTTGGGGAAATATCCAAATCTAATGTTGAAGAAGATATATTTGTGTATAATATAACATCAGAAAGACAATTGGAGAATAAAATTGAAAGATTTTTCAAAGATGAAAGAAAAAAAATATGCATATTTAAATTATTTCCAATTGATTGTATTCATTTAAATTCAATTAAATTTATAATAGAAAATTTAGAAAGAAATTATAAACAAGAAAATCAAAAATGTTTTATTTTTATTATATATTTAAAAAGATATATTTATAGTTTAGAAGATGATAATAAAAATTTAGATGAATATGAAATAGAAAATCAAAATTTAATTTCTTTAATATCTGATTTTTCCCAAATATTTATCGATAACTTAAATGGTTCAAATATTTCTATTTTTGAATTATTGAATCTTAATAATAAAGAATTATTTACAAGGAAAGATATGATTGATATAGAAGAACAAATGAAAATTATCATATATGAAATATTTGCCACTATTGATTATCAATTTAAAAATTTAGATGATGATAATTTAAAGCAAAATTATATTGAAACTATTTCAGGAAAGCTTTTAGAAAATAAAAGCATATGTAATAAGTTAGTAGAATTAACACTTAAATTATTAGAAGAAGATGATGATATTATAAAAGATATTTTTTATGAAAATAATTTATTTGAAAAATTTGATATTGACTTTATTTCAGTTGTATCTAAATTTATGAAGATAAAGTTTAAGGATAAATTAAGTAAAATAATTGTTAATTGTGAAAGGAATAATATTTTATCAAATTTAATATTACATGATAATCCCAATGTTGATAGTAATTTGAAGATGAAATTATTTGATTATTATATATCTAAAATTAATATTAATAATAATGTATCAAAAGAAAATTTAGGAAACAAAGTTGAATTATTGCTTGGTTTAAATATTCACGGGAGTATTAATATTTATAACTCATTAATAAATAAATGTAATGAAATTAAATTAATTGAAGATTTCAAAACAAACGAAAGAAATTTAAGAGGAAAAATTGAAGAGCAAGAACTCAATGAAGAAATTAATTTATATAAGTCAAATAAAAATAATTACTATAAAAGGTTTTATAACCTTTTAGAACAAATTCTTGATGAAATAATAAAAGAGGATAAAGAAAACTTAATTGAATTAATTACAAATGATTTTTATATTATAATATATTATATAAATGAAAAACAAGTGTTTCTAAAATATAATATAAATAATAATTTAATAGAACAAGATAAGATTAATGAAAATAATAAAATAAATCAAAATAAAGATGTTATTGATTTTGTAAGATATATTGCGGAATTACAACTAGAAATAGATAGTAATGAAAGAATATTTAATGATATAGATAAAAAATTAATTTATATTTTATTATGGTTTCAATGCAATTTAGTATTTATTCAAAATATTATAAAAATATATAAAATTTTATGTAATTATATACAAAATCTTTTAGAAAAGATTAAAGATATTATTAAAAATAAGAATGTCAAATTTGAAATAAGTGAAAGAAATCCAGAGTATAAAAAATATACAAATTATTTATTTACTATATTAATTGAAAGCTTAATTTTTTCAATATTCAATCATTTTGATTTTAATACATTAACAAAAGATAATCAGAATACTTTTTTAAAACATTTAAATGAAATAATTGCATTAATTGACCAAACAAAGACACAATTAAATATATATTTAAATGAATTTTCAAATTTAATTTCAATAGTGGAAGTTTCTGATGCATTAATTGATATGTATAAATTTGACATTAAAGAAATTAATAACTATATGCAAATAATTAACTTTCAAAATGAGAATATTAAAAATGAAAATATTCATATGGCAATAAATTCATTGCAAGAAGAATATGATTTTTTATATAAAAATTTAGGGGAATATAAAAATTTTCCTGAAATTGTAATTTCAATATTAAGTCAAAAAGTAATGCAAGTTTCAAATGATGAATATCGAAATAAAATATTGGGATTGATATTAAAAGAAAATGAATTAATAATAAATTCAAAATTAATTTTGTGGATTTTATTTACAAGATATAAATTAGATATTGAATATCCTGATGATAATGAAGAAGAAGATGAAGAAGAAGAACTTATTAATGAAGATGATGAATATGTAAATAAATTTATGAGTTTTACTAAAGTTCAAAATATGAATTTAGATTTATTAAACTCTCAAAATAATATTATTCTAGATGAAATATTAATGTACTTATTTGAAATAAAAATTAATTCATTTTTAAATGATGACGATTTAACCATAGATAAATTAATCGATGGAATAATAATAAAATATTTAAATAAATGCATAGATGTATTAAATGGAAAAATTAAACCTAGATTAAATAATTTAGCTAAATTATATTCAATTAGTTTTATAAAATCATATTTTTATCTATTATCAAATAAAATGTATACAATTGCAAAAAGTGATGAAATTCAAATTAATATTAATAAAATAAACCAAATATTATTACAAAATGATCCTAGCAATATAAGACATGTAATAAAATTATATATTTTAAAATGCTTCTGTTCAAAAATGCAAAATTTTAATGAATTTATCAACTTTGAATGGGATAAAAATCAATTATCATGGGCAAAAAATTATAAATTTATAGAAAAAGATACTTTATCAAATTTACAGTTTTTATTTTTGAATGCTGATTTAGATATGGAGATACTTAAAGAATATAACTTGAATTTATCAAAAGATAAAAATATATATAATTTCAAAAATGTGAATAAGGAATTTTATAAAAAATTAATAAATGAGGATTTTATGACATTTATTGATGTTTCAATTAATATAATGATATCTGAATTTATAAATCCTAATTATTCTTCTTTTATTTATGATTATTTTTGCGATTTAATAAAAGAAATAAATCCATTAAATCATAATAATAATTCTTTAATATTACAATTATTTTTTGATAATAATATTTTTGGGAATTTAATGAAAAATAAAATAAAAGATTTAAATGCGGAACAAATTGAATTTCTACTCTACGGATATAAATTAGCAATTCTTTGCTCTTTAGGAAATGAGAATAGTCTTTATAATAATTTACTTTCTAAAAAATTTAATAATATCATAAATACTATATTTATTCCTGGTTCTGAGCCTTTTCAATCTGATAAAAAAAATTCTTATGAAAGAGCAGTAGAGCATTTTATAGCCATTCAATCAGCATCTCCAGGATTTTACATTT
>Ga0247608_10007017_pt1 | contig 11690 bp, 9 predicted proteins | sample 176DNAGHGlowgp2_FD_193490 | JGI IMG/M metagenome (GOLD analysis project Ga0247608, IMG submission 193490) | Sheep rumen microbial communities from Palmerston North, Manawatu-Wanganui, New Zealand - 1766 DNA GHGlow gp2 | ecosystem: Host-associated > Mammals > Digestive system > Stomach > Rumen ... | reverse complement strand
TACATTCCAAATACGTCAGAGGTGTGAGCTGTTTCTTTTATTCGGTTTTTCGGGCAGTCCAGAGCCTTCTGACAGGATAAAAGTTTTCCAGACTCACACTTTTCTTTTTGTGTCTTTTTCACCTAACTATTTTTTAATGGCATCATTGAGTCTGTGATGCAGTAAATCTATTAATTATCATGGAAGATTCAAATTTGGAAAAAGACATCAACGTCACTCCTGAAGAACAAGAACAGGTGAATAACACTATTGAAGTAACAGAAGAAAGTAAGAAGAAAACTCTTAAACTTGCAAAAATAGCAGGATACATTGGATTGTTTCTGGTTCTTGCTCCTTTCTTTATTACAGGTTTTGGGTTTAACTGGTTTTGGTATCTTGTCATAATAGTAGTTGCCATTTGTGCATTAGCAATGTTTGGAACAGATGGAAACAAAATGTCAGACTATTCTGATGTAAAGAACACTCTTATAGGCTTTCTTGTTGTCGGTTGTATCATGTATCTTTGGGGACCATTAAATTCAGATTATGATAATGGCAGTTCAGGGAGCGGAGATTATGCGGAAGAAAGTTATGGAGATGTTCGCAGTACTAATTTCGTGGAAATGAAAAAAATAATTAAGGAAAGTGGACGAATTACCGAAGATGAAGCTAAATATTTGGTATTACAATATATCCTCAATAAAATGAATGATCCCAATAGCTATGAACCTGTATCGTGGGGTGACTTAAAAACTACACCAGAAAGAAATGGTGAAGGTGGCGGTTGGAATATAACTCATAGGTTTAGAGGTACAAACGCCTATGGTGGAGTTGTAACAGAAGAACATTGGTATTTTATTGCTAAAGATGGTTATGTTACTTGCCCGCAATGAAGATGAATGCATAATAAAACATATAACATGTATAAATTAGTCGCATGATGAATGAAAAATTCGCTTGCAAAAGTTCAGTAGTTTAAGAAGGTTAATTATGAAAGAAAAAGTATATAAAGTAGGTTATACTTGGGAATATACCCAAAATCCAAATGAAATCGAGCATGAAAATTGTATTCAATCAGTCGAGTTTGACGACTTGATTTATATTGCTATTACCGACAGGGTAACAAAGCAGGTTTGCATCTTAAAAAAAGGAAGCAAGTTTGGTGTATATACAAATGACCACACCAATGGTTTTGGTGGTCCTGGTACTTGGTGTAACCCTACAGCCAATCCATTCCCTTATGATGAAGTTAAGTATTGTTCTTTCCCATGGGATAAAGAATATGGCATTTTTGCTTTTCGGATAGGTAATAAATGGGGTATCATCATGGTTGTTGATGGTAGTAATGAGGAAGAAGGCATTTTTGATGTTGAATATCTGTTAACCAAACGTAAAATAGTTGTTCCTTGTGAATATTTATCTTTGGAAGACGCAGAACTCCAACTCAGGGAAAAATATGATTGGATAGATTCTTTTGGTTCAGATGATAAGAAAGAAAAGGCGATAACAACGAGAGAAGTGAAAGTTGGAACAGGCATAGATAAAATACGTGTCACTTTTCAAGATGGAATGATTATAGAAGATTCGGTAGTATGGAAGACATTGGCAGAAACAATCAAGCGTATTGGAGTAGAGAGAGTGGCAAATCTGAAAATACTAGGAAATAAAAAAAGAAATATACTTTTAGTTGATACTCATCCTACTGATGATATTATCTATCAAGAATCTCAGAAGGAAATTGAGCCAGGTTTTTATTTGCTCACTTATAATAATACAAAGCTGAAGGCAACCTATCTTAATCGAATATCTGATGAGTTGAATTTGAATTTAAAAATAGAAATAATAACCTATCTGTCATAGTTTGCTGATGATTCTTTTTTGTAATAGAAAAACAACTTGGGATAATAATTCTATAAGAATGATGAACTGTATTAATAAGTATTTAAGCAACATGACTTCTGGGTGTTTTGTAATGGAAAAAAACAAGTTTTTTGTAGTTGTATTGGCATTTATGCTGCCTTTGTTGAGTTGCTATTCCCAATCAAATAACAAAAGAGGAGATAAAACTCTCTCAAACCAACAAGATACTTCGAAAAAAGATGAGGCTAACAAAGCGAATTCTGCAGTCGTATCTAGTTTCATTGGAAAACTAATGTCCAACAAACAAGATACTTCGAAAAAAGTTGAGGGAAACCATGCTAATTCAGCAGCCGTAGAAAACAACATTGCTCCTAATAATGCTATTAGTAGGGGTAAAGCATATCGTTCATGTCCAGACAATAACCATCCCCATCAGATAGACCTTGGACTGCCATCTGGTACGAAATGGGCTTGTTGTAACGTGGGTGCTTCAACTCCCGAAGGCTATGGTGGCTATTACGCATGGGGCGAGACAAAAGAGAAAAAAGTGTATGATTGGAGCACCTATATTCACTGCGATGGTTCAAAGGGAACTTACCACAACCTTGGCAGAGATATTGCTGGAACGAAGTACGACGTAGCTCACGTGAAGTGGGGCGGAGATTGGCATATGCCTACCCTGACACAGATTGAAGAGCTGTTTGACAACACAACGTCAAAGTGGACAAGTGAGAACGGTGTGAAAGGCAGGAAGTACACTGGGAGCAATGGTGGTTTGATATTTCTTCCTGCTGCGGGCTTTAGGTGTGACTCGGAACACTATCGTGTAGGCGAAGGCGGCCAGTACAGGTCGTCTTCACTCAACGAGAGCACCGAGTGCAACGGTTGCATCGCGTGGAGCCTCGGCTTTTTCAGCAGCTACGACCACCGCGTCTACGACCACCGCGAATGTGGTTCTTCTGTTCGCCCAGTTACACCATAAAAGGAGCCCCTCGTGACAATGTGTTTTAATAATTGAAAAAATAATTATTTCACAAGTATGAATATAATAGTTTAATTTCGATAATCGTTATTAATAAAGGAAGATATGAAGATAAATAAAATGTATTACATTAATAGTAAAAGAACAATGATAAATGTTTTTTTATATATCTTATCATTGTTTATCATCCTAATGATACCAATGACATCTTTAGCATACAATGATGATAAAGAAAAAGAACAGTTGTCCTGTCCAGACAATAACCATCCCCATGTGATAGACCTTGGACTACCATCTGGTACGAAATGGGCTTGTTGTAATGTAGGTGCCACAAAACCAGAAGGCAACGGTAAATATTTCGCATGGGGAGAAACAGAGCAGAAGAAGATGTATTCATGGAAAACATACATTCACTGTGATGGTACTAAAAAATCATGTCATGATATAGGTTCTAACATCTGTGGAACAGAATATGATGTTGCTCGCATAACGTGGGGCGATTCATGGCGGATGCCCTCTTATGAGCAAATTCGCGAACTTCTAGATAAATGTTCGTATCAATGGACAGGAATTAATGGTATTAAAGGAGCGAAGTTCACTGGTCCGAATGGGGAATGTATCTTTTTGCCTGCCGTTGGGTACAGAGCGGACTCTGAAATTTTTAATCGTGGTGACAACGGCTTTTACTGGTCGGGTACACAGTGTCCTAACGAAAACAAAAGTGCTTATTTTTTTACCATCTCTTCCTACAAACCATATTTGGTCAGCAACTTCCGCGATGGAGGTTACTCAGTTCGTCCTGTCTCACCATAAAAGAAGTCATCTTAGGCTTCCTGCCATGTTTTTTAAATTACCATTTGAAAGATTTTCGCTGAATAGTTATGATTATTCACATTGTGTGCAATTATTATTTTGACGAATATGAAGAATAAAGTATTATATGTATCATTGATTATTACATCCTTGTTGATTTCTTGTGGTAATTCAACATCAACAAAGAAAACAAATAATTCTGATATCAATGCAGATTCTATTGCATTGGCTGATTCTATTGCTCAATGCAATGCTATTATTGAATTTATCACTGATATGTATAATAATAGGAAATATGAAGATTATGATTTCATAAAAAAACATTGTTCCTCAGAAATGCTCAATTTTTTAAAAGAGGAATTTGATTATGAATGTGAAGATGGAGATTGTTATGCTGTCTGGCTTTTCCGTAGCTCAGCCCAAGATGGACCTAACGATAGAAATGAAATCATTAGCGTTAAGCCCATAGGAGATTATTGGTATAAATATGATTTCTACGATATGGGACTTCGTGCAAGCAATGTTATTAAAGTGATAAAAAAGAAAGGGAAAATCATTATTGAGGATGTTCAACATTTAGGATTCATTGATGACGAAGGGAAAGAAGTTGATTCTACATCGTACAATGATGATGAAGACAAAGCCTATCTATCATGCCCAGACAATAATCATCCCCATCCAATTGACCTCGGACTGCCATCGGGTACGAAATGGGCATGTTGCAACGTAGGTACTAATAAACCAGATGGTTACGGTGGCTATTATGCATGGGGCGAGACAAAAGAGAAGGATGTGTATGATCAGAGTACTTACATTTACTGCGATGGTTCGGATGATACCTACCATAACCTTGGCGGTGACATTGCAGGGACAAAGTACGACGTAGCCCACGTGAAGTGGGGAGGAGGTTGGCACATGCCTTCATCAAAGCAATTCCAAGAATTGAGAAACAACTGCACCTTCGAATGGGTCACGCAGAATGGTGTCGAAGGTGGTAAGTTCACTGGCTCGAATGGTGGCTCTATTTTTTTTCCTGCTGCGGGCGGCTGCTGGAACTCGCTGCTCGACTACGCTGGCTACTACTGGTCGTCCACGCTCAGCGAGGGCATCGAGAATTTCGCGTACTACCTCATCTTCGACAGCGGCGGTGCGGACTGGGACTTCGACAATCGCGGCTACGGTCTATCCGTTCGCCCTGTGCGATGAATTTAGTGCATCCTTCTCCAAAAAGGTGATGCAAAGAGAACCCCATCCCTCTTCCTTTGGTAGATGTCAAGCGGTGGGGGGTCGGTCTTCCAAGACTATACAAAGTAAGAGTAAAAATTTCTTATTCTAAATAATGATACGTATGAAAAAAGCAGTATTTTATATAGCAGTGATTATTTCATCATTTTTAATATCTTGTGAAGGAGGTCAATCTGTGAAAGTTGATGTCCAGAGAATAAAAGATTCAATCGAACAAGTTATAGCAGACTCCATTCAAATCAAAGAATTTCAAAATAAAAAGGAAATGGACGATATAGGAAAGCTTTTAGAAGAACTAATTCCAAAGGTTGAGCAATGGGTTGTGAAAGGCTATGATGATATGTCATTTAAACCAGAAATGGCATCTTCATATTTGGAACCTAAAGGTTTTAAACTTAATAAAATTAGTCATTCCTGGCAAATGAAAATTGATTATTTTGACGAAAACACTGGCGATTTTGACGAAAAATATACAACAGTAAAAAGCATAGATTATATTTATGTTAAAGGTGGGAAAAATTTAGGTAGAAACCGTGTTTATGATGAAAATTGGGTTTCTGAAATAATACCGACAAACAAAGCTTTTGTAGCTGTAGCTTTTGCTTGGTATGGAAATTCTTTTTTCTATGATGAAACTACGGCAGAAACACATGGAGCTATTATAGATGTAGCTTATCCAGCTTGTTTGTCCGACATGGTTCATGAAATAATGAAGTCTTTAGGATATAAGAAAGATGGACAAGAACAGAATACATGGTGTGGAAAAACTTACATTTCCTTTGAATACGCTGGTGATAAGGAAGCCATCTCATTATGGCTTAGTGGCAATGGCTAATTGAATTCATTTAAACATTAATGAATAGTAGTTATATAGAAATTGATTATAAGGGCCTTATGGTTAAGATGAAAAATTTTGTTATAGCAACATTAGCATTTATAATGATAATCTCATGTGGAAATAGTAATTCTTCCAAAGACTCAACGGAAGAGGATACTTATGCAGAAATGAATGAAGATGAGGCGTATGATGATGAAACTTATATAATCTCATACGAATTTCATACAGCACAGGATGTGATGGCTTACTTGATTGGTAAACGCTTTTATAGTGGGGACTATTACATCGAAGTGAATACGGATGGAATCTATATGAATGGTCAATGTATGTCATTGGCTCCAATGGTAACAGATTTTTATGAAAGTACGGCTTTCATCATGGCTAACACTCCAACCAATGGACGTTTCCGTTTTTCTGTTGATGCAAATAATGGTACAGTAACAGATGAGAATTCAGGTGACGTGTATTATTTGAAATGAGTCGAATAAATTAGGACGAAAACGATAACGAATACGATAACTGCCATCCGGATGGAAAAGCCTTCGTTTTCGTTATCGTCTTCGTTGATACTATTCCTAAATCCTCATTAATCCTTACCTCGGGCAGACTTCCTGCATGAAGATGGCATCGAGGGTCCAGGTGGCAGCGTCGTTGGTACTGAGGACAGGGGCAGTGGTACCGCCTTGGCGCTCGAAGCGGAGAAGGTCGGACCATGCGGTGTTGACGTGTTCCTCTGATGGGAGAAGCCAACCTGCGTAGGCGGAGAGACGAGGGATGAGGAAACGATTGTTGGAGATTTCGAGAGCTTTGCGCTTGTAGTCACGAGCATGGGTAAGCCAAGTGTGATTCCATTCGGGCAGGTCAATCATTTCCTGCATTTCGTTCATCACTTCGAAACCTCCCATGATAGGCAGGAGGTGGTTAGTGTTTTGCAAAGCGGTGTCGCATTCATTCGTGATGATGCCTGTGGCAGGGTCAAAACCGAGTGCTTTGGGTCCGCTGAAAATGCCATGACGAAGCGCTGCAATGCTCTTCATGCCAGCAATGATTTTGTCGCGATATTTCGGATTCTTCGTGCGTTCCCATTCCGTCATCCAGTTGGCAGCGTATGCCAACCAGTCGGGACCGATGCGAAGTCGGGCTGGGGCGGTGCATGGATAGAGTCCACGAGGTTGAGCCAGACGCATAGGGTCGAGCGTGTAGAGCTTTTGGTCGGCATCGCGAACTTCGTGCATGAGGTTGCCACAGCGTTCGTCGGCAGTGAGATAATAGTAGAAGCGGTTCCATGCTGCCTGACTGATGCGTGCTTCCTTGGCTCCGCAACCCCAATGAGAAACATTGTGGCGGGAACCGAGCATGTTGTTTGGTCCCATGTGATAGACATCCACCTCGCAGGTGTGGCGTGTCATTGCTTCTGCCATGCGCCAAAGGTCGGCATCGCCTGTGCGGAGGAAATCGTACCAGAAGAGCATGTTGCTTGCCAGTTCGGTGTTGTCCCAAGCATAACCTCCCACGTCGTAGCGCCACTCGCCACGGGCTGCATCGAACTGATGCATGACATCTCCATAATTCCAAAAACCATACCATCCGTAGCGCTCCACTGCATCTTTGTAATAGTCGGAAATGTGCTTGAGCTGTGCCTCAATCTTTTGGGCGGTTGGGGTGGAATAGTCGGGCAAACTCCAAATGCCGAAAGCACGCTTGCGATGCAGATATTCGGGTGTGCAAATCAGTTGGTGAGAACTATGCATCTGTGAGGCGAGGAGGGCATAAGCAGAATCGTTCGGACATTCATCCATGACTGTCACGTAGAGCACGCTGGTGCGAGCCACGCCGTAGGCAGTGCTCATGCCTTCCTGCACATCCTCGTAGGCGGCTTCGAGCGTGTGGGCAATGGAATCGTAGTGCGCAAGATTCATGGGCTCTGCTTCAGGACTCCACAACCAAATGGTGGCTTCGGCTTCATTACTGCGAGCGTGACGAACTTCGAGCGTGGAAGGATAGCTTTGCCAAAAGTCTTTCAAGGCAAATGCCATACCTCCGCTCACGTTGCCCACCCACATGGTGCCATCGGCTCGATGACCTTCCTTGGTACCAATCCAAGGGGAGAGTTCGGTAGCTGCCTTGCGGATGGAGAAACCGTTTGGAGAGAGTTGGGAAAGACGATATTTGTCCCACGAGGCAATCTTCTCTATCACAGATTTGCTCATGGGGTCGAACTCCGATAGTTCAGGAAGCTTGACTTGCTGAACTTGCTGGTTTTCTGCATCACCGCGATTCCAAAAAACGGGACGACGTGCAGCAAGAGGTTGAACGGATTCAGTCCAATCGCCCAAACGGATATGTCGATTGTATAGTGCCTCACGGAGTGGCACATCGAAGCTGATGCCTAACGAACTGATGCGTCGGTCGGCAGAGAGGGAATCGACCACGAACGAATGAACCCATTTCATTTCGTTGCTCCCAGCAAAGACGTAGAGACGGACGGTGAAAGGTAGCATCTGCTCGTTGGTCGTTTCGTGCCAGCCACAGAATTTCACGACACAACTAATGTCGCCTTGCCGTTCGACGATGGCGCTATCCACACGACTCACGCCGCTGATGCGCTCCATGCGATAGCTGTTAGCATCACCTTCAATATTGTCGTAAGAACAGCGCAGACGTGCTTCACCTCCTATGCGCTTTTCGTTCATCGTAATGCTATCAATCAGAGCATTCCCTTGCTTAGGAACGAATAGCTGATACGTTCCAACATCAATCTTGATTTGTTTTTCCTGTTCAGAAATGTGAATTGCTTTTGTCTTGTTTTTCGCTGTTTTTTTTGCTTTCGTCAGATACATCTTGCCTTGAGGAGCGACGGTTGCGAAGGCTTGCCATTTCACCGAGCCATCGGGCCACCAAGCGAGGGTCCATGTGTCCTTTCTCATTTCGTTCCCTTTCTCGTCTTTCAGCGAAAACTGTGTCTTGTCTGTCACTTCACCTTTGGAAAAAGGCACACCAAAGGTGGTTGGAGAAGCGTGAAGCGTGGAGCGTGAAAAAGCCCCCTCCCGACCTCCCCGAGGGGAGGAGAGCGTGGAGGGTGAAGCGTGAAGCGTGGAGCGTGAAGTGTCAAGAGATGAGGAAATCCAGCTCAGTTCGATTGGGTCATCATCGGGATTGTGAGCGGTGTATTTGAAGTGGCATAATTGGGTGTGGGAGAGGGTGGTGCGGAAACCAAACCAACCTTCAGTGAGGGGGTGTGGGTCACAATAATTCACCAGGCATTCCCCATCTATCCAATATTTCACTCTGCCATCGCGACACTCCAACTTGATATGATACCAATGGTTGGGTTTGAGCAAGTGTGCTTCATCGGTATATTCTTTCAGAATGGCTGGACGAAAGGTTGCATCTTCCACTGCCTTTGCATCACCCGTATAACGACGAAAGCGGGTTGTCTTGTTATAGTTGCCTCCGAAGCCGAGATAATAGAGTTGGAGCTGGTAGGTGTTGACAAATTTCCCTCCTCGTTCTTTCATGCGGGCAAAGACATCGCTTGCTTTTGGGTCGCTTGCCATCCAAAAGCAATTCAAATCGCTCAGACGGTTCCATTCCTCCTTCAGCCCATCCTCCACCACGACTCTGGCATCGTATTCTATGACTACGTTTCCCTTCATCTTTTCCTTCCACCATAGCGTTGTGCCTTGCGGAGAAATGATGTCTGCCGTGTCACCTCGCCAAGTGACTACAGTCTGTGGACTTTCCGCTTCAATCCTCCAATGAGATTTCTGAGCAAAAAGCAATACCGAAGTCAACAAATACACGCCTATGAACACAAATAGCCTTTTCATTTTTCATTCTTCTTGTGTTTTTGTCTCCTAAAGAAATTGGCAAAATTGGCAAAAGTTTTTCGACCTAAACAGCCATCCAGATGAAACATTATGGCTATCGTTATTGATACGTGAGTTCGATATAACAAAATATGTTCTTTTGTAGTGCCTCTACGAGGCAGAAATCTTACAAATTTATTCAAAATCTTTCAAAATATCATTCAAATTTGTATGATTTGGACAGATTTATATGATTTCTCGCGAAGCGACTCCTTATACCGAACTGACGTATTGATGTGTAAAATTAGTACATTTAGTCTATTTGGCTTTGCCGAGCTAAAGGTTCTTCATTTATATTATTGTTCTTTGTCGATGGCTTCGAAACGCTCAATCTTGTCCACGTAGTACTTGCGGAGGTCGCTCCATTTATAATAAGGATAGGAGTCGGTTGGGACAGGGAGGGTTTGTTCGCGCTCGTTGAGGAGAGCCTTCACGAGGATGTCGCCCGACTTTCCTTTCTTAGGACGATAGAAGATGAGTTGGATGTTGCAACCCATTGGGAAGATGTTGTAGTTGCGCCACACTTCATCGAGCTTGCCCAAGTCCTCCACCACGGCACCGCTGTTGCCCAGTTCGAGCAGGCAGGCAAGTGGCATCACGCACACCTCGTGCCCGAATCGCAGGGTGGCTTGCGTTTGAGTCACTGTGTCGGCTGTGGCAATGATATTCTTCAGCAGGTTCTTCTGACTGAAAGGCATCAGGGAGTTGGTTTGAGGAGCAGCGCCATAGCCAAGGTACCAATCAATATTGCGGATACGCCATTGGTCGTAGCATTCTTCTGCAGTGAAGAGCGAAAGAAGGTCGTAGTTTTTGATGTCGAGTCCAGGGATGCGTCCTTTCTCACATTCGAAGTCGTGGCTCTGCATGTTGGCTGCCACATCGAAAAGATTGCGCATGAAGGAACCACCACCCTTGAGGGAGTCTGCCACCCATTGTGGGTCGTTGAACATGAGAGAGCAGATGCGTTCTGGATGTGTGTATTCTCTGCGGTAAGGGTCGAGGAATCTTCCGCGTCTGTTTCCGCTGCGGCGCACTTCTCCACGCCAAGGTTGGTTGAGATAGTATTGGAGAGATTCGCTTACATCGTTGTGGATGCGTGCAGAAGGGTTGGCTGCATTGAGTTCCTCGCACTCAGCGGTCATGGAGAGGATGCAACGGATGACTACCGTGGAGCGTGCGTCGATAGCAACGTTTTTCTTCATGAAAATTTCAGGGAAATGCTGAGCCATACGCTTGCCGATGCCGTGGTGCTGACGTTCTCCCACCACGGTGAGGTCACCCATACGTCCCTTGGCAGAAGCAAACACTTTCTTTAGTTTTTCGAGTGTTTCCTCGCCGAGAGCTGTGATTTTTCCTTCTTCCTTGGCTTTCTCCAGCGGGTTGATGCAGCCAGTGTAGTCGCCATCGCCTAAAAGCCAGCGGGAACCATGACGGCCATAGTGAGTGAGGTAATAAGGTTCATAACCCTTAGGTGCTTTTGTCAGGTTCTCAGGTGCTGGATAGTTGTCGTAGTCGAGGTAATTGCTTCCTGAAAGAAAACGATTTTCAGCGATTTCTTCTTTTGCGGACTTCTCGTATTTTGTCTGTGCAGACAACCCGAATGCTACGAAACAGCATCCGAGGAATAAAAAGAGTTTTTTCATTGATGAATATTTTTAGTTTTTGGTTTTCTCTGAGTTCTCGGAAGAGTCTAAACTTTTGTTATTTAATTGGTTTCAGCTACAAAAATAAAGAAAACGGCTCAAATCCACAAAAAAAATAAATAAAAAATGAAGAACCTTTAGCTCGGCGTAGCCAATGAGGAATGAAGAATGGAGCCTGAAACGCCCTTTGGTCTTGGAACCTGAAACGCTAATGCCAAAGTTGTGCCAAGTCGTTCGTTTTTTAGCCTTTAATTTTTTAATCTCTTTTATTTTGTCTAATTTTGCAAAGTTTTAGCATATACTAATCATTTATTTGAATATGAAACGATTTGTGTTGGTTGCTTTAGCTACCGCTGCTACGTTTACGGCAGAGGCACAGAACAAAGGAGCGTTCCGAGATTCTGTGATGATTGACGAGGTGGAAGTGGTGGCACATTCAGCTATGCAGCGCAGAAATAATG
>Ga0247608_10007014_pt1 | contig 11693 bp, 5 predicted proteins | sample 176DNAGHGlowgp2_FD_193490 | JGI IMG/M metagenome (GOLD analysis project Ga0247608, IMG submission 193490) | Sheep rumen microbial communities from Palmerston North, Manawatu-Wanganui, New Zealand - 1766 DNA GHGlow gp2 | ecosystem: Host-associated > Mammals > Digestive system > Stomach > Rumen ... | reverse complement strand
GTAAATCTCGCGCAGGGCGCGGTCAGACACCACCACGTTCACCTCGTTGCGGTACTCCTCGTCGTTGTTCAGCGCAAAGTGCTTCACGCAGGCTGCCACGCCCTTCGACTGCAGTCCCTGCACGTATGGCACCACCATGCGTGATGCCAGCCACGGGTCTTCGCCCATGTACTCGAAGTTGCGGCCGTTGAGTGGCGTGCGGTTGATGTTCACGCCCGGGCCCAGCATCACGTTCTTGTTACGATAGAGTGCCTCCTCACCCAGGCTCTCGCCGTACTGGCGTGCCAGGTCGGGGTTCCACGTTGCCGCCAGACAGGTGAGTGCGGGGAAGGCCACACACGAGTCGTTGGTCTGTCCGGCCTGTTCCCACTCGTCCCACAACACGTCGGGGCGCACGCCGTGCGGGCCGTCGTCGGTCCACACGTCGGGGAAGCCGAGGCGCTTCACGCCAGGCGATGAGAACTTCGACTGGGCGTGGATGACGGCAATCTTCTCGTCGAGCGTCATGCGCCGCAGGGCATCGTCGATGCGCTGTTCCATGGGCTTCGATGTGTCGAGATAGACGGGCAACTGCTGGGCCGCAGCCGGCGTGACCGTCAGGCAGCCCATGAACAATGCTATCTGTAGATACTTCTTCATCGTGGTATGCTTTAGTTAAATCCCCCGAAAGAATCACTTCTTTTGGAACACGCGGACGTAGTCAACCTCCATGGTGACGGGCAGGACGCTCTCGTCAACACCCATGGCACCGCCCCAGTCGCCACCCCAAGCCAGGTTGAGGATGACGTAGAAGGGGTCGTCGTAGGGCCAGTCGTCGCGACCCAGTCCACGGTTGTCGTAGCTGAGCTGCACCTTGCCGTCAACATAGGTGGTGATGTTCTGCTGTGTCCACTCAATGGCGTAGGTGTGGAACTCGCCCTCGGCGCCCTCGCACTTCATCTCGTGGGTCACCTGTGTGCCCTTGGTGTGCACATGGCTGTTGGCGTGCAGACTCGACGACACGTAGTCGGGGTGGTAGCCCACCTCCTCCATGATGTCTATCTCGCCGTCGGCAGGCCATGAGCGGAAGTTCACCGGCATCATCCAGAAGGCGGGCCAGGTGCCCTTGCCCTTCGGCAGCTTGATGCTGGCCTCGATGTAGCCGTAGGTCCAGCCCTCCTTCACATGGGCGTAGACACGACCGGAGTAGATTTTGCCGTTCTCCTTCAGGGCGGTGATGCGCAGCGTGCCATTGCTCACCTCAGTGACGAGGTTTCCGCCCGGCGTGTGGTGGTTGACATACTCCTGCAGCTCGTTGTTCACGCGCCCCTTGGACCACACCTCGTGTGTCCAGTCGTCAGCGTTCAGCTCCGAGCCGCTGTTGAACTCGTCGTGCCACACCAGCTGATAGCCAGTCGGGGCAGGGTAGGTGGCCTTGCTGGCTGCTGCCTGGCTGACGGTGACCGTCTTGCGTGCCGAGCCCGACATGATGACCACTTGTCCGGTGCGCGACTCTGTCGTCGGGTTGGCGGGCACGCTGATGGTGATGGTACCCGCCTTGGAACCCTGGTACTGCGTCTTCATGGTGAAGAAAGCCTTGGCATCGGCCGATGCGCCCCATTCCACACCTGTGGTGCTGACATTGACGGTGTAGCTGCCGCCTTCGGCCTCGGCGTTGACGGTCTCAGGCGTGGCGGTGATGGTCACTGCTGCCAGCTCGTCGCCGTCGTCACTGCCGCCGCAGCCCGTCAGGGCTACTGCGGCGGTGAGCAAGAATGAATATAGCATGAATCGTCTCATTTGTCGTTAATCGTTATTGTGCTTCCTTCAGCACGATTTTACTGATGGCAACATGTGTGCCGGCGGGCGAGCCACCGAAGTCGAAGAACATGCGGATGGCCGTGGCATCGCTGCCCTCCTTCAGCGTCAAGCCCTTGCGGGTGAAGACATACTCGTCGTTGCCGGGCACGTCCTGACGCTCCTCAAGGAAGAAATTGGTGTCGCCGGCATCGGTCAGCTTGAAGGTCACGCCGGGACAGTCGGCGGTGGTCTCCATCGTCACCTGGAAGTCATACTTCTTGCTGGCTGAGGCCGTCAGCTTGGTGTCGATGTGGAACTGTCCCTGCCACTGCGAACCACCCATACCCTCGGGCAGTGTCAGCTCGTAGGTGTCGCCGGTGTGAGTGATTTCCGGCTGTGTGGGCAGTGCTGTCCAGCTGTTGTCAGCAAACCATGTGTCCCATTTGTCAAACATGCTGCCGTCGTCGACGCTCTTCCACAGGTTGGCAGCGTCGTCGTAGCTCAGCGGGCTGTTGTCGCCACCCGGCTGGGGTGCGCTTTCCTCATATTTCTGTACGATGATGTTGCTCAGGCGGATTTCAGTGCCAGGGGTGATGCCGCCAAGGTCGATGAACAGCTTGGCCTCGCTGAAGCCGCTGTCGGCACCACCCTTCTGAGCCTTCACACCCTTCAGCTCGACGATGTTCTCGCCGGCCTCCAGTGACAGGCCGCCGTTGTAGACCAGCGTGTTGTCATCGTCGTTCTCGTCACAAATCTTGAAGGTGTAGCGTCCCACGGCCTGGCTGGCCTCTATGGTGGCACGGACGGCATAGAGCTGTCCCGGCTCAATGTTCATGGCCACATGGTGTATGCTGTTCTGTGCCTGCCACTCGGAGCCGCCGTTCTCAGTGGCGGTGATGACGTAGACGCCATTCTCGTAGGCGAAGCCCGGGTTGCCTATCTGGCTCCAGCTGCCGTCGGCCCACCAGAACTCCATGGCCCCCACGCTGTTGAAGCCAGCGCCGATGTTGTCGGCCGAGTTCACGTCAACCCAGCTGAAGCCGCCACCACCGCCGGCACCCTCGTGCTTCTGGATGATGATGTCGCTCAGCTTCACCTCTAAGCCAGCGGGACAGCCACCGAGGTCGATGAACAGCTTGGCCTCGCCGAAGCCGCTGTCGGCACCGCCCTTCTGAGCCTTCACGTTGGCAAACTGCACCAGGTTCTCGCCAGCGTCGAGCGTGAGAGCACCGTTGTAAATCAGGGTGTTGTCATCGTCGTTCTGGTCGCACACCTTGAAGGTGAAGCGTCCCAGTGCCTGGTTGGCCACCAGCTTCACGCTGATGTCGTAGGCCTGTCCGGCCTCGATGTTCATGGCCACATTCTGGATGCTGTTCTGTGCCTGCCACTCAGCAGTGGTGGCATCGTTGGCAGTGATGGTATAGACACCACCGGCGTATGTGAACTGCGGGTCGCCAATCTGGCTCCAGCCGGCATCGGCCCACCAGAACTTCATCTGTCCCTTGGTGTTGAAGTCGCGGCCCAGGTTCTCAGGCGAGTCGACGGCCACCCAGTTCACGAAGGCAGGGTCGTTGGGGTCTATCTCCTGCTTGTCTTCCTTGCTGGTGAAGATGAAGCGCCAGGCGATGCCATCCGGCTCGTTCTCATAGATGAGCACCAGCTTCGAGGCGGTCAGCGTCTCAATGCGGAAGCGTGGAGTCTGGTATTGGCGGTCGTGACTGATATAGGGGAACAGTGTGTTTTCACCCAGCAGCAGGTAGTTGGTCTCGATGACGTTGCCGTCGACATCCGTCCAGTCGTCCTTCTTCAGCTCGAAGGTCGAGGTCTGCGGCAGTGTCGGCGTGTCGAAGTCGGCCGTGGCACCGCCGTTGTCGAAGATGGTGCTGTTGATGTTAATATAGGTCAGGCCATCCTTACCCGGGTTATAGGTGAACGTGCCCCCCATAAGACCGTCGCTCTCGAAGCTGATGCGGTCGTCATAGACGCCGAAGTCTTTCTTCTCCTCGGGGGCGGCACTCCACCAGCCCGAACCGTCGCCACCGACGGGGCCGCAGGCCAGGTGGGCAGGCTCAGCATGGTCAATGCGCCACTCCTTGCCGCTGAGGCGGTTCAGCTCAGTGGTGAACGAGGCCTTCGTCTCGTTGAAGGTGAACTCCTTGGTGACCTCGCCCTGGCTGAAGCCGTTGCGGTTGCCTAAGCGCAGGCTCACGGTGTAGGTGCCCTTCTTGTTGTTCTGCCAGCCGGCATTGTTCAGGGTAGAGTAGGTGCTGCCGTTGAAGCTCCAGACGGGGTAGATGCCGGGCGTCTCAGGATAGCTCACCAGCACCTGGTTCGTCTCCTGGTCGACAGTCATGCTGAAGTCCTTGCCTGCCACCGAGGGGATGCCAGCCTCGTTGGCTCCCTCATACTCCTCGGGCGAACAAGCCGTTGCAAAGGGCAGAAGGGTGAAGAGGCAGAATGGCAGTACTGCCTTTGCCAGCCCCTTGGCCTTGTTGGATATGTTTGTTTTCATAATGCTTCGTTTTTTCAATGATTACTGTTGTTTACTTTTTCACCTTATTGCATGAAGTACTCGCTGTTCTGCACCAGACTCGGGTCAGAAGCCAGCTCGTTCTGGTCGATGGGCAGGAACTTCTTGTTGGGTGTCCAGGCGTGGGTGCGTGTGAAGCCATCGGGCACCAGTACGGTGGCAGCCTTGCCGGTGCGCACCAGGTCCCAGTAGCGCTTGCCCTCGCCCATGAACTCCAGGTCGCGCTCGTTGAGGATGTCGTCCTTCGTCACCCCCGACAGGTTGTCCAGACCGGCACGGCGGCGCACCTGGTTGGTGAAGTTGTCGGCGTCGCCCTGCGTGCCGCTGGTCTCCGGCTCCAGTGCCAGCTCGGCAGCGTTGAGCAGTGCCTCGGCGAAGCGGTAGTAACGGTAGTTGTTGTTGTAGTTCAGGTTGTTGTCGAAGCCAGCATCCTGACGGTTGACATCGTAGGGACGATACTTGTTAAGCCAGAGGTGGGTGTCCTGGAAGCGTTCCTTGTACGAGTAGCCACGCACGTCCCACACCGTGGCGGCCAGACGCTTGTCGGCAGCCTCAAACTTGCTGAGCACGGCGGTGCGCACAGGCAGGAAGCCCCAGCCGTCACCCTGGAAACCCGTACCGTCGGCATTGTTGAAACCGTCGGGGGCTATCAGTGTGGGCAGCACCGTGCCGCCAATGGCCAGCGGGCTATTCCAGCCACGCTCGTTGTTATTGTCGTCGTAGTTGATTTCCCAGATGGACTCTGAGCTCCACTCACCGCTCTCTTCCCAGATGTTGGCATAGTCAGGGTTCAGACCGTAGTCGGCCGTGTCGTCGATGATTCTCTTCATGTAGTCGTAGGCCTTGGCATAGCGGCTATGGTCGTTCTGATACATCACCATCTCAGTGTAGAGCATGTAGGCGAAAGCCTGCGATGCCAGTCCGCTGTGGGCGTTGTCCCAGCGCATGGGCAGCACGTTCTCGTCGATGGCCTTCTCCAGGTCGCTGATGACGTTGTTGTAGATTTCGTCGGCCTTCAGCTGCGGTGCAGTGTAGGGCGGCTCCAGGTTCTGCTCATAGTAGGGAATGTTGCCGAAGTAGTGCCACAGCGTGTTGTAGTAGTAGGCACGCATCACACGGGCCTGCACCTCATAGCTCTTGCTGTTCTCAGGCGTCAGCTTGGCATAGCCCAGGTAGGTCAGCAGGTCGTTGCAGCGCTTCACGCCACTGTAGTTGATGCCCCAGAAGGAGCTGAGCGTCTTGTCGGCCGTGGCCTCGAAGCGTGCCATGTGCTGCCAGTGGTCGTTGTCGGCAGCATGCTCGCCGCCCACGAAGAAGTTGTCGGTCATCACCTCTGAGTTGATGTTCAGGGCATTGTACATGCCCAGTCCCCAGTCGGGCCAGTGGATGGGGTCGTAGGCTGCATAGAGCGCCTCTTGTATGTGGGCATCGTCAACATAGTATTCCGCCAGAGGCTCGCCCGTGGGGTCCTTTACCTCGAGGAAGTCGTCGCTGCATGCCGTGGTCAGCATCATGCCTGTGGCCAGAAGGCCAGCTGCCATATATCTGTTTGTCTTCATATCTTTGTCTTTCCTTGGTTATTGATTCTGATTTGCATGTCTGTCGCGCTCATCTTAGAACGTGATGTTTGCACCGATGGTCCATGTGCGGGCCTGGGGATAGACACCCTTGTCGATGCCGAGCGAGGTGGTGCCGTCGCCCAGCTCAGGGTCGTAGCCGCCGTACTTGGTCCAGGTGACCAGATTCTCGGCCATGACGTAGAAGCGCAGACGCTCGATGGTGGCCAGGCGCGTGATGCTCTGCGGCACGGTGTAGCCCAGCGAGATGTTCTTGATGCGGCAGTAGGAACCGTCGTGGATGTAGAGGTCGGAGATTCGCCAGTTGGCATCCTCGTCGAGCAGCGACATCACAGGATATTTGTTGGACGTGCCCTCGCCTGTCCAGCGGTCGAGCATATAGGTGGGATAGTTGAAGGCCAGATAGCCTGAGCGGTGGGTGGCATCCAGAATCTTGTTGTCCGTCACGCCCTGCAGGAAGAGGTTGAAGTCGAAGCCCTTCCACTCAGCATTCAGGTTCAGGCCGAAGGTCCAGTCGGGGGTGCCGTTGCCAATGTTGCTCATGTCCTTCGTGTCGATGACACCGTCGTTGTTCAGGTCCACGAAGCGGGTGAAGCCCGGGCGCGCGTTGGGCTGGATGAGCTGTTTCTCGCCCGTCTCAGGATTGGTCCATGTGTAGTTGTTCACCTCGTTCCAGTTCTGGAAGACGCCTGCCGTGGTGTAGCCGTAGAAGAAGGGGAAGGGCTGTCCGTTCTCGGCGCGGGCCAGACCACCGTCCTGTCCGGGGATGCCCTGCATGCCGTCGAGGGGCATGAAGCCCGTGTCGTTACCCAGGTTCTTCAGGGTGTTCTTCACGTAGGACGCATTGCCCTTGACGCTGAACTTGGCATCGCCGATGTTCCACTTGTAGCCCAGCTCGAACTCAACACCCTTGTTCTCCATGTCGCCCACGTTGCCAGTGGGTTTCGACTCGCCGACGTAGGAGGGGATGGGCATGGTCATCAGCATGCCGTTGGTCTTCTTGATATAGTAGTCGACGGTGAACGTCAGGGCGTTGTTGAAGAAGCCCAGGTCGAGGCCGAGGTCGGTCTGCTCACTCTCCTCCCACTTGATGCTGGGGTTGGCTGTTCCGTTGGCCTTCGAGCCACTGAACTTGGTGGCCGTCTTGCCTAGGAGCACGTTGTTGCCCTGTGCGGTATAGACGGTGTAGAGGAAGTTGCTGATGTTGTCGTAGCCGTTCTTACCCCATGAGAAACGCAGCTTCAGGTTGCTCATCTTGGCCTTTGCCTTGATGTCCTGGAAGAATGGCTCGTTGGTGACGTTCCAACCCACTGAGAACGAGGGGAAGGTGCCGTACTTGTTGTTGGGGCCGAACTTGCTGGAGCCGTCACGACGCAGGGTGGCCTGCAGCATGTAGCGCTCGTCGTAGTTGTAGCTGACGCGTCCGAAGTAGGACGACATGCGGTATTCGGTCCAGGGACCTGCATTGCCGCCGCGCTGGATGGTGACGCCGGTGATGTTGCCATCGGCATCGAGAGCGTAGTCGGGGTCAGAGTCAGTGTAGTCCACCGACGGCTTCTCAAGGTTACGCAGGTTCCATGCCCATGCGCTGACGCCGTCGCCCTTGCGCTTGTGGGCCGACTGGCCGAGGACGATGCCGATGGTGTGCTTGCCGAAGGTCTTGTCGTAGCTCAGCGTGTTCTCAATCTGCCAGTTGGTGTTGCGCGACTGGCCCGAGCTGGCCTGGGTGTGCTCAGCCTTGTTGTTGCCTGAGAGGTAATACTTGGTGAGCGTGGCGCTGTTGTAGCCCCAGAAGGCCAGGTCAGCACTATAGGAGAAGTGGTATTTCAGTCCGTCGTAGAGCTGGAAGTCGAAGGCGAACTTAGGCACGAACTTATGGAGCCAACCGGGCTGTGACGGCACTGCCAGCATGGCCAGGGGGTTGTTCATCTCACCATAGTTACCCACGTAGTTGGGAACGGTGTAGGGGTTGCCGTTGGCATCGGTCAGCAGCTCGTAGTTGGGCTGCCAGGCACGCTGTCCATCGGCGGCAGCACCAGTGAGGGTGACAGGCAGCTCAGGGCTGAGGTAGAGGGCGCTGCCCAGCACGGAGCCGGTGGACGACTGTCCGCCGATGTTAGTGCTCTTCGAGCGCATGTAGGCTACGTCGGCCGTGAAGTCGAGCTTGTTCAGGAAGCTGCGCTCCTTCGTGGCGTCGAGGATGTTGAAGATGGTGTTCGAGCGGAGCGTGAAGCGCTCATAGTTGGACTTGCCCCAGTTGCCGCCCACGATGCCGTCCTGGCTGAAGTAGCCAGCTGACACATAGTAGTTGACGCGCTCGGTGGCGCCGCTCAGCGTCACGTCGTGGTTCACCACGGGGGCATTGTCGTTGAACACCTCTTCCTGCCAGTCGGTGCCAAAGCCCTTCACCTCGTTGCCATTGGCGTCGATGAGGTGGTAGGGGTCGGCATAGATGGGAGCCTGGCCTGAGTTCACCAGACGCTCGTTGGTCAGGATGGCATAGTCGGTGGCACCCGTGACATCGCGCTTGCGCCACTTCGTCTGCCAGCCACGGCTGAAGTTGTAGCTCAGCGACGGCTTGCCCATCTTGCCCTTCTTCGTGGTGACCAGGATGACGCCGTTGGCAGCGCGGGCACCATAGATGGCGCCAGAGGCAGCGTCCTTCAGTACCTCGATGGACTCGATGTCGTTAGGGTTGACAAAGTCGAGGTCGCCCTCGATGGGCATGCCGTCGACGATGTAGAGCGGCTCAGTATTATTTATTGAACCCGTGCCGCGCACACGCACACGCGGGGCCGTGCCGGGAGCACCATTCGATGAGGTGACGTTCACACCGGCGGCCAGGCCCTTCAGGGCGTTGTCCATACGGATGGGAGCCTTGCCGGCCAGGTCCTCGGCACTCACCTTGGCAATACTGGCGGTGACGACGCTTTTCTTCTGGACACCGTAGCCGATGACCACCACCTCGTTCAGCATGGTGTCGTCGGGCACGAGCCGGATAGACATGTTGTCGGCGGCCTTCACCTCTTGCGACACATAGCCGATGTAAGAGATGACCAGCGTGGCGCCGGCATCGGCAGTGACTGTGAAGTTGCCTTCAAAATCGGTGATGGAACCCGTAGAGGATCCTTTCTGTACCACGGAAGCGCCAATGACGGGCTGGCCGGTCTCGTCGGCCACGTTCCCACGGTAGGAGTGCTTCTGGGCAAGAACGGTTGCCGTCATCATCATGAATGACAGCAGCGCGAGTAAGAACTTGCTTTTTTTCATGCGTAAAAAAATATTTGTTGTATTAAGTTAATTGATTGTTAGTTCAGGTTTCTGCTGCAAATTTAGTAATAAAAAAGCAACCCTGGGTTCACCAAGGTTGCAAAAGTGGAGTAAAATAGATGCGCTAACAAGTCAAGCTATTGCTAATGAGCGACTTGTGATTTTTACTCTTGGCAAAAAGAGTGGACGCAATGTGGCGTCCTGAAGCATGAAAAATGGCCGATTAGTCCTGTTTTGGCAGGCCGATACACTTCACCTGGCGCTCAAACATCTCACGGTTATGCAGTGCTCCGTTCTTGATGCGTGCCCGATAGTTGTAGATGGTGTTCACCGAGTAGTTGAGGAACTCGGCTATCTTCGACGAGTCGTCGATGCCCAGTCGGATGAGGGCAAAGATGCGCAGGTCGGTGGTTAGCATGTTGCTGTCCTTGGGGTGTATCTGCATCTCGGGCTGAAGCAGCGTGTTGAAGTCGTCAACGAAGTGTGGGAAGAGGTGCAGGAAGACGGAGTCGAAGTTCTGGAACAGCTCGTTCAGCTCCTTGCTCTTCAGCTCGGTCGACTTGGACATCTGGAACAGCTCTTCCAGCTCCTTGTTCTTCATCTTGCGGTTCACCATCTTCCGATAGTTGTCAAGCTTGTCGACATACTGCGAGCAGAGCGACAGGAAGCGTCCTATGTACTCCTCCTTCACCTGGTTGGCCTCGGCCAGCTGCGAGTTGAGGGTGGACAGCTGGCTGTTGGTGGCCTTCAGCTCGTCGTTGAGGGCGGCCAGCTGTTCGTTGGAGTCGTTCAGCGCCCGCCGGGCCACCGTCAGCTGTTTGTTGCGTCGGTGCAGGAAGAGGAGCGTGCCCAGCAGCGCCAGCGCGAAGAGCGCCAGGATGATGAGTCCCAGGGTGAGCCGCTGCGAGTTGTGGTGCAGCTGCTCCTTGTAGTTGTTGTCGATGACCTCCAGGATGGGGGCTATCTGCCATGAGCGCATGCGCGTGTTGAAACGGTTGTTGCAGTCCCATGTGAAGCTGATGTAGCGGTAGGCCCGCTCCAGCTCCCCCTCTTCGTTGAGCATTTGTGCCAGGGTGAGCAGCGACGCCTGGTCCATGGTGGCCTGGCGCACGTCGCAGAGAGCCGACTGTGCCAGCCAGCGTTTCGACTCCTCGCGGCGGCCCATGGCGACGTAGATGAGGTGACGGTAGAAGGCCACGATGGCAAAGGCTCGCGTGCCGTCCTCGACCAGGGCCATGCGCTTGTCGTTCACCGCCAGGGCCTCGTCAGGATGCTTCTGCGCCAGGAGCAGTGTCTCACGCTGCAGCAGGCACATCTCGCTGTCAGGGTTTGCCACCTGCAGCAGCGAGTCACGATACTGGTCGTGCCGCTGGCTGTAGTCGTCGCGCATGCGCTGCAGACGGGTGTAGTAGCTCAGCTCGCCATAGACGTGCTGGTAGGTGTTGTAGTAGTCGGCACGCACGTCAGGGCTGAGCCCCTCGCTGCTGATGCCGCCGAGGATGCCCAGCGCCTCAGTGTATAGCCCCACCGTGGAGCACTGGAAGGCCAGCAGCACACGCCCCCTGTCAGCCTCGGCCTGTTGTCCTGTCGCCTCGGCCTTGTCTATATACTGCTCGATGTAGTACATGGCCGAGTCGTTGTTATAGGCTTTATAGAGGTCGAACACCTGCATCAGTAAGGGCAGCTGCCGCTCAGGCGTGGCTTCGGCGCGAAGGCTTGTCTTCACCCTGTCGATGTGTGACTCATAGGTCGCCACATATTCCGGCGAGTGTTCAATGGCCTCGTCTATCTGACGGTAGAGCGACTCCAGGCTCTCTTCTGCCGCTCCGGCGGGAAGGGACAGTAGCAGGAGGGCTGGCAATATGATTTGGAAACAACGCATATTCACTTTATATTTCATGGCGCTGCAAAGATACTCAATTTTTGTCAAAATACTATATTTTCGTGTAAAAATTTGGCCGTTAGCTTAGAAATCCGTAATTTTGCAAACCGTGAAGCAGATACTACTCATTAACGACATCGCCGGCTACGGCAAGGTGGGCATGGCGGCCATGCTGCCTGTGCTGAGCTATATGGGCATACCGGCCTTCTGCCTGCCCACGGCGTTGGTGTCGAACACGCTGAACTATGGCGAGTTCACCCAGATGGACACTACCGACTATATGCGCCAGACGTTTCCCATCTGGCAGCATCTGGGCTTCCACTTCGACGCCATCAGCACCGGCCTGATGTTCAGCCGCGAGCAGGCCGAGATTGTCGAGGCTTACTGCCGCGAGCAGGCCGCACAGGGATGCCACATCTTCGTCGACCCCGTGATGGGCGACGGCGGCGAGCTTTACAACGGTCTGGACCAGCGGCAGGTAGAGCTGATGCGGCGCATGGTGGGCGTGGCGCACCTGGCCAAGCCGAACTATACTGAGGCTTGCTTCCTCAGTGGCGTGCCCTGTAGCAAGGGCGGCGTCAGCAGCGACGTGGCCCGCCGGCTCATCGACAGCATACTCATACTCGGCGCACGCTCAGTCATCATCACCAGCTGC
>Ga0247608_10007013_pt1 | contig 11693 bp, 12 predicted proteins | sample 176DNAGHGlowgp2_FD_193490 | JGI IMG/M metagenome (GOLD analysis project Ga0247608, IMG submission 193490) | Sheep rumen microbial communities from Palmerston North, Manawatu-Wanganui, New Zealand - 1766 DNA GHGlow gp2 | ecosystem: Host-associated > Mammals > Digestive system > Stomach > Rumen ... | reverse complement strand
TCTTCTCCGGCTACGTCAACGAGACCGACGTCACCATCGGTACCAGCGGTCAGGAGACTGACGCAGATGCCGGTCAGGCAGGCAAGGCTCCAAGGATTCTCGGCTCTGTCTATGGCGGTGGTCAGGATGGTCACGTACGCCGCGACGCGAAGGTGACAGTATATAGTGGCGAGATTGGTTTGCCTTATACTTCCGATAACCAGACGCTCCTGAAGACCGACAACCTCGACAGTCCGCAGTGGATGCACCGTGGTAACATCTATGGCGGTGGTTCGGGTATCACGGAATATAAGTATGACTACAACTATGATGGCGATACGGAAGATGAAAACGAACAGGGCTTCAGCGAATCCTCCGGTTCGGTGACGCGCTTCACGGATGTAAACATCCTGGGCGGTATCATCCATCGTAACGTCTATGGCGGTGGCTCGATGGGTTCTGTGGGTGCTCCAAAGATTACTCAGGATTATCTCCCATATAAGAAGGGAGACACAGCAGAAGGACATGGTGTAGGTAAGCAGTCGCAGAACACCGTGACCATCGGTGGTGGTACGAATGTAGTCACCATCGGTACGCCATTCAACTCGACGCGTGGCTGGACTTACAACAAGACGTATGGCGGCGAGGTCTATGGCGCCTGCCGTGGTATGTCGTCGCTCGATTCCGAGAAGTTCTCTACCTCTATATGGACGCAGGTGAACATCTTCGACAAGGCTACCATCATGGGTAACGTCTATGGCGGTGGTGATAACGGTATGGTGAAGAAAGACTCCGAAGTCAATATTGGTGGAGAGTGATAGAGAGTTAAGAGTTAAGAATTAAGAGTTAAGAGTTAAGAATTGAAAAAGATTATCATGATAACAGGCGGGCAGCGCTCAGGGAAAAGTGAGGAAGCCGAAAGGCTGGCACTATCCTTGAGTGCAGCCCCTGTATATATGGCTACGGCTCATATATGGGATGAAGAGTTCCGTGAACGGGTACGTCGGCATCAGGAGCGACGCGGCCCAGAGTGGACCAATATCGAAGAAGAAATATACCTCAGTCGTCACGACGTATCAGGTCGCGTGGTATTAATTGACTGCGTCACGCTGTGGCTCACCAATCTATTCTTCGAGAATCATAGACCTGTCCCCGTGATTCCCGAAGAACCTGTCTCCATGATACTCGAGAAAGCCAAGGCTGAGTTTGACAGTTTCACCAGTCAGGACGCCACCTTTATCTTCGTTACAAACGAGATTGGGCTTGGCGGCGTAAGTGAGAATGCCCTGCAGCGACAGTTTACCGACTTGCAAGGCTGGATGAATCAGTATATCGCAAAGAAAGCGGACGAGGTGATACTCATGGTATCTGGGATACCCATGAGAATTAAGAGGTAAGAATTAAGAGGTATCGCCTACGGCGAGTATGAATTATGAACGAAGAATTAAGCATTGAAAAGATACAAGCAAAAATTGACAATCTGAACAAGCCTAAAGGTTCCTTGGGACGCCTTGAAGAACTGGCTTTACAGATTTGCCTGATCCAGCAAACGTTGGAACCAAAGTTGACCCACCCCTGTCACCTGCTCCTTGGTGGCGACCACGGCATTGAGCGTGAAGGAGTCAGCGTATCGCCCCGTGAGGTCACTTGGCAACAGATGATTAACTTCACGCATGGAGGCGGTGGTGTCAACATGTTCTGCCGACAGCACGGCTTCGACCTCAGCATCGTAGATGTAGGGGTGGATTATGATTTTACCTCCCCCGCAATACTTGACCGCAAGATAGCGCGCGGCACCAAGAACTTCCTCTATGAGCCTGCCATGAGCGAAGCCGAATATCAGCAAGCCCTCACTGTGGGCATCGATTTGGTCGATGCCTGCCAAAAGAAAGGCTGTAACATCCTAAGCATCGGTGAGATGGGCATCGGCAATACATCGCCTTCCAGCATCTGGATGCACCTCTTTTGCAATATCCCATTGGAGGAATGCATTGGTGCAGGTTCTGGTCTCAATAATGACGGAATCCGCCATAAGTACGAGGTGCTATCAAAGGCGGTAGATGGGTTTTATGGGGCTAATGGGAAGCCCATTCAACCTATTAATCCCATCACCACCATCCGCTACTTCGGTGGCTTCGAGATGGTGGCTGCCATTGGTGCCATGCTGCGTGCTGCAGAACTCCGCATGATTATCCTTGTAGATGGTTTTATCATGACGGCCTGCGCACTGGCTGCCTGTCAACTGCGCCCTGAGGTAAAGGAGTTCATGATTTTCGCCCATTGTGGCGATGAGAGCGGACACAAGAAGATGCTTGATTTCCTTGGTGCTAAGCCTCTGCTCAATCTTGGTCTTCGCCTGGGCGAGGGCACAGGCGCACTCTGCGCCTACCCTATCGTGGATTCCGCTGTACGTATGATTAATGAAATGAACAATTTTCAAAATGCAAACATCACTAAATACTTCTAAATGGTATGACCGCCCCTGGGCTGCCTTTATTTTCTTTACCCGCCTACCCTTGTGGCGTCTTCACGAACCGCCTCGCCAATGTTATAACTCCGTAGTGGAATGGTGGCCCCTCACAGGTTGGCTCACCAGCGGCGTGATGGCAGCCATCCTCTATTTCGGTCCCGAATTTTCAATTTTCAATTTTCAATTTTCAATTATATTCGCCATCATCGCCCGCATCCTCATAACAGGTGCTCTCCATGAGGACGGACTGGCCGATTTCTTTGACGGCTTTGGTGGAGGTGGCAGCAATCGTGAGCGCATTCTCACCATTATGAAGGATTCCCACATAGGCACCTATGGCGTATTGAGCCTCATACTCTACCTCGCCCTACTCTATCTCTGCCTCTATAGCATGACGCCGCTCATGGCTGCCCTCACCGTACTGGCAGCTGACCCCTACGCAAAGATGTTGGGCGCACAGATGACGCAGATGATGCCCTATGCCAGAACGGAAGAGACCGCCAAGGCTCGCACCGTCTATCGTCGCATGAGCGTCGTCTCAGGACTGCTTCTGGCCCTGCAGGGGCTACTTCCCCTGGGCATCTATATCTGGCTCAGCTCTCAACTTTCAACTCTCAACTTTCAACTCTCCTGGCAGTGGTTGCTCTTTGTGCCTTGCCTCACCATGTATTTCCTCTATCGCTTCGTATGGCATCGTCTGCGCGGCTATACAGGTGACTGCTGTGGTGCCTTCTTTCTGCTTATAGAACTAAGTATTTACCTCGTAGTTGCTGTCAGCCAGTAAAAATTAGAAGAAATCTTTTGCAATCCGCCATACTTTTCGTATCTTTGCGGACGATATTACATACAACTAAAAACCAAACACCAATATTATTTATGACGAAGAAAGAACAAATGGACATGAATCGCAGGCAATTCCTGAAGCGACTGGGCCTTGGGGCAGGTTCGGCTATGGCCTTGATGGCTATGGAACCACTGAATGTGCTGGCTAAGGAGAAAACTGAGAAGCCTGCGGAGAACCGTATGACTTATCGCGTGCAGCACGGCTCTGGCGAACAAATCTCACTGTTGGGATTTGGCATGATGCGCCTGCCTAATAATCAGGACGAGGTAAACCAACTGGTAGATTATGCCATAGAGCACGGTGTGAACTATTTCGACACGGCACCTATGTATATGGGAGGACAGTCGGAGGTGCTCACTGGTAATGCCCTAAGTCGGCATCCGCGTGAGAAGTTCTTCGTAGCCACGAAAATGTCAAACCAGAACCGACGTACCTGGTCGTTTGAAGAGTCAAAGGCGATGTACGAACGGTCAATGGAGCGCCTGAAAGTAGATCATATTGACTACTATCTGCTGCATTCTATTGGTGGCGGTATGGACTCGCTGAAGGGACGTTTTCTGGATAATGGTGTGCTGGACTTCCTGCTGAAGGAGCGCGAAGCCGGACGTATCAAGCATCTGGGGTTCTCGTATCATGGTGACGTACGTGATTTTGACTGGCTGCTGGATCATCAAGAGGAGTATCACTGGGACTTCGTACAGATTCAGATGAACTTCCTCGACTGGCGTCATGCTTCCATGCGTGGTGGACGTCGTTCGGATGCAGATGCAGAATATCTCTATGGAAAATGCGAGAAACTGGGCATACAGAATGTAGTGATGGAACCGCTGCGTGGTGGTGCCTTCGGACGCATGGCACAGGAGTTGACAGATCAGTTGAAGGCCGTTCATCCTGACGACAGCACAGCACGCTGGGCTTTCCGCTGGGTGGGCAGCTACAATAATATCCTGACCACACTGAGTGGCATGAATCGCATGGACCATCTGGAGGATAACATCAAGACATTCTCACCACTGGATCCTTGTACTGAACAGGAAAACAGACTTCTTGCAGAGATTGCCGACCAGATGTCAGGCATCCCCACGATCCCCTGTACGGCCTGCGAATACTGTATGCCTTGTCCCTATGGTGTAGATATCCCCGGCAACTTTGCAGCCTACAACGAGGCAGTAAACAGTCACCTGCTGCCCTTACCACACAAGGAAGCCGCAGACTATGCCGAGCGTCAGCAAGCCTTTATTGATGGCTATAAGAAAGCCCTGCCAGATGACAAGAAATGGGCATCACGCTGTCAGGACTGCGAAGTCTGTCTGTCGAAATGTCCACAGCAGATTCGCATTCCCAATCAGATGGCTCGCATCGTAGAGACGCTGAGAAAACGCTAATCGATTATTTTGAGAACAACCCCTTAAAGAAGCCGCCGACAGCATTGCCTACCCTGCCGGTGGCTTTTGCTATGCTATCGCCTGTTGCCTCGAGGCCCTCACCCAGTCGGTCACCACGATAAGACAAGAGTTTCTTGGTGAAACGCCCCTTCAACTTATTATACTCCTCAACCTGCTTGCCTGTAAGCTGTGGCTTAATCTGGCGATACTGCTTCATCAGCGTATCCTGACGCGCAATAAGCGAGTCGGCCATAGGTTTGGTAAACGTGGGCTGCTTCTCTACGAAAGCCGCAAACTGGCGATAGGCTGTCATAAACTGCAGGGTATCGTTCTTCTGGGTGGTCTGAGCGCTAACCGTAGTCAGCATCATCAGACCTATAATGGTCAGAGTTATTTTCTTCATATTCTTTTTACCTTTTTCTTTTTTACCTTTTTACCTTTAAAAGTCTTTTCTGTGTGCAAATATACAACTTTATATAGTAATTGCTTTGACCTTTGACATTTTTTTAGTAATTTTGACTTCGTCGAACTTACTTCGTCTCGGAAATAAAAAAGAAAAACACGTTTTCTTTTTGTATTTCGCTCAACTTTTCGTAATTTTGCCAACAGAAAACTTAAAACATCAGAACGTATGAAAAAAATATTAACCATCCTTTTGTTGGGCTCTACCTTGACCATTACAGCCCAGACAGCTCGTGAAGAAATCAAAGCCAACCCTTGGCTGGCAGGTTCTAATTATCTGGACTACGACCGACAGTTGCCCGACTTCAACTATACAAAGGCGCCTAAAGGCTACGTGCCTTTCTATTTCACTCACTACGGACGTCACGGCTCTCGTTGGCTCATCGGCAAGGATGACTACGAGCGCGTATTGCGCCCACTGCGTAAGGCTAACGAACAAGGCAAACTGACTGCTGAAGGCAAGAAGACGCTGCAACTGCTGGAGACATTCAACAAGACTACCAACAAGCGTTTGGGCGACCTGACCACCGTTGGCGAACGTCAACATCACGGTATCGGCAAGCGTATAGCACAGCATTTCCCTGAGATTTTCCTAACGAAGAATCTGGCTATCGATGCGCGCAGCACAGTGGTGACACGATGTATTCTGTCGATGGTAGCAGAATGCGAGGAACTGATGGCTGCCAACCCCACGGCTCGCATCCACAACGACGTAAGCGAGAGCCTGCAGTACTACCTGAATCAGGGACACGAGGGTAAAGTAAGGGAGGCCGACAGGCACGTGGACTGGCGTAAGCTCAATGAATACAGCGACAGCAAGACACACCCAGCACGACTGATGAAGGTGCTGTTCAACGATGAGAAATGGGCTGCCGACAGCGTGCGTCAGGGCTCGCTGATGCGCAACCTCTACGAGGTGGTCATCAACATGCAGAGTCACGACGATGGGCCAGACATGCTGAATCTCTTTACGGAAGAGGAGCGTTACGACCAGTGGTGCATCGCCAATGCCAGTTGGTACGTACGCTATGCCAACTCACCCATGTCGGACAATGCTAAGCCTTTCAGCCAGTATAACCTGCTGAGGAACTTCATTGAGACGGCTGACACCTGCGTAGCACTTGGAAAGCCACAGGCTACAATGCGCTTTGGTCACGAGGTGTGTGTGATGCCTCTGGCCTGTCTGATGGAACTTGGCAACAGCAATGCCAGCATCGACGACCTCAATGAACTGGACAAGAAATGGCAGAACTATAAGATTTTCCCCATGGCTTGCAATATCCAACTGATTTTCTACAAGCCCAAGAAGGGCGAAGGCGACATCCTGGTGAAAGCACTGCTCAATGAGCGTGAAGTAACACTACCTGTTGCAGCTACAGAAACGCCGTTTTATTATAAGTGGAACGACCTGCGCCAGTATTGGACCAACAAGCTCGATAAATTCAAGGAAGAGAAATAAAGTTTTTTAGAATTCATAGTTGACATGAGGAGATATTTTTTATTTATCTGTTTACTGCTGACTACGAGTATCTCGGTTTGCGCACAGAAGCAGTTTGGCGAACGGCCCAAACTAGTGGTAGGTATTGTAGTTGACCAGATGCGCTGGGACTACTTGAGTCGCTATTTCAACCAGATGCCGCCAGGTGGACTGAAGCGTCTTATCAACGATGGCTACTCATGCAACAACTGTCTGATAAATTACGTGCCTACTGTCACGGCTATTGGTCATACCTCCGTCTATACAGGCACTACGCCTGCCTTTCACGGCATCTGCGGCAACTCGTTCTATGTTGACGGCAAGAGCGTAGGGTGTGTCAGCGACAAGAGTGTGCAGACCGTAGGTTCCAATACGAAGAAAGGACAGTCGTCGCCCCATCTGCTTTTGGCTACAACCATTGGCGACCAACTGCGTCTGCACACCGATTTCCGCTCTAAGGTCATTGGTGTCAGCTTTAAGGACCGTGCTGCCATTCTGCCTGCTGGCCGTAGTGCCAACGCTGCTTTCTGGCTCGACAACACCTCGGGCTGTTTCGTCAGCAGTACTTACTACATGCAGGAATTGCCTGACTACGCCAAAAAGGTGAACGCACAGATGGCTAAGAATGAGGAACTGAAGAAAGTGGGCGAGGATGTATCGCTCTCGCCTCTCTGCGGTCATCTAATCACCGATATGGCTATCGCAGCCCTGAAGGGCGAGAACCTGGGTCGCAACGGTACCACAGACATGCTTTGCGTCAGTTACTCTCAGACAGATGCTATCGGGCATAAATGGGGCACACGCGACGAACATTCTGACGAGGCCTATAGAGAACTGGATAAGGACATCAAGCGCTTGCTCATGGCACTCGATGCACAGGTAGGTCACGAGAACTACCTGCTTTTCCTCACTGCCGATCATGGTGGGGCACACAACTGGAAATTTATGCAGGACAATAAGTTGAATGGTGGTAAATGGCTCTACAAAGACATTCAGAAAGAGGCCGAGGCATACGTAGCCAAGAAACTGGGTGCGCAGCAAAAAGTTATCGATGATATAACCTCTTTCCGCATCTACCTGAATCATCAGTCGATAGCCGAGCAGAATCTGAAACTCGATGAGGTAAAACAATGTCTTGTTGAGTTCTTCAGCACGGCGCCTAATATCATCTGGGCTGTTGACTACCAAAAGGTTCGCACATCAAGCATGCCTGAGCGTCTCATCAATATGGCCACGATGGGCTATCATCCTCATCGCTCTGGCGATATCCTCCTCATCGCCGAACCAGGCTATTATGAATATGGTGACTGGTCGTCGCCCATAGGCACCACTCATGGTTCGTGGAATCCCTACGATGCGCATATTCCCCTACTCTTCTATGGTTGGCACATCAAACACGGCGCCACCAGTCGTGAGGTGCATATCAATGATATTGCTCCTACCGTCTGTCAGATGCTGAGCATCCAGCAGCCTAACGCCTGCTCTGGCGAAGCCATCTTGGAAGTCATGACCGACAACTAATCATTATTCCTTACACTGCGATATCATCGCAGTCATAAATACGCTAGTTATGAGAAAACTCTTTTTTGCATGCATGCTCACCCTGAGCTTAGGCGTTAACGCACAGAGTGCCGACAAACTCTACGACGAGGGCAAGAAACTATACGACCAGGAACAGTATAAAGAGGCTGTACCTAAGTTACAGGCTGCTGCCGATAAAGGCCACAAGAAAGCTCTGTATCGTTTAGGCCGTTGCTACGACAAAGGCTATGGCGTGAAAGAGAACGACCAGAAAGCCTTTGAGTTCTACCAGAAAGCCGCTAAGCAGGACTATGCCAAGGCAATGTTTCAACTGGGCAAATGCTACATGAAGGGAAAAGGCGTGGCAGCTAATCAGGAGGAGGCACGAAAATGGATCAAGCGCGCCATCAGCGACGAGAAGCACGGCGACGAGATTCTAAAAGACCTGCGTAAGGCAAAAGCCGACGGAGAAGAGGCCACCCGCATCCTTACACTCATAGGCAAAAACAAATAACAAATAAAAGGGAGCCATCACGGTTCCCTTTTACTTTAATTATTATTCACTTATCGCTTTTCTTACTTCACTTCCTCAATAATTTTAGCTCCTTCTTTCAGAGCCTCCATATTCAGAGGAATAAGTCCGTGATGGCGCTCAGGCAGAGTCTTGTAGAGAGCCTTCTCTACGCCCTTGTCACTAACCACGGGAGCCACCTTCAGAAGACCACCAAGGATAATCATATTAAATACCTTGCTGTTCTTCATCTCTGCAGCCTTGTCCATTGCGTTGATCTCATAGATGGTGATATCCTTACGAGTAGGCTTGTTGATGATACCAAAGCCATCGTAGATAAGAATACCTCCAGGTTTGATCTTTGGCTCGAACTTCTCCAGTGAGGGCTGGTTGAGCACCACGGCGATGTCGTACTTGCTGAGGATGGGTGAAGAGATGCGCTCGTCACTGACGATAACCGTCACGTTGGCAGTACCACCACGCTGCTCAGGACCATAGGCAGGCATCCATGTTACCTCCTTATCCTCCATCAGTCCACTATAGGCCAGAATCTTTCCCATTGAGAGCACGCCCTGACCTCCGAAACCTGAAATAATTATCTCTTTCTTCATCTTTTCTTAATTCTTAATTCTTAACTCTTAATTAAAGATTCGTAGTATCTTTCAGGTCTCCCTTTGGATAGAAGGGGAACATGTTCTCCTTCATCCATTCGTTAGCCTTAGCAGGTGTCAGCTTCCAACCACTGTTACAGGTAGAGACAAATTCTACAAGTGATGAACCCTTGCCTGCCATAGAAGCCTCGAAAGCCTTACGCAGCGCCTTCTTCGCCTTGTTGATAGAAGCCACGCTCTCTACGCTCTGACGAGTCACGTAGCAGGTTCCTTCCAACTGAGCAGCGATATCGGCCATCTTCAGGGGATAACCGTGAATCTCTGGATCACGACCATAAGGACAGGTAGAGGTCTTCTGACCAATCAGCGTCGTAGGAGCCATCTGACCACCCGTCATACCATAAATGGCATTGTTAACGAAGATAATCACGATGTTCTCACCACGGTTCAGGGCGTGAATGGTCTCACAGGTACCAATACATGCCAAGTCACCATCACCCTGATAGGTAAATACGAGGCGATCGGGCCAGGTGCGCTTAATACCAGTGGCCAGTGCGGGTGCACGACCATGGGCAGCCTCCTGCCAGTCGATATCAATATAATTGTAGGCGAATACGGCACAACCTACGGGCGATACACCTACGGCCTTATCCTCCATACCCATTTCCTCGATGACTTCGGCAATGAGTTTATGTACCACACCGTGGCTACAGCCTGGGCAGTAGTGCATATTATTGTCGTTCATCAGCGTCGGCTTCTTGCAGACGATATTCTCTGGTTGAACTATTTGATTTCTATCCATAAACTTATTATCTTTTTAAGACAAAGTAACTGTTTTTAAAGACATAATAACATAAGAACATATTTTTAATAACATATCATTTTTGTTTGTCATTATCTGTTAATATGTTAATGTGTCTATTAAATTACTTTGTCTTATTTCATTATTTTGTCTTTAAGCGCATTCACGATTTCCTCAGGATCGGGAACGATACCTCCCAGACGTCCGAACTGCTCTACGGGCACAGCACCGTTCACAGCCAAGCGAACATCCTGCACCATCTGTCCAGCGTTAATTTCGGCCACAAGGATACCCTTCACCTTCTTAGAGAGCTCTGCAATCTGCTTCTCGGGGAATGGGAACAGCGTGATGGGACGGAACAGTCCGACCTTAATACCCTGCTCACGAGCAATCTCTACGCTCTTCTCTGCAATACGGGCAGCACTACCGAAGGCTATGATAGCATACTCGGCATCGTCCATCTGCTGCTGCTCGAAACGAACCTCGTTCTCCTGAATCTTGCGATACTTCTCCTGCAGAGCCAGGTTGCGCTTCTCCATGGCCTCGGGTTTCAACTCCAACGAGGTGATCACCACGCGCTCACGGTTCTTGGGTTTACCTGTAGAGGCCCAAGGGCACTCCTTAATCACCTCTTCGTCGGTACGACGGGGCTTGAAAGGAGGCAACACCACCTTCTCCATCATCTGACCGATGACACCATCACTCAGAATCATAGCAGGATTGCGATACTTGAATGCCAACTCAAAGGCGAGATCTACGAAATCAGCCATCTCCTGAACAGAAGAGGGAGCCAGGACAATCACCTTGTAGTCACCATTACCACCACCACGAGTAGCCTGATTATAGTCACCCTGTGAAGGCTGGATAGTACCCAGACCAGGACCACCACGCTGCACATTGACAAACACACCAGGCACCTCGGCACCAGCCATATAGGTGATACCTTCCTGCATCAAGGCGATACCAGGAGATGATGATGAGGTCATAGCACGCTTACCGGCACCGGCAGCACCATAAACCATATAAATAGAAGCCAGCTCACTCTCTGCCTGAACCACCTGCATACCAGTGGTCTCCCAAGGCTTCAACTCAGCCAGCGTCTCAATCACCTCACTCTGCGGAGTAATAGGATAGCCGAAATAGCCGTCGCATCCGCATCGAATAGCAGCGTGGGCAATAGCCTCGTTGCCTTTCATCAACACAACTTCTCTTTCTTCTGCCATAGTTTATTCCTCCACTTTTTTACGATACACGGTGATACAGCCATCAGGGCAGACAATGCCACACGAAGCACAGCCTACACAGGCCTCCTCGTTGACAGCCTCCACATAGGGATAACCGTGCAGATTAACTTTGTTGGCCAGGGCGATAACCTTCTGAGGGCAGGCGATGACGCAGAGACTGCATCCCTTACACCTCTCGGTATTCACCTCAATAGCGCCTTTCATTTTTGCCATATTGTATTTGTTTAACGCATTAACCTCTTACGAAATTGGCTGCAAAGGTACTAATTTGTAAGCAGAATGCAAAAGAAAATAGCCTTTTTCTTTCTTTTTTTCCATTTTAGATGACAATAAACAAAAAAAAAGACATCGGGGGAACATTGCTGCTCCCCCGACACCTCCTTTCAT
>Ga0247608_10007011_pt1 | contig 11694 bp, 21 predicted proteins | sample 176DNAGHGlowgp2_FD_193490 | JGI IMG/M metagenome (GOLD analysis project Ga0247608, IMG submission 193490) | Sheep rumen microbial communities from Palmerston North, Manawatu-Wanganui, New Zealand - 1766 DNA GHGlow gp2 | ecosystem: Host-associated > Mammals > Digestive system > Stomach > Rumen ... | reverse complement strand
GGTAACCTGTGTTTTCTTCCATAAATCTTTACATTTGCTTAATCTTGGTTCTGCACAGCCAGTCCCATAAATCCATTTAATGAATTCTGTTTCTCTAATACCGTAAGAACCTAATTCAACATCTTTAAAATTAATATCTAATGATATTTCAAAATCTGTACTTGTGTTTACAATTTCTAATTCTTCAATAGGACAGCCAATGATTTTTGAATAAAATGCTCGTGCGTCATCAATAATTTTATTTAACATTATATCTGAAGTATCATCAGTAATGATTAATTCATTTTTCATAAAACATTTTTCATGATACAAATCATAAGGTTCATCTCTAAAACAAGGAGTAATTGTTTGAAATTTACCAAGTGGAAGATAATCTTTTAAATACAAATATAAGAATCCTTGTTCACCACTTGCAATCAAACATTTGTTATTATGTTTTAATTGATAATGAATTCTATCTGCTGGTTTTGTAATATTGTCAACATATTCAGATACAGTCCAAGGTACTTCAATTGGAACATATCCGCAATTCTTATAAAATTCTACAGAATCTGCTAAGTTTTGATAATTAATCATAATTAAAATATTTTAGCTGCCGCAGCAATAAATTTTAATTGTTCATTTTCCTCTTCCTCAGTAAATTCTGGGGAAGCTCTTCTTTCAGGATGTTCTTCTAAAAATGCATCAGAATGCAAATGAGTTGTTGTTCCATCATCATTTACTTTTATCTTTTCCAATTCATATGTTAATGTTTTCTTATAGATATTCATTACCATTTGTAATGAACCTTCTTGTTCATATAATTCAGGGTGATTTAAATCTTTTAAGAAATGATGTTCACAATGACAACAATCTCCATCGCATTTTGTCAATCCATCTCTTACAGATGGTTTATTGCAAGACCATATAAAATTATCTTTTTCTTTAATTTTTGCTTTACTCATATCGCATTCGTATTTTTACATTTTCTGCTAATTTATCCCAATCATATTTTTTATATATGTAATCTTTATAATATTTTTCACTACCACATTTTTTACATTTATATACTGTACAATTCCAACCTCTGAATTGCCTTTGTGGACCAGGTATATTATCTAAAAATTCATATTCATGTTTGCAAAATAATTGTTTAAATATATTCATCTAATATTTACTGAATTTGATTTTACATCATATACAATTGTTTGAACATCTACTTTATTATTTGCAAAAGTAATTTTAGCATCTGGATAAATTTCGCTTAATGTAGTAAGCAATTTTACAGCATCTTTAATATTCATAATTAGTCAAATAGATTTAATTTAATATAGAAAAAATGGAACTGATTAATCAGCTCCATTTAAAATTTTTATCGCTTTATTTACATCTTCATCTGTTATTCCAACTAAGAAATCTGTTTGAACAAAAAATGGAAGTTGTTCATCAAGCATATCATTATCATCATCAATAATGACATATTTAGGTTCTTTAGAAAATGTATATCTTTCATCAGATAATTGTTCGCCTATGTCAGTATAGAAATATTCTTTCTTACAACATTCCAAAAAGTTCTTTATTTCTTGTCCTCTAAATCTGTCATCAGTTCTTTGAGTAATACCTACAAGTTTTTCAAGTATAGGTCTAAGATCTCGTTTAGATGAAAGATTCTTTAATGTTTGTCCTAAAGACCATAATCTCCATGATGATGACATAACTATACTTGCGCCAGTAGCTTCGCAAATATTAAGAACTTTTTTAACAAGCCAAGGTGAAATATGATTACTTCCGCCTTCTTTTAAAAATTCTTTATTATCACGACACCACCTTGTAAATTGATCTGAATTAATTACCCCATCAACATCAAGAAATATAATCTTATCTATCATACTTTAATTTCTCCCTTTCTAATTTTTGCCGCTATTCTATCCGCTTCAGATGCTAAATAATCTGTAGAATATTTTCTACCTTCTTCTTTATAAATCTTCCAATTATTCCAAAAATGTTTTTTATACTTTACTCCCCATTTTCTATCAAGTAACATTTGAGGGGCATCAGTAAAAACGGATGTGTATGCTTTCCACTTAAAGATTCTATCCCATAAAGATAAAAATACTTTAATTAAGCCATATAAAATTGCCCCAAGAACAAAAAGTCCAAAAACACTTAATCCAATAATATCACTAATTGACCAATAAATCTCTAAAGGTATCATATGTTTATATTAATTTATTTTCTTTTAACCATTCAAGCATACTAATGAAAGCATCAAAAATATCTCCATCTACTGGAATAGGTTCAAAATGAACAAGAACATGTTCCCAACCGCCACCAACGCTAAAATATGCAATATCAACAACTGAAATTGATAAATCACCGCGATGCCCATTATAAGTAATTGAATGTGGAAGATAATTAAATATATCTCCAACAGTAATATTATCAACGCTAATTCTATCGCTTAGCTTAGATAAATCTTCATTATTGATAATACTTAATATATTAATAGTTTGTTCTTTTGAAGCAAACCTTGGAAATTTATTATTCATACTTTTTATATTTATTGATTTTACATTTTACAAGAGCATCAGTTTCATGTCCATCAACTTTACATTTACCATTATAACCCCATCTGCCAGCTACTGGTCCATAATCATAATAATGTTCACATGAATAACACATACCAGCATATTCTGGCGAATCAGGATTTAAACTACAAGAACCTCTACCCATATATTATATTTAATATTTTTTATGTTCATATAATTTATATTTATCATTCTTAACTATTTCTCTTGATTTTACTTCTCCATCAATAGTTATCATTTCTCTTATATAATATTTAGGCATACAATCCATTACATAAAGTACAGGTTTAAGTTCACAAGCATTGATATAATTATAATCAGTAGCTCTTGGATAACCAACTCTATTATTCTTTTCATAATATACAGTAGGAGTTGTTTCGTGTGTATGACCTACAATCTGAGTCCATTGTATACCTTCTTCATCCTTATACATATCACTAAGTAATGCATTAGGTCTTACCCAAATAGGAGATGAATATACACTATCACCATACCAATCACCACCACCAGCATATGTAAATCTAAGATTGAATAGATTAACTTCATTAAGATATTGCAATTCTATTCCATCCATTCTATTCTCTTTAAGCCAAGTATTTGTAACTCCTGCATGAGAATATAATGTTTTAGAAGTATAATCATATTCAACTAACTTAAGGATATGATTATCCCACAACTCCTTTAATTGTTGATGCGCCCAAATATCATACCCAGTATTATAACCAGAATATTTTTCAAGACCATATTGAAGATAATGATACTCATGATTACCTAAAAGAAGTGTAAAATCACCATTTTTAATATCTGAAAGATGTTCATTTCTAAGATTAAGTAAATTAGTAAATGCTTCTTTTATACTATCTACTGTATCATGAAAATTATCAAAGTAATCTCCAAGGTGAATTACACTATAAGGTTTCTCATCTTGATAAATCTGGTTAAGACTATCAAAATGCCCATGAAAATCTCCAAATATTAATCTTTTATATAGTTTCATTTAATGATTTTTCTATTTCAATTTTTCTATTTTTAAGTTTAGTAATTTGATCAAGAATATCATTATGGAACTGCTTTATTTCCTTTAACGACTTATCTCTATTCCATTTCCACTTTTGATTATATTCTGTAATTGAATCAAATAAATCTTCAATATCTTCAATGTTATTAAGCAGCATCATTCCCGTATGTCTTTCATAACCACCCCAGCAAGAATGAAACTCTCTATTTCCTAAAGTAAAGAAATCTTCTTTAGAGTAAGGCAATATCTTAGACATATCCCATTTACTTCTTAAATCAAAAGGTAACATTCCTTCATAATCAAATACAGCAAGACTTCTACTAGTTGAATAATATGTAACAATATCGCATCTTGATTCTGAAAAAACAGGAATAAAAATAGCAGCTTTATCCTTTAATTTAGTAACATCCTTTTCATATTCTTGAATTCTAATTACACATCCATAATAAGATGTTAAACTATTAAGATAATCAAGTTGCTTCTCAATTACAGGGAGTTCTCTTTTAGCTACTTCATTTTCATATGTTTTATCTGTTAACTTCTTTCCACAGAATGGACAGAAATTAAGTTTAGCAATTCCCGGAGCTTCTCTTACAGCGCTTTCTCCATCTATATCAAGACCTTCTGCTTCATAATAATCATCTGCTCTAGTCCAACGATGGCCACCTCCTTCCAATAAAAGCATATTACCTCTAATACCACACCATGCACTTACACCTATCCCGAATCTTTCATTATTTCCACAACCATTATCGTAGGAACAAATTTGATTGTATTTTATTTCATCACAAAATTCGCACATCCTATTTAATATTAAAAGTTAATTCAGCGTACTTATACTGTTCATGTGTCTCCTTATTCTCATAAACAAAATAAGAAGTCATCTCATCAACATAAATAGGAACCTTCTCCACATTTACAGATTCACCAGTATTTTTAACAATTGCTTTCATAATACTTAATTCTTTTCAAATTCAAAATACTCAGGTTCTTTTTCCCAATTAAACTTAACCTTATCAAAAATTTCTTTGATAGCTTTATACAAAACTGAATTAACATACATAGGGCCTTCCCATTTTCCAGTCTCAGTATTTCTTTTAGGCTGTTCAGTAAATAAAACTAAAAATCCATTTTTGTTTACAGCTGCCCAACATTTTTGTGCTAAATTAGTCATAATTAATAACTTTATATAGTTAATATAGAAAAATAAGAAATTAATTTATACCCATCTTCTTTAAATATAAATACTCTTCTATTTGATCACATGTAATATAATCAAGTAATGAAACTTGTACAGGCGGTTTACCCTTATATTTTTTCTTTAATTCTTCCTCAAGATTACTATATTGAGAATTTTTTAACAAATACTCTTCATTTGTTCTTTCAGTATTTTTAGATATTCTTAAACATTTATTAGTATTGTTAAAAAATTCTTTTACAATTTCTGATTCATATTCTTTACATTTTGAACCATCTGCATTTGTACATACATAATAATGATTTTCTTTTTTAAAGAATAAAATAGAATTTAAAGTAATAGATGCACAACAATTTAAATCTGTTCCAATGTCAGCAACTTTTAAATCTATATAATCAGTAATTACATTATTATTTAATCCAATTACATCTCCTTCTTGTAAATCAATTAATGTACTATAATTTGGAAAATAGTCTGCAGTTCTAACATATTTTATATCTTTTTGACTATTATTTAATACATTAATAAAATATATTTCTTGTTTGACAGATCTATCTAATCGTTGTCTTTTATTATATGTTTTATAATTTGGAATACCTTTTAAGTTTACCATTACTTATGAATTTTACGAATCTTTTCAAGAGCCTCTTCTTCCTTTGAACTGATAGCAGAAGGATATTTTACATTAACAACAAGAATATAGTTACCATGATTCAAACCCTTACCAGGAACCATAACTTGCTGTCCATCCTTACTACACTTAGGAATTTTAACATTAATCTTCTCCTTATTAGGTAATATAATCTCCTTTTCAACACCGAGAATAACATCATAATAAGGAACATCTACAAGTTCGTAAAGAGTACTTCCGTTTACTCTATATTTTGACTGGTCAAAATCATAAACGAATGTAACAATCAAATCTCCATTTACACCCTGAGGATCACGGCTTTCATAACCGCCATTTGCAATTTTAATGGTATCTCCATTCTGAACACCCTTAGGAATAGTTACATTTACTTTCTTATGTTCTTTCTTTACACCAGTTCCACCGCATTCCTTACATACTTCCTCAACAACAGTTCCTTTACCATGACAATAAGGACAAGGTCTAGATGTTGAAATAGTCTGCCAACCATTAGAACGAGTTTCAGAAATCATTCCAGAACCATGACAATGAGGACAGGTCTTTATACCATGACCACCCTGTCCGCCACAGTGCCCACAACGAGTTTCAATATCATATTCAATATCTCTTGAACCACCATTATAGATGTCGTTAATATCAACACCCATTTGGAAATTAATAGTAGCACCAGGTTCATGTCTTTCAGCACCGCTTCGTCTACTACCTCTGCCTCTGAACATATTAAAAATATCATCAGGGTCCATATCCATTCCACCGAAATGGAAACCACCTGGGAATCCACCAAAACCACTAGAGAAATCTGGAATATCATCAACAGAACCATAAGTATCATACTTACGCTTCTTCTCTGGGTCAGATAATACTGAATATGCTTCAGCAATTTCCTTAAACTTTTCTTCTGCTTCTTTTTTCTTGTCTTCAGACTCATTAGCATGTCTATCAGGATGCCACTGAAGCGCGAGCTTTTTATAAGCCTTTTTAATTTCATCTTCAGATGCATTCTTATTAATACCAAGAATCTTGTAATAATCTTTACTTGCCATATATCTTTTATTTATCTATAACAAATATAGAAAATGTTTTTATAAATTCAAAAAAGGGAGGAGTTTCCTCCTCCCTTTGTAATCCTCTCACTCTATATATGATTACTCCTTAGGAGCTTCTCCAAAAGGATTACCACTTGTATTTTCAAAAGGATTTGCTCCACCTTCAGGTGTAGTTCCTGCACCATTCTGAGACTTAGCTGCGGCTGCAGCTTCCTGATAAATCTTAGTGATGATAGGCTGGAATACCTTTTCAAGATTTTCCTTTGCAGGACGAATCTCATTAAGATTACGAGTCTTCAACTTTTCTTCAAGTTCAACAAGAAGAGGTTTAATCTCATTCTTCTGGTCCTCAGTGATCTTATCCTTGAACTGCTCGCCTTCAAGAGTATTCTTTACCTGGAATGCGAAGGTCTCCATCTGATTAAGTTCCTCAATTTCCTTCATCTTCTTTTCATCCTCAGCCTTGAACTTCTCAGCATCAGCCTTAATCTTTTCAATCTCTTCCTTAGAGAGTGAATTCTGATTGTTAATAGTGATATGCTGTTCCTTCTTAGTTGCAAGGTCAGTTGCAGAAACACTAAGAATACCATTAGCATCAATATCGAACTTAACCTCAATCTGAGGAACACCACGAGGAGCAGGTGCAATACCATCAAGGTCGAAACGACCGATTACCTTATTATCCTTACTCATAGGACGCTCACCCTGAAGAACAACGATGCTTACAGCAGGCTGATTATCAACAGCGGTGGTAAATACCTGAGTCTTAGAAGTAGGAATTGTAGTATTAGCAGGAATAAGTGTGGTCATAACCTCACCCATAGTCTCAATACCAAGAGAAATAGGAGTTACATCAAGAAGAAGAACTGCATCTTCAGAACCTTCACCACCGACGATGGTGTTTGCCTGCTTAGCAGCACCAAGGGCAACTGCCTCATCAAAGTTTGCAGTCTTGTTAAGAGGCTTACCAAACTCCTTAGCAAGGGCTTCCTGAACAGCAGGAATACGAGAAGAACCACCAATCAAAAGGATTTCATCAAGCTGTGCATAAGTCTTACCAGCCTTAGCAAGAGCCTGCTTAGCACAATCAACAACCTTTTGAGTAAGGTCAGCAGTAAGAGCTTCAAACTTTGCACGAGTCAAAGTCATAACAAGCATCTGAGGAACACCATCAAGAGTAGTGATGTAAGGAAGATTAATTTCAGTAGAAGTAGTAGAAGAAAGTTCGCACTTTGCTCTTTCAGCTGCTTCAATTACACGAGCCATAGCCATATGATCCTTAGAAAGATCACATCCATTACTCTTCTTAAATTCCTCAACAATCCAGTCTGTAACTGCCTTATCATAGTTACTACCGCCAAGGAATACATCACCGAAGGATGCAAGAACCTCAATAACACCGTCAGAAACCTCACAGATACTTACATCTTCAGTACCACCACCGAGGTCATTAACCATAACAATCTTGGAACCATTCTTTACATCAATATCAGAAGAAAGAATTGCAGCGGTAGGCTCGTTGATTACACGGAGAACATTAAGACCAGCAAGTTCACCTGCAGTCTTAACTGCATTTCTCTGAACATCGTTATACCATGCAGGGCAAGTAATAACAACATCCTTAACAGGCTCGTTGTAATAACCCTCTGCAATCTTAACCATATGCTCGAGATACATTGCAGAAATCTGTTCAGGAGTATAGGTCTTGCCGTCAATCTTTACACGAGGACGACCGCCATCATTAACAACTTCATAGGTAACACTCTTCATAGTCTTCTGAGCATCAGCATCAGAATATTCGACACCCATGAATCGCTTAATCAAATTAACTGTATTTTTTGGATTCATAATCGCAGAACGCTTGGCAGAATCACCAATCTTACGTTCATCACCCTTCAAATAGACCATAGAAGGAGTAGTTCTGCGACCTTCATTGTTTTCAATAACCTTAGACTTACCATTTTCGGTAATTGCTACGCAAAGCGTACTGGTACCCAAGTCGATACCACAAGTTCTTTTGTTGCTCATAATAATTATGTTTTAAAATATTTTTAGTTGCTCAATCTGAATTACTCCAGATTGTAATTAATAATAAATGTTTCTTCCAATTTTTAATATAGAAACTATTTCTTCACTTTTTCAATAATTTTTGCAGCAATTAAACTAGATGCTACACCAGTTGCTACAATCTTTACTAAATTCCAAAGTTCCTTCCACATATTATTTATTTTTTAATACTTTAATAACTTCATCATTAATCTTCTGGTCTCCGTTTCCTCTTAATAGAATAGCAACTACATCAAGAATTGCTTTCCAACTTTCATCACAATCATCATATCCAGATTTTCGTCCGGCATTATATCCATCAATTCCAGATAACGCCCATATAGTTCTAGCCCAACTTTGTAATGCTTCAGGTACATTATCTTTTGTAAATCCATAAGTTTCAGCTATACATCTAAATGCATCAGTATCAAGAATATGTGAATTTTCCCAAAATTCTTCAAAAGATTTCCAAACTGCCATAATAATTAATTTTTTTCATTTTTAAGTTCTGTCATAGCCTGAAGATATTCATCACCATCAATATCGAAAAGGATTGATTTAAAATGAATTCTTGAATGATATCCCTTTTCTTTAAAAATCTGAAGAAGTTCAAGAAGGGTATATTTACCATTCTTATAATCAATAATAAGTCTAGCCTTTTCAGGCATATCAACAATTTCAGCAGTAAACTTATATGGATTTTTGAATGTCATAAATCTACGTCTACCTCTAATTTTACCAACAGATTCAAATTTCAGATACTTAGTGAAATTTTCCCATCTGACACCTTCAAGAGTCCAATATGTAGATTGAACTTCTTCCAAAGTCCACTGACATCCACCAGGACGTCTATCAAGTTTATATGTAAATTTGTCTGAAAAATAATCATCAGGATTAACTAAATCACCAATCTTGGGATGATCTGGTCCAAATTCACTAAATGGCTCTTGAATTTCATCAATTCTTAAGATAGCCTTATAAATTTCAATTTCTTTTCTATTATCCATAATTAAATATCATAAATTTTCTTAATAGCTCTATAAGATTCACTATAAGGATTAAATAATGAAAATGCATGTTCTAAAAATGCTTTCTTATCTGCTTCTTCTTTAGGATGTGCTTTCCTTAATTCTTCAGCTCTCTGTTTAGAATCTTCATAAAAAACAGATACTTTAATTGGAAGATAATTAATAGCTTTTTCTTCGCTTTCAAGATACTTAAGAATATCCCTAATAGTTACATAAGGCTGCCAAGTATCAATATCAAGTTGAAATGTAGAATCTGGATTGGCATCTATAATATCTTGAAGAGTAAGTTTCTTTCTTACTTTCCAATTATTGCTTCCTTCATATGTATCTTGCCAGTAATAGTCAATCAATTGAATAATATCAATATTACCATACTTTTCAAGAGCTTCATTAAGAAGCCTATTAATTTTAGTTGGGCTCATTTTACTGAATTAATTATATTATCAAGATATTCTTTACCATTATTAATAAACTTTCTTTCCTTCATATTATAAATAGAATAATTTCCATAAATGAAAGGAATAGCACAATGAGTAATTACAATACACTTACATCCATAATTCTTGCACATCTTAGGAAGAAGTTTATAGAATGTAATCTGATTATTAAGATCATATCCTGTATCAACTTCATCAAAAACAATAAGAGTATTTTTATCAAACTTGTCTCTGTACTTTTTCATATAGTCAACAAATTGATAAAGAAGTCTTTGTCCTTTACTTACATGAGAAGTTGCCCATCCTCCATTATCAATAAATGCACAAGCATCAAATGTATTATACATTGAAAGAGGATCATCAAATTCAGATGACAGATAAAAGATATTATCAAAATCAGTATTAACTTCAGTATAAGGTTTAAGTTCAGAACGAATTTCATTATACTGAAGATTAGCAGTACCTAAAATTTTATCCTGTCTATCATCATTAGAACAGATATGAGAACGAAGAGAATTAATGACAGTTGACTTACCGCATCCATTAGGACCAGTAATCAAAATTATATCTTTATCACTGAAGTCAAAATTAATCTCTTCATCCTTAGTAAATATTTTTCTAAGGTCTGTATTAAATTTGATATTGATATAACTCATATCTTAATATTCATTTAAAGCGCATTCAGCATTATGAGAACCGTTGGAATAACCGATGTCGTAAATTTCAACAAACATCTGTGCGATCTTATCGATGTCTTTATCGGACATTTTCATCTTCTTCAAGGCAGGAACAACTTCCTTATTAAAATACTTATTAGGACCGTCTTCTCCCCAATAATTTCCACTGCCGATGTAATACTCTTTCATGTTGTTTTTATTTTGTACAATATAATATAGAAATAAAAAGAGGAAATTCAAAACTTCCTCTTAAATATATCTCCTATCATCTTTACAAAATATTGGTTTACAATTATCAATACCTGCCCACATACAGAAATTACCAAATAAATCATATGCTTTTACTCGAGGTAAAAATTCATTGATAATTAAAATGTAATACATCTTACCTTTATGACGAATCAATTTTAATTCTGTAAGATTATCATTACTTGAAATTGTTAATGTATGATTAGGCAATGTACTTAAAAGATAACTATATTCATCAATGTTTTTATTATCTCCTATTGCATTTGCAATATATTTCTTTCCATTGAATTCCCAGTCCTCAACTGTGTTATTAAATTGCTTATTAATTATCATACAAGCATTCTTATATGTTATCATATGATAAGAATCTTGTTCAATCTCAGTAACACGTCTATCTTCTCCATCTTTCCAAGGAGATAACTTTAAATAATGATTAGGCATTACTTTATAAACAATACCTGCATTATCTTGTATATATTGATCAGTTACTTTTCCATCTTCAATTGGAACAATGCTATATGAAGTAACTTCCGATTTCTTTATACGAGGTCTCATATTAAAACTTATTATACAATTATAAAATAGAAATGCTTGTTGATTTTATTCAACAAGCATTTCCTAATGATACGCGAATAAATTATTTACCAAACTTCAACTCAATGTACTTCTGAATACCTTTGACATGAATATCAACGATATCTTTTTTACCTTCTTCTGATTCAAGATATTTTACATCTTCTTTATTATCTTGGAAGAAGTTTTCAGTAAGAACCGCTGGC
>Ga0247608_10007010_pt1 | contig 11695 bp, 21 predicted proteins | sample 176DNAGHGlowgp2_FD_193490 | JGI IMG/M metagenome (GOLD analysis project Ga0247608, IMG submission 193490) | Sheep rumen microbial communities from Palmerston North, Manawatu-Wanganui, New Zealand - 1766 DNA GHGlow gp2 | ecosystem: Host-associated > Mammals > Digestive system > Stomach > Rumen ... | reverse complement strand
TATTTCTGATATTTATGCTTATGCGCATACTTATCTTGATGCTAACGGAAATGAAAAGCGTGTTCTTACTCTTCGTTCTCCTGCTGGTTCAGGTATTTCTTGTGGTAGTAGATTTAAATATATTGCTTCTGAAGTTCCTCTTAATTATGAGGCATTAACAACTGCTCTTACTGATGCTATTGATACAGAAGCAAAAGACAATGGTGGTAAATTTATCACTGATGAGAGAGAAGTTACACCTATTCTTAAAGAGTATGATTTTGATGCTCTTATGAAACAGTTTGAAGATATGGTTGGTACTCTCATGACTAAAGATCAGAATTATTATGCACCACGTATCACTCAAATTGTAGAAAAGTATCTTGGTAAGAATAAGAAAATGTCAGGAGTTACAAGAGATCAGGCTGAACTTGTTTATCTTGTAGTTTCTGAAATTGAAGATGAACTTGTTAATAATAAGTAATTAAAAATATTATAAGGGACTTTAATAGTCCCTTATTTTTTATTATATTGACTTTTTTAAAATTCTATGATATAATATTTATAGAAAAATAATAAGTGAGTTGATTTAATGGCAGAAGTAAATTGTAGATATTGTAAAAAGAAATTTGATAGAGATAAAGAATCTTTTGTATAGATTCCTGTAGGAACTACTGGAACAGTATTTAGATATGCTCATGCCGATTGTTATTTAAAAGAATTTAACGCTGGAAGAGTAAAAGAAAGATATAAGATTTGGAATCCTGCCACAGCAGCAACTTGTTTTTGGTGCCATAAGGCATTAGATACTACAGATCAAAATGTTATTGCAATGCCAGAATTGCCAAATAGATGGGTGCATAAAGGATGTGCTGCCATTCATCCGGCAAATGATTATGAAAAATTAATGATTTATGTAATTAAATTATATAAATTAAAAGAAAATTATATTCCACAAAAATTACAAAAACAAGTTACACAATATGAAAATGAGTATGAATTTACGTATAGTGGAATGCAAAAAGCTTTAAGATATTGGTATGAAATAAAAAAGAATCCAATAGATAATAAATATGGATTAGGAATTATTCCTAGAATCTATCCAGAAGCTAAACAATATTATTATTCTTTATATTTATCTTAGTTGCAAAATGAAAAAATAAAAGATTATAAAGAATATATTCCATAGGATATAGAAATTAAAATAACACCGCCAAAAAGAAAAATAGAAAAAAGAGAATTATTTAAGTTTTTAGAGGAGGATAAAATTGAATGATTTCAAAATATATAGACACACCTAGTATTGTTCAAGTAATTGGGTGTGTATTTAAATCTCCTCAACTTCTTGATTATACTGATAAATATACTATCACAGAAGATGATTTTCAAGATGATTTTCATAAAATTATTTTTGGCACAATTTATAAATTACATGAACTTGGGGCAGAAAAAATTACATTAAATAGTATAGCAGACTATTTAAGTAGTAGACCTAAAAGTGAAGCTATATTTATTAAACAAAAAGGTGAAGAATGGCTTTTAAAAGCTGAAGAAAATGCTAATACCTCTTCTTTTGATTATTATTATAATCGTATGAAAAAAATGACTCTTTTAAGAGCATTTGAGAAATATGGTATTGATGTAAAAGATATTTATGATCCTGATAATATTATTGATTTAAAATTGCGCCAACAGCAAGAAGATAAACTTGATAATACTTCATTAGAAGGATTGGCGCAAATTATACAAGATAAAATTGATGATATTCGCGCAACTTATGTTGATGATTCTTGGGGGCAAGCGCATTAGGCGGCAGAAAATATTCAAGAACTTATCGAAGAATTAGAAAAGACTCCTGAGGTTGGAGTACCTCTTTATGGAAGTCTAATTAATACTGTAACAAGAGGAGCAAGACTTAAAAAGTTTTATTTGCGATCTGCGCCTACTGGTATTGGTAAATCACGTAGTATGATTGCAGATACTTGTTATATTGGTTGTAATAAGATATATGATGATGCTTTTGGCTGGATAAGTAATGGCACTGCTGAACCAGTATTATATATTACGACAGAACTTGAGTTAACTGAAGCGCAAACAATGATGTTATCTTTTCTTTCTAATGTAAATGAAGAACATATCTTAAATGGTAGGTATGAAGGCGATGAAAAAGAAAGAGTAATAGAAGCAGGGAAAATTTTAAAAGACTCTCCTATTTACATAGAAGTATTACCAGATTTTTCTTTACAAGATGTAGAAAATAAAATAAAGAAAAATATTCGAGATCATGACGTAAGTTATATTGCTTTTGACTATATCCATACTAGCCTTAGAATATTAGAAGAAATAAGTAAACGCAGCGCTGGAGTGAGATTAAGAGAAGATAATATCCTTTTTATGTTATCAATAAGACTAAAAGATATTTGTAATAAATATGGTGTATTTATCTTGTCTGCGACCCAGTTAAATCAAGATTATTAGACCAGTGAAACACCTGATTAGAATCTTTTGCGCGGAGCAAAGGCCATTGCGGATAAGATTGACGTAGGAATGATTATGTTGCCTGTAACCACAGAAGATACAGAAAACTTAGAAGCAATTTTAACTAATACAGGTTTTAAAAAGCCTAATATGAAGATATCTGTATATAAGAACCGTAGAGGACGTTGGAAAAGTATTTATTTGTGGTGTAGTGCAGATCTTGGCACATGCCGCATCCAACCTATATTTGCAACCTCTTGGTCATATGAATTAATACAAATGCAAAATTATAAAATAGAAACAGTAACTCAATTTAATTAATTTTTTAAGGAGAAAATAAATAATGGCTAAAACTGAAGATACAAGTAAGACTATGTGGGCAAAACCTTATTATGCACCTATTGAATATGAGATGCCAAAAGAGTTCGCAAAACAAATTCTTGCAACTCGTAAAGGTGAAGAAAAGAATATGCATCCACAAGAGTTTTTAAAGAAAGTAGTTAATGAAGAGTTTGGACTTCTTGGAAATTGCATTAAAGTAACTACTTATTAAGATTATTAACTTTATTAGGGAGGAATTATGGTAACTTATAATAAGCATGAAATTCGTGAAAAAATGTCTATTGATTAGATATTTGAATTATTGCAAGATTGGGGAGGTAATCCTGCATATACAGAGTTTGGAATTATCTCTGAAACTATTTGCCATAATCCTCCCGGAGAAGGCAGCCGAAAACTCTATTATTATACTAATACAGATTTATTTACTTGCTATACTGGATGCGCTGAACGAAATTTTGATGTCTTTCAATTATTAATGAAAGTTGCTTATATTCAATGGCATAAAGAATATGATTTAAATGATGCAGTAAGATATATAGCAATTCGTTTTGGACTAGCTGGAATAGCAGATTTTGAAGAAACAGATAGTCTTTTAGATTGGCAAACATTTGATAGTTATGATCGAATTTAGAAATTAGAAGTAAAAGATTATCATGTAGAATTAAAAGAATATGATACTACTATATTAAATAATTTAAATTATAATGTGCGTATTCGTCCTTGGGAAAAAGAAGGGATTTCTTTAGAAGCTATTAAACAAGCAAATATAGGATATTTTCCTCCAACCGCGCAAATTACAATTCCACATTATGATATTAATGGAAGGTTCATAGGATTACGTGGAAGAACTTTAGTAAAAGAAGACGGAGAGAAATACGGAAAATATCGCCCTATGGTTATATGTAACAAATAGTATAATCATCCTCTTGGTATGAATTTATATAATTTAAATAATAGTAAAGATAATATAAAACAAGCTAAAATGGCTATTTGTTGCGAAGGAGAAAAAAGTACATTATTATATTAGTCATATTTTGGAATTGACAATGATATTTCAGTGGCTTGTTGTGGTAGTAACATTTCTGCTTATCAAGTACAATTGTTATTAGACTGTGGAGTTACAGAAATGGTAATTGCATTTGATAGGCAATGGGAAGAAAAAAATAATAATGAATATAAGCATTGGATTAATATGCTTGAAAAATTAAATGAACGATTTAAAAATGATATAAATATTTCAATTATTTATGATCGTAATATGCTTACTGGATATAAAGATAGCCCATTAGATCATGGAAAAGAAATATTTCTTTAGTTATTTAAGGAGAGAGTAAGACTATGAGAGGAATTATTTGGGCAGATTCAAAAACTAATCCAGAAGGACCAGAATAGTTTTTAAAAATATATGAAAATTATTAGTAGCTACATATTAAATTAGCATAGCCTATTCAACGTTCTCAAGAAAAAATGATGATGATTTTTGAAAATAATGATATATGGGAACTACGTTATGCAAGTAAAAATGCGGCTAGAGGATTAAGATGTAATATTGCCTATATTCATAGAAATATTCCTGAAGAAATTCTTTATGAAGATATTTTACCAAATGTTATTGGAAAACCATATTGTGGAATTAATTATTATGGAAGTGTAAAATAATTATGTACTATAGAGAAGAATTAAAAGATATTTTTACAGTAGATTCTTTTATATAGGTAAATAAATTGTGTAAATATTATTTCTACATCCGATAAAACATAGTTTACATATTATTTATAATAAAAATATGTTGACTGGATATAAAGATAGCCAAATAGATGATGGTAAAGAAATATTTTTAAAATTATTTAAAGAAAGAGTAAGATTATGATAGGACTAATTTGGATTGCCTCATAGCGGCATTATAATGATGGAATGGAAAAATTAAAAAAAATTATTTCTGATTATGAAAAATTAAATATTCAATTGATACAACCATTAAAAGTTAGTAAAAATTTAACAACTGCTACTTTTACTAATGGAGATATTTGGCAAATTACAATTGCTCAATGCGATACTAGAGGACGACGATGTAATATAGTATATATAGATTATGATATTCCAGATACAATTATAAAAGAAGTTATTAAACCGATTGTAACTTTACCACCTTACCAAGGAATTAATTATTTTAAAACAGGTGATTACTAATGTACTATAGAGAAGAATTAAGAGATATTTTTACAGTAGATTCTTCATATACTTTTGTGCATTGTATTTCTGCTGATTTTGCTTTAGGAAAAGGTATTGCTTTAGAATTTCAAAAACGTTTTGGAACAAGAGATGCCATTCAATCTCGCGCAAAACCATTCTCTATTCCTGTTGGTAATTGTATTTATACTGCTCCTGTATTAAGTATGATCACTAAAGGTAAAGCAACCAGTTTACCAACATATGAAACAATGTATGAAGCTTTGTATCATTTGCGCACAGCGACTGATAAACTTGGCATCGAAAGAATAGCAATGCCATTAATTGGTTGTGGATTAGATAAATTAAAGTGGCCAATTGTACGAGCTTTAATTAAAGATATATTTGAAGATTCTGATATAGAAATTTTAGTTTGTTTTTTATAGAATGATGTTAATTAAAATAACTGTGTGATATATATTACACAGTTGTTTTTTTTAAAATAATATGGTATAATATTTATAATAATAACAATAAAATGGAGTATATTATAAATGGAATATAGATTAAGAGCACCTAGACAAGATGGTACTAGTTTACTTGAATAGATACTTTTAAATCGTGGGTTTAAAAATCGTCAAGAAATTTAGCATTATCTTTCTACCGATGAATAGGATTTAATTAGTCCTTTAAAATTAGATAATATGCGAGAAGGCGCGAAGATGCTTATTCGACATATTGATGCAGGAAATAATGCTTTAATTATTATCGACAGCGATTGCGATGGGTACACAAGTTCTGCTATCTTTATGAATTATCTTAATCGTCTTTTTCCTTCTTGGATATAGAATCATCTTTATTACTTTATACATTCAGGGAAATAGCATGGCTTAGAAGATAGCTTAAAAGAATTTGATTGGCTTTCAAAAAATGTAAAATTTATTATTTGTCCTGATAGTGCGAGTAATGATTATAACTGCCATAAAATGCTTCAAGAACATGGAGTAGATTGTTTAATTCTTGATCATCATGAAGCCGATTAGGGATATTCCCCTTATGCTTGTACAATTAATAATTAGTTATCTTCTGATTATGAAAACAAATCTTTATGTGGAGCTGGTGTGGTTTGGTAGTTTTGCAGATATATAGACAGTATTATGCAAACTCATTATGCTATTGAATTTGAAGATTTAGCAGCTCTTGGCTTAATAGCAGATATGATGTAGGTTACTACTTTTGAGACGCATTAGATTATTAAAGATGGACTTTAGCGCATTCAGAATCCTTTCTTTGTTGAAATGATGAATCGTTAGAAGTTTTAGTTTGAAGGTGGTATTACTCCTTTTGGTATTGCTTTTTATATTGTACCTTATATTAATGCAATGACACGTTCTGGTACAATGGAAGAAAAACAATTAATGTTTGAAGCGATGTTAGAATGGCGTAGTAATGAAATGATTCTTTCAACCAAAAGAGGATGTAAAGGTTAGATAGAACCGCGTCATGAACAAGCAGGAAGAGTTTGTGTAAATGTTAAATCTCGTTAGAAGAAAGCTTAGGATAATAGTTTAGAAAATATCGAAGCAATGATTATGAATGATAATTTATTAGATAATAAATTATTAATTTTGCGAGTGCCAGAAGAACAAGTTGATAAGAATTTAGCTGGCCTAATTGCTAACTAGTTAGCTAATAAATATGCGCGACCTACTTTAGTATTACGTATTACCACTTTAGAAGATGGCAGTATTTTATATGCTGGATCGGGCAGAAATTATACTAATTCTAAACTTGAAGATTTCCGTTAGTTTTGCCTTGATACTGGTTGCGTTAGTTTGGCCTAGGGGCATGCTAGTGCTTTCGGTTGTGCGATTCCAGAGTAGAACTTTAATAATTTTGTAGATATTACTAATGAACGGCTTGCATCATTTGATTTTTCTCCTTGTTATTTAGTTGACTTAGAAGTGACTGCTGCCCAATTGTCTGATAATGAAGTTTTTGCAATAGGTAGTAATGCTGATTTATGGGGGCAAGGATTAGAAGAACCTTTAATTGCAATTACAGATTTAAAAATTGATGCAGATAGTATTACTTATTTAGGTTAGGATAAAAAGACTTTAAAGCTTACTTTTCCTGGTCGGCGCACTAATATGATTAAATTTCATATGAAAGATGAAGAAAAAGAATCATTAGATCCTCAAGGAGGAACATTAACATTAACAGTAATTGGTAAATGTTCATTAAATCATTATAATGGTAATGTAACTCCATAGGTTATGTTAGAAGATTTTGAAATAACAAATAAAAGGAAATGGGATTTTTGATTCTGCGCTCGCTGCTCAGTTTTCGCGCGCAGAATCCGGTATCCAGAATAAAAAATGGTTTTGGAATTTTTTAAAGCGCTTTTTCGCGCTCTGCCGATCAATTAAATCTAGTATCAGTCCGGACTGATTAAGCGCGAAAACGGCATATTCTTTATTTGTTTTATTTTAAATAATATGATATAATAATTATATATGAAAAAAGTTATAGGTGATATAAAATGATATTACATGGATATGGAAAAATAAGTTATGATGAATTATTAAAAATAGAATATGGAGCATTAGATTTACTCCCTATTAAAGATTTTTTAAAAAAAGATGTAGAAGTATAGAAAATTCGTCATGCAATTGAAGATGCTATTGAAATAGAACCGCATGAATTAAATCCTAAGTTTTGGACATATATGGAAAAATATGAAGATTTCTTTCAAGGAGATATTTTTAATTGGATGACTGAAGATGAATTTGTTAACTATTGTAAAACAAAATTTCCAGATATTAAATGGCAATCTGAAATTGTAGAAACATATACAATAGTATCAGCTGGCGATGAGAAATGCAATTAATAGACATAAATGAATTATTAAATAAGGAATAAAAAATGAGATTATTAAAGGTAGGTGAGGCCAGATGTAGCTAACGAATAAACAAGAAGAAGGATTAAAAACTGCAATTAATCGTTATAATTTAGGAATGCCTTATACTGTTATTTCAGGCTACGCCTGACTGGAACAGGAAAGTCAACCCTTGTCAAATTTATTGTTGCAGCCCTTAATATAGATGAAGATGATGTCGCATATATAGCCTATACTGGAAAAGCATCTCAAGTATTAAAGAGTAAAGGATGTAAAAATGCTATTACAGCACATAAATTGCTCTATTACGCCAATAAAAATAAAGATGGAGAATTTATTTTCCACCCCAGAGAAAGGCTAGAACATCCTTATTAGTTAATAGTGGTAGATGAAGTTTCAATGTTGCCAGAAGAAATGTGGTATTAGCTTCTTTCTCATGGAGTTTATGTTCTAGCTCTTGGAGACCCAGGGCAATTGCCTCCAGTTAAAGAAAAACCAGCTCCTATTTTAGAAAAGCCACATGTATTTCTTGATGAAGTAATGCGGCAAGCTCAAGAAAGTGCGATCATACGTCTTTCAATGCATATCAGAGATGGAAAGGATTTTAGAACTTTTCCATCTGTAAGTGGAGAAGTATTAATTATTCCTCATAAATATTAGTTTGCAAGTGAAGATCAAGCTCTTTTACAAGCTAGTCAGATTATTTGTGGAACTAATGCAGAACGTAATAGATTAAATAATAGAATTAGATAGCTTCAAGGAAAAGGCCCAGAACCTGAAATAGGAGATAAAATTATAGGATTAGATAATCATTGGGATGATATTAGCGAATAGGGCAATGCTTTGACTAATGGGGCAATAGGAGAAATTACTTCTTATGAAATAAAACCTCAATTTTATACACAAAGTAATGCCCGATGGAATGGGTTTCCAGAAGAGACAAAAATAATGTGGACTAATTTTAAGACAGAATATGATGATAATTTTTATCATATTCCTATTGATTATAATTGTATCACGACTGGTGAACCATAGTTAACTTCTAGACAAGAAGCTATTATAGCTAATTATAATAAAGGACTTTCAGCAAAACAAAGGCGAGACCCATGGTATGATGCTGCAAGATATCATAAAGAAATTCCTTATCATTTTAACTATGGGTATGCAATTACTTGTTGGAAGGCCTAGGGCAGTGAATTCCCTCTGGTTTTAGGCTATGAAGCGAAATGGCTGAAAAATAAGAATCCAGAAGAGTATAAAAAATATTTATATACATTAGTAACAAGAAGTAGCGAAAAAATTATTCTCGTAGGAGATTGACTTTTTAGAAAATATATGATATAATATATATAGAAAATATGAAGAAAATAAAGGAGTTTTTAGCATGGTATAGACATTCTTTGATTGTCATGCTCATACAGAATATAGTAATTTAAGGCTTGTGGACTGTATCAACCATCCTAAGGACTTAATTGATAGAGCGATAGAAGTAGGGCTTAGTGGTTGTAGTGTAACTGATCACGAAGCCTTATGTTCGCATATGATAGTCAATAAGTATGCAAAAGAAATAAAAGAAAAATATCCAGATTTTACAATTGCATTAGGTAATGAAATTTATCTTACAGATACAAGAGATAAAGGTTAGAAATATTATCACTTTATTCTTTTAGCAAAAGATAGGTTAGGTTATAAAGGACTTTGTGAATTAAGTAGCACAGCATGGTATAATCTTTATGTTGATCGTAGACTTGAAAGAGTTCCAACTTTAAAATCTGAACTTCAAGAAATTATGAAGAAATATAAAGGTCATATTATTGCGACAACTGCTTGTATTGGCGGAGAATTGTCTACAAATCTTCTTGGATTGGCACTAGCGCGAAAAGCGCAAGATAAAGAAGCAGAAAAAGAATATTATAATAAAGCTTGCACTTTTATTAATTTCTGTATAGATACTTTTGGAAAAGATGATTTTTATATTGAATGTGCGCCTAGTCCTAAAGAAGATCAAGTTCTTGTAAATAAACAATTATTAAATGTTGCTCATGCTTTTAACTTAAAAATGGTTGTAGGAACAGATGCTCATTATCTTAAAAAAGAAGATAGATTTGTTCATAAAGCTTTTTTAAATTCAAAAGATGGTGAACGTGAAGTAGATGAATTCTATGAATATTCATATATGCAATCACCAGAAGAGGTAAGAGATCATTTAAGTGCGTCAATGAGTGATCGAGATATTGATTGGATATTTGAAAACTCATTAGAAATAAAAGAAAAAATAGATTTTTATTCATTAGAAAAACATCAACATATTCCAGAAGTAAAAGTAATAGATTATAAGAAACAAGGATATTTAGAATATTTTGGTGGTTTATTTGATGGTTATAATGATCAATTAGATGAATTTTATAATAAATATCCAATATTAACAGAACTTTTTGATAGTGATAATATTCAAGAAAGATATTGGGTTAATCAATGTTTTAAAGCATTGATTGATAAAGGTATCGGATTAAAAGAAGAATATTTAGCTCGTTTAAATGAAGAAGCACGAATTAAAAAAGTAATTGGTGAAAAATTAGAGACTTGTATGTTTGCTTATCCAAATACTCTTCAACATTATATTGATTTGTTTTGGAGATGCGGCAGTACAGTAGGTGCGGGACGTGGTTCGGCCTGTTCTGGTTTAAACCATTATCTTTTAGGAGTAACTCAGCTTGACCCGATTGAATGGGGCTTGCCTTTCTGGAGATATCTGAATGATGAACGTGTAGAACTTGGTGATATTGACCTTGACTTGGCGCCAAGTAAACTCCCAAAAATACTTGAAGAGATTCGTAAAGAACGTGGAGAACTTGGAATTATTCAGGTTTGTACATTTGGAACAGAAGCGACAAAGTAGGCAGTATTGACGGCATGTAGAGGTTATAGGTCAGAAGATTATCCTGAAGGGATTGATGTTGATGATGCTCGATATATTTCATTATTAATCCCACAAGAAAGAGGAATTATTTGGAACCTTCATGATATGATCTATGGAGATCCAGATAAAGGGAAAAAACCACAAACACAATTTATTAATGCTATTAATACCTATCCAGGACTTTTAGAGATTATGCAAGGTATTGAGGGTCTTGTCTCTCGTAGAGGAATTCATGCTTCTGGAGTTATTTTATTTGATGAGAATATTTATGAAGAAGCAGCAATAATGCGTGCGAAAAGTGGAAATTTAATTACACAATGGGATCTTCATGATCAAGAAGCAGCAGGAAGCGTTAAATATGACTTTCTTCTTACGGCAGTATAGGATATTATAGTTGAAACAATTGATTTGCTACAAGCTGATGAAGTTATTGATCCAACTTTGAGTTTAAGAGAAGTGTACAATAAATATCTCCATCCTAATGTATTACCACAAGATGACGAAGAAATGTGGAATGCATTAGCAAATGGAAAAGTCTTAGGATGTTTCCAGTTTGAAGGAGCAGTTGGAGCGCAAGCCGCAAAAAAAATTAAACCACATAATCCGTTAGAAATGGCAGACGCAAATGGTTTGATGCGACTTATGGCAAGTGAGCCTGGCGCAGAAATGCCATTAGATAAATATGTCAGATATAAAAATGATATTAGTCAATGGTATAACGAAATGGATACCTGTGGATTAACAAAAGAAGAAGAAGGATATGTTGAGCCATATTTTAAATCTTCTTATGGAGTTCCGCCAAGCCAAGAACAACTTATGAGAATGTTAATGGATGAACATATTTGTGGATTTTCATTAGCAGAAGCGAATGCGGCTCGTAAAATTGTTGGTAAGAAACAAATGAGTAA
>Ga0247608_10007007_pt1 | contig 11695 bp, 7 predicted proteins | sample 176DNAGHGlowgp2_FD_193490 | JGI IMG/M metagenome (GOLD analysis project Ga0247608, IMG submission 193490) | Sheep rumen microbial communities from Palmerston North, Manawatu-Wanganui, New Zealand - 1766 DNA GHGlow gp2 | ecosystem: Host-associated > Mammals > Digestive system > Stomach > Rumen ... | reverse complement strand
ACTAAAAATATTGATACCGCCCAAATAAAATTAACAATTAAAAAATAACAATTAACAATTAAAAATTAAAAATTATAAGTCGGCCGGTCTGAACTCCTCTCCTGGGGAGGGGCGGGGAGTTCGTTGCACAGCAAAAAAAGAACCGACTCTCACGAGCCAGCTCTCCGAAAAATCTATTACTATGAAAAACACATTTTAATCGCTGCAAAGTTAATTATTTTGAAGATTACCACCAAAAAAAATTAAGATTTTTTCGTGTAATGCGGAAAAATAAATGAATTTATAAGTTTTCCGTGGCGATAATGTACATTTTTACTGAAATTGATAACATCCTGCATCAGGCTTGTCGCTGGGGCGTTCCTTCGCCTTGCGGTCGGTTGGGAGTTCTATGCTGAATGCAGCGTTGCCGATGCCGCGAGCATTCGACATTTCTGAAAGTTGGTAGTTGTACAGACGGTTGTACGTATCGACGCAGAGGAAATTGTCCTTGCCATAGGTTTCCATCTTTTCGTGATCTTGTTCGTTTACACATTCGGCGAAGCGTGCCAGCGTCTCTTCGTCCTCACGTCCCGACATCTTGATGTTAATCAGCGAATTGAGGAAACGATACTCGAAGGCCACTTCCTTGTTGTCCGAGCTGCTTCCCATAATCACGTCCGTGTTCATTCCACTGACGATGCAGTTGCGAAAGTCGGCCTTCAGGAGCGGCCAGGTCTGGTCCTCCTCCTCGCCCAGGTTCGTGAACATCAGTGCATCGCTGCCGTAGGTCTGGAATATCGTCGTGTGGAGGAAGTCGTAGCTTCCGCCGACGAGCACCACGTTCTGCTGCTCACAATTCGTCAGTTCGCAATTCCAGACGGTAGCCGAGCAGTTTGTCAGGTGCAGGTTGTTCGTTCCGTTGGTATGGAGCGTGGAGTTGAGCAAGGTCAGTTTTGTGCGGTCCGTGGTGGCAGCTGGGCAGTTGATGCCTATTTCAGCGCTGTGGATGTCGGTATATTCCAGTCGGTTGTCGTAGCTTTCCGGATAGAGCGTCACTCCTTTCCAGAGGTTTTCGAGGCGGTCGTAAGGCAGGTAGCTGAAGATGCGGTCGGTGCGGTGTCCGCGCAGGGTGACAGGGTGTTCGGCCGTACCTTCGCACGTCAGTTGGCCGTGCACGCCCAGATAGGAATCGGTATAGAAGTGTAGGGTAGTTCCGGCAGGCAGTGTCAGCCTTGCACCTTCCTTCACGACGAGGCTGTCATATATAAGGTACGGGCGCGCGGGCGAGAGCGTCTGGTCGGCAGCGATTTCGACGGCTCGGAGCACTTCCACGTCCTGTCCCCATGCCTCGAGTACGATGTATTGCTGCTGTCCGTTTTCCAGGGTGAACACGATGCGGTCGCGCACCAGCACGGGCTTATCGCTGTTTTGCTTGGGCAGCGTGACTTCGGCGAAGAGGAAGAGGCTGTCTTTGCCCAGGATTTCGATGTCCGACAGCATGGCCCCCGAGTGTCCGTCCACATTGATGCGGAACCCGCTCTCGCCTCCGCTTTCCAATGCCACGCTTGCCATCCGTATTCCTTTGTCGTTGTGGTTGAAGAGTTTGAAGCGGTGGGTCGAGCTGCCCATCGTCGTGAATACTGTGTCGAAGCGCACCGTGTCCTGCGCCATCGTAAGCCGTGCCCCTGAGTCGCTGGTGAATTCCTCGTCGTTCATACAGGAGCACAACAAGGCGACCGACATCAGCAGGCCTGTGAGTGCGGTCAAATATTTTATTCTAAAGTCTTTCATCCGCGTTGTTTTCTTTATCAATAATAACGAGTTAGCCCCTGTTTTATTATATCCGTGCCTGTGGCAAATAGTCACGCCGCACACTCTGTAAATTTGCAGTGCACTGCGACGAAATTGGCAGTGCACTCTTGATTATACTCGCAGTGCACTGTTGTATATGCCCGTAGTGCACACCCAAGAAATTAGCTGTGCACCGTTTTATACACTTTCACTTCACTGCCGTGAAAACTACTGTAAAGTGGAGATCTACGTGCTCTTCTTTTTAATGAAAATACGTAAAAAAACAAAGGCTCCGGCAGGGTAAGCCTGTAGGAGCCTTTGGGTAGTCATAGGGGTGGGGCATTGTTAGAACATAGCCTTCACCTGCTGATAGACGTTTTCGGCGGTGTAGCCGAGTTTCTCGTCGAGCACCTTGTAGGGGGCGGAGAATCCAAACGACTCGAGTCCCCAAATCTTGCCTTCGGCTGCGGGTACGAGACCGAGGAGGTTGACGGGAAGGCCGGCGGTCATTCCGAACTTCTTGACGGCGGTGGGGAGCACTGCCTGCTGATACTCGACGGGCTGTTCGCGGAACAGGCCTTCGCTGGGCACGCTGACGATGCGAACCTTCATTCCGTCCTTGCGGAGCAGTTCGGCTCCGGCAACGAGGGTGCTGACCTCCGAACCTGTGGCTACGAGGATGACGTCGGGGGTCTCGTCCGATCCTGCTACGACGTAGCCTCCCTTGGCTACCTGGCTGTAGTCGTTGCCAGCTGGCAGGTTCTGGATGTTCTGACGCGAGAGGATGAGTGCTGTCGGCGTCTTGGTGTTCTCCATAGCGAGACACCACGCTGCAGTGGTTTCCTGAGCGTCGGCGGGACGGAGCACCAGGACGGAAGGACGGCCGTGATGGTTGTGCAGTTTCTCCATAAGACGAATCTGGGCTTCCTGCTCAACGGGTTCGTGCGTAGGTCCGTCTTCGCCCACACGGAAGGCGTCGTGTGTCCAAATGAACTTGACGGGCAGTTCCATCAGGGCTGCCATACGGACGGCGGGCTTCATATAGTCGCTGAACACGAAGAAGGTGCCGCAAGCGGGGATGACGCCGCCGTGCAGGGCCATACCGATGCAGCAGCAGGCCATCGTCAGCTCGGCTACACCTGCCTGGAAGAAGGCGCCGGTGAAGTCGCCTTTCTGCAGGGCGTGGGTCTTCTTGAGGAAACCGTCGGTCTTGTCGGAGTTGGAGAGGTCGGCAGAGGCGCAGATCATATTGGGTACCTGCTCGGCGAGCACGCTGAGACAGGCTGCAGAGGCCGAGCGCGTGGCGTCGTTGTCCTTCTGCACACACTTGCTCCAGTCAATCTTCGGTGCCTTGCCAGCAAACCAGTCGGCCACTTGCTGTGCCTTTTCGGGATTGGCATCGGCCCATGCCTTTTCTTCGGCATAGCGGTCGGCGCAAATCTTGGCAAGTTCATCGGCACGCTTTGCGTAGAGTTCCTTGACTTCGGGGAAGATCTGGAAGGGATTCTCGGGGTCGCCGCCCAGGTGCTTAATGGTGTTGACGTAAGCGTCGCCACCGAGGGGTGCGCCGTGGGTCTTGCAGTTGGCTTCGTAGCTGGTGCCGTCTGCCTTGAGGGCTCCCTTGCCCATGATGCACTTACCGATGATGAGGGTGGGCTTGCCTTCGACTTTCTTGGCTGCGTCGAGTGCAGAGCGAATCTGTGCTGCATCGTTGCCGACGATTTCGATGACTTCCCAACCGAGGGCGCGGTACTTGGCTGCTGTGTCCTCGTTCATCACTTCCTTCGTCTCAGTTGACAACTGGATGTCGTTGGAGTCGTAGAACATAATGAGGTTGTCCAGTCCCAAAACGCCGGCGATGCGTGCACCACCCTGCGAGATTTCTTCCTGAACACCGCCATCGGAGATGTAGGCGTAGATGGTTTCTTTCGAGAAGGTAGGGTTGCCGGTGTGGGCGGCGAGGAACTTGGCTGCGATGGCTGCACCGATGGCGAAGACGTGACCCTGTCCGAGCGGACCGGAGGTGTTCTCGATGCCACGGGCAATCTCAAACTCGGGGTGACCCGTCGTGGGCGAACCCCACTGGCGAAGGTTGGCGAGTTCGTCGAGAGTGAACTTGCCGATAAGGCAGAGCTGCGAATAGAGCATGGGTGCCATATGTCCGGGATCGAGGAAGAAGCGGTCGCGACCGATCCATTCTGGATTCTTGGGGTCGTACTGCAGATACTCGGAATAGAGGACATTGATGAAGTCGGCTCCGCCCATCGCACCTCCCGGGTGTCCGGACTTGGCTTTTTCGACAGCAGATGCGGCGAGAATACGAATGTTGTCCGCTGCGCGGTTCAATACTTTGATATCGTTCATTTGTTAGATTTGCTTTTTGAATTTGACAGCAGCTTCTTCGATGGGAAGAGCTGCCTTGTAGTTTTCGATGTAGCGGTTGAAACCCTCGACGTCTTCAGGGTCGGGTTTGATTTCAACACCTTCGTTGCCGGCAAATACGACTTGGTCAAGATAGTCTGCCAGTGAGAGCTTGTTGGGGTTGTTCACAACATAGGCTGCAAGCAGGGCGATACCCCATGCACCACCTTCACCTGCGGTCTCCATCACTGAGATGGGCGAGTTGAGGGCGGCTGCCAGCATCTTCTGACCGACAACGGGCGTGGTGAAATATCCGCCATGACCCATGATGCGATCGACCTTGACATGCTCCTGGTTGAAGAGGATGTCGTTACCAATCTTCAGCACACCGATGGCTCCATAGAGATGGGCACGCATGAAATTGGCGAGGTTGAACTTGTCGTTGGCTGAACGGACGAAGAGGGGACGTCCGTCCATCAGGCCTGTGACAGGTTCGCCACTGATGTAGTTGTAGCTGATCACACCACCACAGTCGGCATCTCCCTTCAAGGCGATGTTGAACAGACGGGTGTAGAGGTCGTTGGTGGACTGTTCCACACCGAGCAGATCGGCGTATTCCTTCAGAATCTTTACCCAAGCGTTGATGTCGCTGGTACAGTTGTTGCAGTGTACCATGGCAACGAGACTTCCGTCGGGTGTGGTCACCATGTCGAGTTGCTCGTAAGGACGGGAAAGGTCTTTCTCGAGCACAATCATGGAGAAGGAAGAGGTGCCTGCACTGACGTTACCGGTGCGCTGACGTACGGCGTTGGTGGCTACCATACCGGTACCTGCATCGCCTTCTGGAGGACAAACAGGGATGCCTGGCTGGAGGTGTCCGCTCACGTCGAGCTTGAGAGCGCCTTCGGGAGTGAGGAAACCTGCGTTCTCACCGGCATTGAGGGCCTTGGGCAGGATGTCGAGAAGTTTCCAAGAGAAACCACGGGGTGCGATGAGGTTGTCGAAACGGGCTACCATCGTTGCATCGTAGTTCTTGGTCTTGGGATCGACGGGAATCATACCGGATGCGTCACCTACGCCAAGCACTTTCTGACCTGTTACCTGCCAGTGTACGTAGCCGGCGAGGGTAGTGAGGAAGTCGATGTCCTTGACGTGCTCCTCGTTGTCGAGAATGGCTTCGTAGAGGTGGCTGATGCTCCAACGCAGAGGGATGTTGTAGTTGAAGAGCTCCGAGAGTTCGGCGGCTGCCTTGCCGGTGTTGGTGTTACGCCAAGTGCGGAAAGGAACAAGGATGTCGTTCCCCTTGAAAGCCATATAGCCGTGCATCATGGCTGAGAACCCGATGGCTGCGAGCTTTTCAATTTCTACTTCATATTCTGCCAGCACATTCTTGCGGAGGTCGGCGTAGCAATCCTGCAGGCCGTACCAAATGGCTTCGATGCTGTAGGTCCACAGGCCATCGACGAGCTGGTTCTCCCAGGTGTGGCTACCCTGTGCGATGGGCTTGTTCTCGGGGTCGATAAGCACGGCCTTGATACGGGTCGATCCAAACTCGATGCCAAGGATGGCCTTGCCTTCTTGAATGACTTGTTTAGCGTTTAAATTCATAATGAATCATCGTTTTATAAATCGTGAACCACGAATTTCACAAATTTCACGAACCAGACAGTAAGAACGGGTCTAACTTGTATTCGTGTGATTCGTGAAATTCGTGGTAAAATTGTTTAGCGGAGAGCCTTGCTCAGCATGTAGTACATTTCGTTGTTCTGCAGCTGCTGCTTGAATTCGCTGGTCTTCGTGTCCTTGTTAATCTTGACATACTCGATGCCAACCATTTCGGCGAAGTCTTCCCAGTATTCCTCTGTGATGTCGTAGGAGAAGGCGCTGTGGTGTGTGCCACCTGCCAGAATCCATGCACCGGCACCAATTTCGAACGAGGGCTGCGGAACCCACAGGGCACTGGCTACAGGAAGGTGAGGCATGGGCTTGGGCTCGATACACTCGACTTCCTGAGAAATCAGACGGAAACGGTTACCGAGGTCAACGACGGTAGCCTTGAGACCACGACCAACCTTCGACGTGAAGACGAGACGTGCTGTCTGCTGCTTGCGGATACCGATGCCGAGGAAGTGAACTTCAAGTTTGGGCTTGTCAACTGCGATGAGCGGACAAACTTCGAGCATGTGGCTCTGCAGGCAAGACGAGCGCTCGCCGAAGTTGAGGGTGTAGTCCTCGAGGAACGAGCAACCTGTGGGGAGACCCTGAGAGATAACCCAGAGGGTACGATACAGGCAGGCTGTCTTCCAGTCGCCTTCGGCACCAAATCCGTAGCCTTCCTCCATCAGACGCTGGGAAGCGAGACCAGGAATCTGGTCGAAACCAAGGAAGTTGGGATCGTCAATGTCAGCACCACCGAGGTCGTCAAAGTTGGTTGTGAATGCTGTGGCTCCTTCGTCCTTCAGTACGCGACGCAGGGCGATTTCAGCCTTGGCAGCATTCTTCACCTTCTGCCAGTAAACCTCTTCGCCGCTCTCGTCAATCTTGATGGTGTAGAGCTTCTTGTACTCTTCAACGAGTTCGTCGGCTTCCTTGTCGGTCACCTTCTTGAAGTATTCCATCAGAGAGCTGACAGGATAGTAGTCAACGTGGTAGCCCAGACGCTGCTCGAACTCAACGCGGTCACCATCGGTAACGGCTACGTTGTTCATGTTCATACCGAACATCAGGCAGCGCACGTTCTTGGCATCGGCAACACCAGCGGCCACACGTGCCCATACGGCAATCTGCTTCTGAGCCTCTTCGTCTTTCCAGTAACCGCAAACCACCTTGCGAGGAACACGCATACGTGTGCAGATGTGTCCAAATTCGATGTCGCCGTGAGCAGACTGGTTGAGGTTCATGAAGTCCATGTCGATGGCATCCCAGGGGATTTCGGCATTGTACTGAGTATGGAAGTGGAGCAGAGGCTTCTGCAGATCCTGCAGACCCTTAATCCACATCTTGGCAGGTGAGAAGGTGTGCATCCATGTGATGATACCTACGCACTTGTCTTCGTTGTTGGCTGCCTTCATCACAGCTTCAACCTCGTTCGAAGAGTTGGCAGTGCCTTTGTAAACAATCTTGATGGGGATGATTCCACTGTTGTTCAGTCCTTCGACCATTTCCTTCGAGTGAGCATCAACTGCGATGACGGCATCACCTCCGTAGAGCAACTGTGCACCAGTCACCCACCAAATCTCTAAATTCTCAAATGCTTTCATTTGTGTGTGATTTTTTTAAGTGTTAATAATAAGTTATAGAATAGTTTTTAGTGTTTCTGACCTTTCTGTCCGTAGTAGGCATTAGGACCGTGTTTGCGGTTGTAGTGCTTCTCGACGAGCAGGGGATTCATGGTGAGGTTGGGGTTGACAGAGAAGGCAACGAAGGCCATCTTGGCACACTGTTCCATCACCTTTGCATTGTAAACGGCATTGTCGGGAGATGTACCCCAAGAGAACGGGCCGTGGTTCTTAACGAGCACGGCTGGCGTGTGGTCGGGGTTGATCTTACGGATGTTGAGAATTTCGTCAACGATGACATTTCCTGTCTCAAGTTCGTATTGTCCCTCCACTTCTTCCTTGGTCATGTCGCGAGTGCAAGGAATGTCCTTATAGAAATAGTCAGCGTGTGTGGTTCCGATGTTGGGAATGTCGCGACCAGCCTGTGCAAAGGCTGTGGCATAGGTAGAGTGGGTATGTACGATACCCTGAATGTTGGGGAACGCTTTGTAGAGCACGAGGTGAGTCGGTGTGTCGCTCGATGGATTGAGGTCGCCTTCGACCACCTTCCCTGTTTCGAGGTCAACAACCACCATGTCGCTGGCTTTCATTTCGTCGTAGCTTACGCCGCTGGGCTTGATAACAACAAGCCCTTTCTCGCGGTCAATGCCACTGACATTTCCCCATGTGAAAATCACGAGGCCTTGCTTTACAAGGTCAAGATTCGCTTTGAATACTTTTTGTTTTAATTCTTCGAGCATATAGATTCAAATTAAAGGTCTTCGGAGTCGTGAATACTCCGAAGACCTATTATATAATTACCAGAAATACCAGTAGAAGCAAGCGCAGAGACCAACGACAACGAGGGTGCCGACGATGTCCCAAACGCCCCAGCTTTCGCGGATGCTCTTCTTGAAGTCGCTGGTGAAGGTGATGGCTTCAACCTGTTCCTTTGACGGAGCCGGCGTGAAGAACGATACGACAACCATCAGGGCGATGATGAAGACGAGCAGCCAGCACTCGAAGATGAGCCAGTTAGTCTGCCAGAACCATGTTGTGTTCTCCCAGAAAGCGCCTTCCATTACAGCCTTACCTGAGTCGGTCAGTACGTTGGTGAGCAGACGAACCATACCGATGATGAAGCCACCTATCAGACCCCATTCACCAGCCTTCGGCGTAATCTTCTTCGAGAAGATACCCAGTGTGAAGACGGCAACCATGGCAGGTGCAATCAGCGACTGGATGTCCTGCAGGTAGCTGTAGAGGTTGCCCATGTTCATCATAATCGGCATCCAAGCCAGACCCAACAGTACGACAACCACTGTTGCCATACGACCAACGAACACGTAGTGTGCCTCGGTCTTACCCTTCTTCATCGGCTTGTAGAAGTCTTCAGTGAAAAGGGTGGCGCAGCTATTGAAGAAGGCTGCCAGCGATGCTACAAGTGCACATACGAAACCAATTGTCACAATACCCTTGATGCCGACAGGCAGGATGTTCTTCACCATCATAGCAAAGGCACCGTCAGTCGATTCATGGTTGGTAATATCCATTTCGATACCGCTGCCCGACTTGAGCGACAGGGCATAAGCAATCATACCAGGAATGAGGAACATGAAGCAGGGGAGAATCTTGAAGAAACCGGCTGCAATGGTACCACGACGGGCACGCTTAATCACTTCGGAATTGTCTTCGCCAGGAACCTGACCGAGTACACGCTGAACGATGTGCTGGTCGGTGCACCAGTACCAGAAACCGATGATCGAAGCACCAAGGAAAACAACATAGCCAGGGAACTGAGGATACATCGGGTCGCCTGGATCGGTGTGGAACATGTGCGTTGTGCCATAGCCTTCGTGAGCTGCATTACAAGCGGCCATCATGTTCGACCAACCTTCCGTGATGCTGCCATCGCCAAGGGCTGCCAGTCCGAGGAAGAGAACGAGGAACGAACCGATGATGAGGATAGGAGTCTGAATCGTTGACAGTGTCATCACGCCCTTCATACCACCAAACACCGTGAATACGGCTGTGATGGCGATCAGGCCGATAGCACCCACCCAGAAGTCGAGTCCGAGCAGGTACTTGAAGAAGATACCGCCAGTGAAAGCTGTCACGCTGACTTTCGTGAGCACGTAGGCCACCAGTGTAATGATGCTGAGCCACGAGCCGGTGCGCTTGGTGTAGCGGAACTTCAGGAAGTCGGGCATCGTGATGATCTTACCCATCTTGTTGATTAACAACTGATAGAAGGGAACGAAGAGCCAACCGAGGATGAGGATCATCCAGCCCTGCATCTCCCAGTGTGCCATGCCGACACCGTCTTTAGCGCCAGTACCTGCCAGACCTACAAGGTGTTCCGAACCGATGTTGGCGGCAAAGATTGCCATACCAATCACGTACCAGGGTTCACCCTTACCGAAGAGGTATGCAGAAGAGTCCTCACCCTTCTGCTTTTGCTTGTCCTTGACGATTGAACGCCACACGGCCCAGATTACTCCTACGAGTCCTACGGCCAGTACGACCCAGTCGAGCCATACAAATTCTTTTGCTGAAAAATCCATAATTAATTTACTATTGTTATTGTTGATTTATTCTTTTATTGCGAATTACACGGATTCATTGAATAATAGGTTGAATTTGTGGAATTCGCGTTTATATTTGATACTATTACTTCTCAACCGAGAATTTAAAGCGGCAGAAGCTCTTGTAAGTCTCACCTGGGTTGAGCCAGCAGTTCGAACCTTCCCAGCCTTCGAGGTTATACTTGTTCGGAGAGTCAGGATACTTCTGAGTTTCCAGACAGATAGCCGTCTGCTTCTGGTAGGCGACATCCTTCTTACCTACGCACGATCCATCGAGGAAGTTACCCGTATAAACCTGAATACCAGGCTCGTCGGTATATACTTCGAGTACGATTCCCGAGCGGGGGTCGGACAGACGAACTGCGACTTCGTCCTTGTTGCCCTTCGTGTTCAGGCACCAGTTATGGTCGTAGCCGCCGCCAGCAGCTTTGATTTCGGCATCTTTATCGCCAAAATCATCACCCAGACGACGTGCCTGGCGGAAGTCAAACACTGTGCCTTCAACGGGACGAATCTCACCCGTTGTCATATAGGTAGTGTCAGTCGGCGTATAGTTGTCAGCATTGACCATCAGTAGCTCGTCGGCCACAGTGTTGTTGGCGTCGCCAGAGAGGTTGAAGTAAGAGTGGTTGGTCATGTTGATGACCGTCTGCTTCGTGGTTGTAGCCTCGTAGTTGATGTCAATGGCGTTGTCGTCGGTCAAGGTGTAAGTAACTTTTGCCGTCAGCTCACCGGGGAAGTTGTTGTCACCGTCGGGTGATACCATTGTGAGCACCAGTGTCTTGTCGTCCACCTGCTGGGCATCGTACACCTGATACTGCCAACCTGTAGGACCACCGTGCAGGCAGTGACCGAAGTTGTTTTGGGGAAGCTGAATCTCTTCACCCTCAACTGTAATCTTGCCCTGGGCAATGCGGTTAGCATAACGGCCGATGGAAGCGCCGAAGTCGCTGGCATTGTTCTGCGGGAAATACTTTTCGGCCTTGTCAAAGCCATGTACCACATCCTGCATCTTGCCGTCCTTGTCGGGCACCATGATGCTGACGATGCGTCCGCCGAAGTTGGTCACGCACACTTCCATGCCGCTGGCATTCTTCAGTGTGTAAAGCGCAACGGGCTTTTCACCCTTCACCTCGTCCACGTAAGTTGTGTCGAAGTCCTCAGGATTCAAGCCCGAAGTCGTCAGATTACTCTCAGCCTGTGGTTGTGAGGTACAGGCACATAGTACAGCCACTGCGGCGGCTGTGCCCATGAGTACGTTTTTGATTGTCTTCATACTGTGAATTGAGTGTTATTAAATAATATAATTAGTTAGATTTCTCTCTTTCAGAAGATACATCACGCAAAGTTAAATATTTTTCGTGAAACAGACGAAACTTTCCACGTTTTTTTTTGTTGTAACACTTTTTTTACGTCATCATTGACATGTTGAAGTGTGTGGAAACGTACACACATGCGTTTCATGTAGTGGAAGTGGTGGAGATGGTGGAGTAAAATCTAAGGATTTCGAAAAAAAAATGCTAATTCTTCTCGTACACTGTTGCAAGACAATTAGTGATTTATTTTTTATTGCTGTCCGGTAAAAGTTTTTTAGCAATTATTGCTGTCCGGTAAAAGTTTTTTAGCAATAAAAAATTAGGCTGAAATCCTCGCTCGGGTTTCAGCCTTTTTTGTTACCTTTGTTTTTGCTACAAAACATCAATAACATGAACAAAGGTACGC
>Ga0247608_10007006_pt1 | contig 11695 bp, 4 predicted proteins | sample 176DNAGHGlowgp2_FD_193490 | JGI IMG/M metagenome (GOLD analysis project Ga0247608, IMG submission 193490) | Sheep rumen microbial communities from Palmerston North, Manawatu-Wanganui, New Zealand - 1766 DNA GHGlow gp2 | ecosystem: Host-associated > Mammals > Digestive system > Stomach > Rumen ... | reverse complement strand
ACCAGCAATTGTTGGTGGAGGGGCGGCAGGATTCTTTGCGGCGATAAACCTGAAGGAGATGTGCCCTGAGATGCAGGTGACGATATTCGAGAAATCGAAGAAGGTGCTTGCTAAGGTTGAGGTATCGGGTGGCGGAAGATGTAACTGCACAAACTCGTTTGAGGCAGTGACGGATCTGCAACAGGTGTACCCACGAGGCCACCGACTGCTGAAAAGGCTATTCAAGACCTTTGACTATCGCGACGCGTACGAGTGGTTTGAAGCTCACGGCGTGAGGCTTACAACGCAGGACGACAACTGCGTGTTCCCCATGTCGCAAGACTCGCACACCATAATAAACATGTTCCTGGCCGAGGCAAAACGCCACGGAATAGAGATACGCACGCAATGCAAGATAGAGAGTCTGGAACAGCTGAAAGACTACGATTTTAAGGTTATAACCACAGGTGGTGGCACGGCGTCGATGGCGGGAGTTCCAACTATCGAGGCTGTGCCATCGCTGTTTACATTCAGCATTGAGGACGAAGCGCTGAGGGCGCTGATGGGAACAGTGGTTGAGGATGCAACGGCATCGATACCTGGCACAAAGTTTAAAAGCTGTGGGCCGCTGCTGATTACCCACTGGGGAATGAGCGGACCTGCGATACTGAAGCTGAGCAGCCATGCAGCGCGCGAGCTGCATGAGCACAACTACCAGATGCCACTGGCTGTGAACTGGACATCGCTGAAGGAGCCTGAGATACAGCAGGAGCTGCATGAGATAATAATACGCCATCCGCAGAAGCAGATAGCCACGATACGCCCATTAGGGCTGCCAAGCCGACTGTGGGACTACCTTGTGGCAAAGACTCTGGGCGAGCGTGCGCAGAACCGTTGGCAGAACCTGAACCAAAAAGAACTGAACCGACTTACAAACGCGCTATGCAACGACCAATACAAGATAGCCGGGCGTGCGGCATTCAAAGATGAGTTTGTGACGTGTGGCGGTGTTGACCTTGCAGCTGTAAACACAAACACCTTAGAATCAAAAACACTCCCCCAGCTTTATTTTGCTGGAGAAGTGCTCGACATCGATGGCATCACAGGCGGATTTAATTTCCAAGCCGCCTGGACCACCGCTTATGTAGTTTCCATGGCTATTAATCAACAAGCTGGTTGTAGTCGGTCTCCTTCTGAGGGATGACCCAAGTCCAGGCGTTACCGTCTTCAGGATTGATGGTTACGGCAAAGTCTGACTTGAAGTTACCACCCTGCTCTCTGGTCTTGCGAACGATTGACTGACCCCAACGCTTGTAGTCGAACCAGTCGTTACCCTCGCCCCACAGGTCGAAACGGCGATACAACTTGATTTCGTCCATCAGCTCGTCACCAGCCTTCTCGCTCTTGGTGTAAGCAGCGTCGTACTGACTTACAGCCTCAAACAGCAGGTCCTTAGCCTCAGCCTCCTTACCCAGGTGCATATCAGCCTCGGCCTCGGTGTAAAGCATCTCGGCATAGCGGATAAGTGGGAACGAACCACCACCGGGATAGAAGCCTACCATAAACTTAAACTGCATATATGCATACACCAGCGATGTGCTGTACAGACAATCAGGATAATCCCTACGTGCACGCTGATACAGTTTTTTGGTGCTACGGCCAGCGGCATTACACTCGGCATACTCCTCATCTGAAGGAATCAGATAGAGATATCTGCGCTCGTCGGTCTCAGGAATCTGGTCAATCAGTTCCTTGCTGATAGCTACAGGATAGTTACGGCAGTTGTTTGCACTAGAGTTACAACCGATGTAAGCAAAGAAGCTATAGTAACTGATGGTCTGAATCTCCTCTTCGAACACACCCCAGATCCACTCTGAATTCTCAGTATGGAAGCCACCGTTGATATAATCATTGACAGTCATCATGGCGTGACCCTCGCGAGCCATAGCGGCATACTTGGCAGCATTCTGCCAATCCTCGCGTGTGAGTGCGGCCTTGGCATAGATGGCATAAGCCACATCCAGACCTGGCTGATAGAATTTCTCACGATCGCGTCCACTTCTCTCATACAGACTGATAGCATCGTCCAGATCCTTATAAATCTGTGCATAAGCCTCGGCCTGAGTGCTCAGGGCTTGGTCGCCCAGACTCTCGTCGGTACGCAGTATGATACCCTCGGTATCGCCCTGATGGTCGCTCCAGCGATAGGTGTAGAGCTGCACCAGACGGAAGAATGAATAAGCACGGAAAGTAAGTGCCTGAGCCTTCAGGAACATCTTGTCGCTCTCGGTTCCATCAGCTTCATCGATATGGCTGATGATAGCGTTGGCATTGCTCACCAGTTTATAATAGTAGAACCAAGGATATACTGTATAGGTTGCGGTAGGACGCAGGTGATAGGTAGAGTTCCACACACCAGCCCAACCAGTGTTGTTACACTTCTGGGCATCGTTGCCGGTAAATGTGCCATACCAGTTCAGGATGGTTCCCTCGCCGTTCAGACCCTGTGTAGACATATACTGCGATGACATAGCCTTGCACAGACCGTTCACAGCCAACTCAGCCTTCTCTGTGGTGCTCATCACTCTGGCCTTGTCCATCTGAGCCTCTGGCTTTGTGTCCAGATAATCGCTGGCGCAAGAGCTAAGTCCCAGTGCAGCGATACTCAATATATATAAATACTTTTTCATTTTCTTACCTTTTACTTTTTCACTTTTAGAACTTTATATTCACTCCTGCTGAGAACACGCGTGGTGTTACGAAAGCAGCCGACTGAGTGCCGTTGAACGACATCTGTGGACTCATACCCTTGCGAGCTGTGAGTGTGTACAGGTTCTCGCAGGTAAGGGTCAGCATAACGTTCTCAAGTCCTGCCTTGCGAACCAAATCCTTTGGCAGGCGGTACGACAGGTTTACGTTCTTAAGAATGAGATAGCTAGCGCTGGTGAGCCAACGTGAAGAAGTGGTGTTCAGGTCGGCCTCCATACCCTTAACGATGGTAGGAACGTCGCTCAGCATGGGCACACCGTTGCGGTCGATGGCATCGACAGCGGTAGCCTGATCGCTGGTCCAACCCTTCAGCACGTCCTTGTGCAGAGATGTTGGTGTGCCTGATGATGACATCAACGTCTGATAGTTGCTGTCCATAATCTTGCCACCCAGCTGATAGGTGAACAGTGTGAACAGAGTGAAGTCCTTGTAGCTTACGCTGAAGTTGAAGCTACCGAAGCAAGAAGGCAGAGCAGAGCCGTGGAACTCGCGCTTACCATAGGTAGTGAGATATGAATAAGGTACACCGTCGATTACAACAAGGGCATTCAGATCGTTACCCTTAATCTCCTTACCAGCGGCGTTACCATAGGTAGTGCCGTCGAGTGTGAAGAAGTAATCGTCGTTATTGAACTTATAGAGCGAGAAACCGTTCTTGGTGTTGATACCCTCCCATGTGTAGGTGTAGAACTGATAGCGGTCCATGCCCTCGACAATCTTCTTGGTACCATCGATGATACCGCCCTTGTTCTGCTCAGGCAGCTTAACAATCTTGTTCTTCTCGACAGTGAAGCTTGCACCAACGTTAACCTTCCAGTTCTTGGTCTTCAGCACGTCCATATCGGCTGAGAGCTCGATACCGTGGTTAGAGATTGTACCAAGGTTCTTGGTGATAACGCTCTCGGCAACGGTAGTGCTTGTAGCACCAGCCGACAGAGGATTATAAACGTCGAAGATAAGGTCCTTGTTGCGCTTGTCGAAGTACTCGAAGCTGAAGTTGAGCTTGTTGAACAAGCGGCCCTCGAGAGCTACACCCCACGACTGGCCTGTCTCCCACTTAAGGTCCTCGTTAGGCAGCTGTGCGTTGTAGAATGCACCCTTGTGGTCGTTGATGGTGGGGTTGTAAAGGGCCATATAGCCATACAGGCCAGAGCCAGAGTCGTTACCAACCTCACCATAGTCGGCACGAAGTTTCAGGAAGTTCACCCAGTCGTACTTCTTCATCCACTTCTCGTTGCTGATTACCCAGCTGGCACCTGTGCTCCAGAAGTTACCCCAACGGGCCTTCTTAGAGAAGCGTGATGAACCGTCGCGACGGAATGAGAACTCTATGTTGTAGCGGCTGTCGTAGCCATAGCGTACGCGGCCAAGATATGACTCAGTATGATAAGTCTCACTGTAGTCCTGCGATGTAACAGGCTCAGCAAAGTTAATCAGGTTGTTAAGTCCAGGCTCTATCTCGATGTTCTTTGTAACGTAGAGCTCGTTAACGGTATAGTCGTAGTTCTCGTGAGCCAGCAGGGCGTCGATAGAATGTACACCATACTCGTGGTTCCAGTGCAGTTGCTGCTGGAATGCGTAGTTCTTGTATCGGTAGTCGCGACGACGGCCACGACCGTTGTTACCCTTACCATCGCCGATTACAGAGCTCTCGTAGATGCTCTCCTCGTTGTTGCGAAGGTTCAGGTTACCCTTCAGTGTGAAGGTGAAGTTATATGGCAACAGGATGTTGGCATAAGCAATACCGTTGACGGTGTTGCGGATGGTCTTGTCCTGGTTCAGCTCGTTCTCCCAGATGACATGATGGTCGTTATACTGGTTGCGTGTTACAACCACCTGACCGTTAGCATCGGTATACGAACCGCTGTCGTACTGGCGATAGCCCTGCTTGTCGAGCAGATACTCACCTGTGTTCACATCGTGAGTGTGAACAGGATATACGGGCGAAATCTTTCGACAGTAGTTGAATGGGTTATTGTTGGTGTTACCAGTGCCATAGCTTGAATCAAAGTTCTGGTGAGTGGCATTGATATTAAGACCAGCCTTGAGCCAAGGGGTTGGATTGATATTGGTAGACAGGCGGGCTGACAGACGGTTGAAACCAGAGGTCTTAAGATAGCCCTGCTCGTCGAGATATCCAAGTGAGATAAGATAATCGCTCTTCTCGTTAGCACCGTTGGCGTTGAAGTTGTACTCCTGACGATAACCGCTGCGGATGGTCTGGTCGTACCAGTCGAGGTCCTCGCCGTATGTACCCAGCATCTGAGCGTCGCTAACCATCTTGCCATTGGCATCAAACAGAGCGTTATCAGCCTTGTTGAATATGTTGAGCAGCACACGGTCCTCAATCAGATGCTCTGATGCGTATGCAGCAGCTGCGGCAGCACTTGCGCCTGCTGTCATCTGATTGTTCTTCATGTTCATCCACTGGGCCTCCATCCACTCGCGAGCACCAAGACGATCGTACTCAGCGATACCGCGGCTGTATGTACCCTGCTTAATGTCGAGATTAACGTTCAGCTTGCCCTGCTTACCCTTCTTGGTGGTAATCAGGATTACACCGTTGCTGGCGCGGTTACCATAAAGAGCAGCTGATGCAGCATCCTTAAGAACCGACATCGACTCGATGTCCTGAGGGTTCAGGTCGCTGATGTTACCACTATATGGCACACCATCGAGAATATACAGAGGGTTGGTGTTACCATTAACGGTTCCCACACCGCGGATGCGGATAGAGGGATCCTGACCAGGAGCACCTACGCTACTGTTTACACGTACACCTGTAACTGTTCCTTCCAGAGCCGAAGCTACTGATGAGGTTGGGCGCAGCTCGATAGCCTCGCTCTTAACCTCCTGGATAGAACCTGTGAGCGATGTCTTCTTCTGTGTACCATAGGCCACAACCACCACCTCATCGAGGGTGTGTACATCGCTACGTAACTGAATCTTCAGAGTTTTTGTGCTTACTGCTACCTCAAGTGGTTCCATTCCCACATAGGTGATTCGAAGAGTCTTCATGCCCTCAGGAACGTCGAGGGTGAAGTTTCCATCATAATCGGTAATGGTACCAATGCCTGCATTTCCAACTACCTGGATTGTAGCTCCGATAATTGGCTCGTTATCCTCATAACTAACCACGGTACCAGTAACCTTTGTTTGTGCCAGCGATATTCCCACACTAAGGAATAGCCCAGCCAACATCATACTGAGTTTTTTCATTGAAAACTTAAAAAATTAATAATATATTAGTAATTACTTAAATACTTAAACAAACTAAATTCTTTTTATCTCTGAAATCAATTTACCATTCCTCACGAAACGGGCTGCAAAATTACTAAGATATTTTGAAACTACCAAAGAATAATTAATAAATATTTAATTAATATGCTTAAAAAAATAGCTAGCTCAAGAAAGAGCCAGCCATTCTGATATATTTTACACCTGAAGGATTACTCCTCGCCAGATGCGGTTGTAATTTCAAAAATCAAATAAAAATTATCAAAAAGTAATGCTTTTATGCTCTTTTTTAACCTTTTGATAACATAAGCCTTGTTTTGTATCAATCTTTTTATTATCTTTGCAGGCACATTTGATTTAAAACATTAAGAACAATCTTTAAATTCACATAACAATGGAACAGCAGAAACGTTACGGTCATTTCGACGACCAGAATCGCGAGTACGTCATTACCGACCCGCAGACGCCGTGGCCTTGGATCAACTATCTGGGCAACGAGGATTTCTTCTCACTAATCTCTAATACCGCTGGTGGCTATTCTTTCTATAAGGATGCCAAGTTCCGTCGCATCACCCGCTATCGCTACAATAATGTACCAATGGACAACGGCGGTCGATACTTTTATATCAAAGACGGCGATACCGTTTGGAATCCAGGTTGGAAACCTTGCAAGACTCCACTCGACTTCTACGAGTGCCGCCACGGCATGAGCTACACACGCATCACTGGTCGTAAGAATGGCGTAGAGGCCAGCGTGCTGTTCTTTGTTCCACTGAAGAAATGGGCTGAGGTACAGAAGCTTACTCTTAAGAACGATTCTAAGGAGGCCAAGACTCTTAAGCTCTTCAGCTTCGAGGAGTGGTGCCTTTGGAATGCAGCTACCGATATGGAGAACTTCCAGCGTAACTTCTCAACAGGTGAGGTTGAGATTGAGGGAAGCACCATATATCACAAGACAGAGTATCGCGAGCGTCGCAATCACTACGCATTCTATCACGTAAACGTTCCTATTCAGGGCTTTGATACCGACCGCGAGACATTCGTTGGACTCTACAACGAGTTTGCCGATCCTCAGGTTGTTATGGAGGGCAAGCCACGCAACAGCCATGCTCACGGCTGGAGCCCAATCGCATCTCACTATATCGAGGTGACACTCGCTCCTGGTGAGAGTAAGGACTTTGTGTTCCTCCTCGGCTATATCGAGAACGAACAGGACAAGAAATTCTCAGCTCCTCAGGTTATCAACAAGGATAAGGCTCACGCACTCATTGCAGAGCTCGACACCACTGCCAAGGTAGATAAGGCATTTGCTGAGCTCAATGCTTATTGGGATGCTCTGCTTAATATATATAATGTACGCACAGGTAACGATAAGCTCGACCGCATGGTGAACATCTGGAACCAGTATCAGTGTATGGTTACCTTCAACTTCTCGCGTTCGGCATCGTTCTTCGAGAGCGGCATCGGTCGCGGCATGGGTTTCCGCGACAGTAACCAGGACCTCGTGGGCTTTGTCCACCAGATACCATCACGCGCCCGTCAGCGCATCATCGATATCGCCTCGACACAGTTCCCCGATGGCGGCTGTTACCACCAGTATCAGCCTCTCACCAAGCGAGGCAACAATGATATCGGCGGTGGATTCAACGACGACCCATGCTGGCTCATCTTCGGAACTGTGGCTTACATCAAGGAGACAGGCGACTTCTCAATCCTCGACGAGATGGTGCCATTCGACAATCAGCCAGGCTCTGAGGTAACACTCTTCGAACACTTGAAGATCTCGATGGATCACGTAATCAAGAACCTTGGTCCTCACATGCTACCACTCATCGGCCGTGCCGACTGGAACGACTGCTTGAACCTGAACTGCTTCTCATGGGATCCAAACGAGAGCTTCCAGACTACAGAGAACGTATCAGAGGGAACAAAGGCTGAGAGCTTGATGATTGCAGGTCTCTTCGTAGTAACAGGAAAAGACTACGTAGCTCTGTGCAAGAAGATTGGTAAGGATGCCGAGGCAGAGCGCATGCAGAAGGCTATCGACGCTATGATCGAGGCTGTTAAGAAGCACGGTTGGGACGGCGAGTGGTATCTGCGCGCATACGACTTCTATGGCAATAAGATTGGTAGCAACGAATGCGAGGAGGCTAAGATATTCATCGAGAGCCAGGGTTGGTGTACGATGGCCGAGATTGGCGCCGAGGAAGGTATGGTTGCCAAGTCGCTCGACTCTTGTAAGAAGTATCTCGAGTGCGAGCATGGTATGGTGCTTAACAACCCAGCTTTCACAAAATATATCTATGAGTATGGTGAGATTTCTTCATACCCAGAGGGCTACAAGGAGAACGCAGGTATCTTCTGCCACAACAATCCTTGGGTCATCATCGGCGAGTGTATCGCAGGTCGTGGTAACGATGCCTGGAGCCACTACGCTAAGATTCTGCCATCGTACGTAGAGGAGAAGTATCAGACTCTGCACAAGGTTGAGCCATACGTAAACTGCCAGATGGTGGCTGGTAAGGACGCTTTCAAGCCAGGTGAGGGAAAGAACTCATGGCTTACTGGTACTGCAGCATGGATGTGGTACACTGTATCAGAGTTCATCCTGGGTATCAAGCCTGACTACGATGGTATCCGTATCGACCCATGTCTGCCAGAGACAGCATCCGACTACACTGTTCAGCGTAAGTTCCGCGATGCTGAGTACGAGATAACCATCCATCCAAACGGCTCACAGAAGGGTGTTAAGAGCATCACTCTGGATGGCGCCAAGATTGATGGCACAGTAATCCCCTACTCTGCAGGCAAGCACACCGTTGAGGTTACGATGTAATATTAATAAGAGTTTAAAAGTAATCCCCGCTCAGATAAGTCTGGCGGGGATTATTATTTTACTCTTTTATACGTTCTGTGAGAAGAAAGTTTCTTCTATGGATACAGCGGATAGATAAGGTTTACCAGCACGAGCATGAGGGCAAGAAGCACTACGTGCATACAGATGCCAAGGCGGGCAAAGTCGTTGAAGTGGAACGAACCAGGACCGTAGACGAGCATGTGGGTGCTACTGCCTATGGGCGATGCGAAGCTGATGGTGACGCTGAGCATGAGCGACATGACAAACGGCATGGGGCTACAACCCATCAGCTCGGCCTGCTGATACATAATAGGGAAGAACACAGCGGCGGAACCTACATCGCTGACGAACTCGCTTACGATAGAGGCGAAGATACACATGACGGCCATAACGATATAGGGGTGGCCCTGACACAGATCGAGTATAGAATGGGCCATGGTGTGGGCAATACCGGTCTTGGTGATGGCCACGGAGAACACCACGGTGACTCCAAGTATGAGCAGCAACTCCCAATCGATATATTTGGTAACGCCCGTCATGCGGCAACAGCCAAACAGCATCATGAGTCCTGCAGCCATCATGGTAACGGCCATGAGGGGGAACACATGGAACGACGACATGATGAACATCAGCACAAGGATGATGGCTGAGGTGACCGTTTTTGGGCCCAGCTGGGGCACGAAATGGCTATCGAAGAAGGTGAGTTTACCACGCGTTTCCTCTTCCAAGTGGCGATCGCCCTTTGGGGGGCACTCCAACAGCAAGGTATCACCTGCCTGAATAATAATCTCACGGGGCTGGCCTTCGACACGATGACCAGCACGGGCTACAGCGATAAGGGCCACATCATGATTCTGCTCGAAATGGGTTTGCGCCATAGAGCGACCAATGAGCGCACTACCGAAGTTGACATAGGCGGTACGCATCTTGCGCTTGGTGTCGATATCGTTGATACTCCACACATGGCGGTCGGCGGCAGCAAGGCCGTGGGTATTCTTAATCTCAAGGATATCGTTGATCTGACCGGCATATATCAGGCGGTCGCCACCCATCACCCACTCGTCTTTTGGTACTGGCATGATGATTTCGCGGTCGAAACGCACAATCTCAACCAGCGAACCTCCCTTGACGTTATATAGTCCAGCCTCCTCTACGGTACTGCCCACGGCGGGATTATCGGTAGGAACAAGCAGCTCTACGGTATAGTCGCTGGTGGTTTCGAACGAGTTCTCGCCCGACTCACGCGAGGGGATGAACTGCTGCAGCGCTATGACCATGGCCATACCAACAATGGTGAGCAACAATCCTGGCAACAGGGGGGCAAACAGATTCATAGACTGCCCCGTTTGCTGCATATAAAGACCGGCTACAACCAGATTTGACGAGTTGCCCAACAGGGTGCACATACCGCCCAGCGTGGCTGCATAGCTCAGAGGCAGCAGCAACTTTGAGGGAGCTATATTAAGCTTGCGAGCCCAAATCTTTACGGCATCGATGAACAGGGCCACCACATTGACCGAATTAAGCAAGGCGCTAAGAACGGCCGTGGGAATCATCAGGCGGATTAAGGCCCGCTGATAGTTGCCGGGCTCGCCCAGCACATTCTTGGTGAGCCAATAGAGCACACCCGACTGCATGAGGCCTGCTATAATCACAAAGAAAGCGGCATGAATAACTACCGGCTCGCTACCGAAACCTGACATTCCCTCTTCCTCGGTAACTACACCTGTGACTAACAGCACCGTAAGCGCACCAAGAAAAGTAACCTCGGCTGGCACACGCGTACGGGCCATGAACGCAAAAATGCTGAAGATGGTGAGCATGGTGATCCATGCGTAAATGCTGAAGCCGAATACTATTGTTGAAAAATCTATCAATGTCTCCATTACACTATTTGCAATATATTCGGGTGCAAATATATAAAAAAAAAGCCACCCGACAAAATCGAGTGGCAATTTTTTATATTTGAGCAATATTATTTGAGCTCTGCGAGGTACTTGATAGTACGAACCATCTGAGAAGTGTAAGAGTTCTCGTTGTCGTACCAAGAAACAACCTGTACGAGTGAGTTGCCGTCCTCCATCTTGCTTACCATGGTCTGGTTAGCGTCGAAGAGTGAACCGAACTTCATACCGATGATATCGCTTGAAACGAGCTTCTCCTCAGTGTAACCGAAGCTCTCGTTAGCAGCAGCCTTCATGGCAGCGTTGATGCTCTCAACAGTTACCTCACCCTTAACAACAGCGTGCAGGATAGTGGTAGAACCAGTTGGAGTTGGAACGCGCTGAGCAGCACCGATGAGCTTACCGTTGAGCTCAGGAATTACAAGACCGATAGCCTTAGCAGCACCAGTTGAGTTAGGAACGATGTTCTGAGCACCAGCACGAGCGCGCTGAACATCACCCTTGCGCTGAGGACCATCGAGGATCATCTGGTCACCTGTGTAAGCGTGAACAGTTGTCATGATACCGCTCTGGATTGGAGCGAGGTCGTTCAGAGCCTTTGTCATTGGAGCAAGGCAGTTTGTTGTACAAGAAGCAGCGCTGATAACAGTGTCAGCAGGAGTCAGAGTCTTGTGGTTTACATTGTAAACGATAGTAGGCAGATCGTTACCAGCAGGAGCTGAGATAACAACCTTCTTAGCACCAGCAGTGAGGTGAGCAGAAGCCTTCTCCTTAGATGTGTAGAAACCTGTGCACTCCAGAACAACGTCTACATCCAGCTTACCCCAAGGCAGCTCAGCAGCGTTAGGAATAGCATAGATAGTGATCTTCTGACCATCAACAACGATGTAATCCTCACCAGCCTCTACAGTGTGCTTGTTCTCACCAATCTTGCCGCAGAAACCACCCT
>Ga0247608_10007005_pt1 | contig 11696 bp, 7 predicted proteins | sample 176DNAGHGlowgp2_FD_193490 | JGI IMG/M metagenome (GOLD analysis project Ga0247608, IMG submission 193490) | Sheep rumen microbial communities from Palmerston North, Manawatu-Wanganui, New Zealand - 1766 DNA GHGlow gp2 | ecosystem: Host-associated > Mammals > Digestive system > Stomach > Rumen ... | reverse complement strand
CACTTCGGCCGGTGTCTCGGGGGATACTTCGGGCTTGAGGTCGCCGCGGTCGGTGATCATATCTTCCTTCTGGGTTGTTAGTATCCAGTCGGTCTTGGTGACGTCTTGTACCCAGTCGGCAAAGCCGGTGTATGCCTCCTTGATGTACATGCGCTCCTGCGGCCACTCGAAGTAGTCGGGCAGCAGCATCATCTGGGGTGCGTTGCTGCCTTCGTCCTTGCCCTTGAACGAGTTGCTCGTGATCACCTTTGTGGCCGTGCCGTCGGTGGTAGCGATGGCAAAGAAGCCCTCGGCAAAAAGTTGCGACAGGTAAGTGGGATATTGGCCAGTGCCTTCACCCACCTTCGGAGTGGGAAGTTGCGCCTTTTCGAAGGTCTTGGTCTCGGCCTTTCTGTCCACATAGATGGGCGAGGCATTGATAATCTGATGTTTCCTGGCATCGGTAGCCACGGGGTTCTCGTTCATCAGCGCGTGAATCTCGCCCCATGGCGTGTTGTTGAGCGTAATCGTCGATTCGTAAGCACCACCGGCAGCCATGGGCGTCACGTCGAGTTTCAGTATTTCGGTGGTATTGATCAGATCATAAACGCCCTTTTGCTCGTTCCATCTATACTCTCTGTTCAGTTCGTTGGTGTAGTTCACGCCCAAAGCGACATCGTTGAAGTCGAAGTCGAACTCCGTCAAGTCTTCGCACACCAGCACGGCTTTTTCATAATCTGTAGTACGGTCGATGATTTCGCCTTCGTCAAATCCCTCGATGGCAAATACGAGGTCGTTGAGGTCGAAGTCGGTCTCATTTCCGTCGAAGTTATCCTCGAAGCACAGATATTGCCTGTTGTCCTGATAGGTCGGGTCGATGTCCTGTTGGATATTAAAGGTGGCTACGAAACTGGGCCTGATTTCGGATCCTCGGATGGGGTCGTTAAGCTTCGACTCCGAATAACGGGTTCCCCAGCCGCCTGTGTCATCTCTGATGTAAAAACCAAAATACGGGATTTCTTCGGGGACAGTGACACGGATAGGGTGCGAAACCAATTCGTAAGCTCCATAAACGCTGAAGACGTGTCCGGCGCTTCGTCGTTGCACATTACTGGCATTTCCCACTGGCACTGCCGTCTCTGTTCCGCCTGGTTGCGTAATATAATATAGGTTGTGCTTGTTCCACATCAGAGGTTTTCTCACCAGCCAGTAGAGCTCGCCATCGGCACCCATGATGGTCACGTCGGCGTTTGCCTGGTCGTCGGTGTACCAATAGATGCCCAGTTCATGTCGGTTCTGTGGCGAACCTGTGTACCAATAGACGGGAGCCAAGGTGAAGGTGTGAGCGGTGCCCACAAAGTCCTGCTTCACCTTGCCAAGATTATTGGTCTGATCGGGAAGGACCTTGGCATACTCTTCGGCATCGGCTTGCTTAATATGGATGTATTCATTCGAACCGACATCAGTAATGGTGATCTGATTGACATAGGCATCAGCACGCGTCACGGGATATTTGCGACGTGCCAGCTGGCCAAAGAGGTCCCAGTTCTGATTGGGGTCGATTTCTCCGAACTGACGTTCGAACTCATGAGTGTAGGCAACATCTTGAACATGTTGCTCGCTGGAAGGCTCATAGTCCTGACAGGAACTAACGAGAGCTGCTGAACCCGATAAGAGAAGGCATATCAGCAGGGTAGATTGGGTAGATCCCGTTTTCATAATAATGATTGATTGTTTTGAATAATTATTTTAATAAGTTGAAAATAGGAAAAACAAAAATACAGAATCTATAAATAATTTGAGTGATTTCAAGGGTGTAATCCTTTTATCAGGCAACTCAAGATACTTCATTTTTGCAATTCTTAGTACAAAATTACTCAGTTTTTCAAAATTATTACACAAATAAAAGTGAAAATGTATATTTTTTCTTCCGTTTTGTCAATTTTGGAATTTTGTGAAAAATGAAGGTGACAAAAAACCGCCGTATGTCAATGGGCATACGGCGGTAAAATAAAGTATGAAGGATTTTTCTGGTAACTGCGCCTCCCTCTAGAAGGTGAAGTTCAATAATTATGGGTTGGCGGCTATCTTTGTCAAGCTTACGCTCGATATTGTCGGATTACTGTTATATGTATTGTAGTCAATTACAAACCTTAGCGTATTATTAGTCCGTTGGCAATTTTCTAATTGCTCTTTGGTGAGTGTGAAAGTGACATCGTGTTCGTATTGCTTGTAACCCCTATAGTCGCCAGCTATGACATCTCCATTAGTGTTCGAAATACGGAAGATGACCGGATGTTCATCGGATGACAAACCTGTATAATGGATAGTAAGTTTGGCTCCGTTGGGCCAATCGGATAGATCTACAGCACTAGCTGTTGTCGCATTACGACGGCGGATGTTTGTATACGTAGTGCCTCCCTGTGTAATAGTAATATTGGGATTATTAACATTCCCCAAGTTCAGTGTTAACGTGGGATTGACAACAACAGGAATTCTTACAACGTTTGCCTTGTATTGTGTAGTTGCTTCTGCGGTAACTATAATTTCACAAGTGCCTACGCCCTGTGCATAAACGCTGGGCTCACCATTATCATTTAATCTCCATTGGGCGACGTTAATATCGGTCGTAGTAAACGATACGTTGGCATGTGTTGAAGAAGAGTAAGTGAGAACCTGCGATAATCCTATCTCATTGAATGTTATTGAGGTCGGATTGACAACAAGATTGTGACGGTCCTCTGGGTCAGTGACACCAATCAACTGGATTTCAACCTTAGAGATCCGGAGGTGTTCATCATCTGTTTGAGCGAGCCACATACCACCAGAGTTAACCGCTTTGTTAAACCTGTTGGCACTAAATGTGTAGGTGGTTGTATGTGCTCTTCCATCACCGAAACTGTCATATACTAGCAGATTACCATCTGCGTCATCAAAATAGATATTAGCAGGTTTGAGGGTGTAATGAACAATGACTGTAGCCTTTGCATCATCGAGTAGCAATGGAGATATACCTTGTAGATCAATGAAAATAGCATTATAGAATGTAAATCCATTATCAATATTCGGGTCACCTGAACCGTAAACAAATATTGAATCTTTGAAATCCACTTCTATTGCCTCGATGAGGTTCATGTTTATTTCTTCTTCAGGGGTATCTGGCAAGAACTCCCCACGGTCGGTAACTAATTCGCTAACCTGTGAATCGAAAATCCAATTGGTCTTGGTAATGTCCTGTACCCAATTCTCGAATCCATGAGAATCGTCTTTGTTGTACGCTTCAGAAATATGTACTTCTTCTTGAGGCCATTCGAAATAGTAAGGAAGAAGCATCATCTGAGGAGCTTTGCCTTCTTGATAAGAACCTTCACTAGAGGATCCATCACTTGAAATATTGGAAACTATCTTAACGACATCTCCATCAGTACTTACCAATTTAAAGAAATTTTCCTTTAAGAAAAGTTGCGATAGGTGAGTAGCATATTGTCCTTCACCATTGCCCACATTCCATTCATGATTAGTAGGAATATCAATAGTGATAGGATCTGCAATAGCTTGATATTCACTTCCTGCATTAATGATTCTATGATTTCTGGAATTAGAGGGTAGAGAAGGGCTCTCTTTCAACAACGTGTGTATTTCACCTCGAGACACATTGTTAATTGTCACGTTCGTTTCAAAGGCGCCACCAGCTGCCATTGGCGTAACAATCACTTTTTCACTTTTTGCCTCGGTTGATACAGCCTCCCAGTGTGCAGCAATGTTTCCTTGCTTAGGTACCCAGGTGTATGTCTTTTCATCCTCCTCTTTGTATGTTAAACCGAGAACGACATCGTTAAAATCAAAGTCGTATGAGGAAAGGTCTTCGCATACAAGAAGAGCATTTTCTGTAATGGCGTCATTATCCTTGATATTGGTATCGTCCAAACCTCGTGCGATAAAAATTACATCATTGAGGTCCGCATCTCCACCATTAATCCAGTCCTCAAAACAGATATACTGGTTTTTATCAGTGATTTCTCCGTTTCCAAGGTTAAGACCATTCAAATTGAAGGTGGCAACAAAACTCATCTTGTAAGTGCCACCCTGTTCGAATGGTTCTACTGAAGGGTTCAAATTCCATTCAGAATATCTTATGTCAGAACCATCCTGATTATGTATCCAAAATCCGATTTCTGGAATGTTGTTGGGAATAATAATACTATAAGGATGAGATACCAGATACTGCTCTCTGATATTCCGCTGTCGCATTTGTGCATTACTGAGGAAATAATCATTTACATTAGTAGAATTATTCGGAATAGGGGTAATCGTTTCAACCCATTTGTCTTTATTGTCTGGATCATTTGGATCAAATGATACATAAGCTATGTCCAAGCGTGTTTTAGTGCGCGTTACAACAGTCGCTTTCTTTATGTAATACAAGTGGCCATCCTTGCCCATTATAGTTGTGGTAACTTCGGTATTATCCTTCCATTCATCTTCATCCACGTACCAATAGATGCCTATACTATCTACAGCAGAAGTCGTCCAGTGAACAGGGATAAAATCAATTTTGCGGGCAGAACTGAGGAAGTCTTGAGTCACTTGACCCATATTGGAATTTGCGTATGAATTATTAGCTGTGCCGATTTCAGGCAGAACTAAAGTATAGTTGTCATGTGTCTCCTTTGAAATTTGAACAGTGTCTGACCACAAAGAGATGGTAGGATATGCACTTTCACCAGCACGAGTCAGGGGACCGATACGTCGAGCCAACTGGCCGAAGAGGTCCCAATCTTGTTTGGGATCGATTTTGCCGAACTGGCGTTCGAACTCATGGGTGTAAGCAACATCTTGAAGATGTTGATCGTTGTACGGTTCGTAGTCCTGGCAGGAGCTTAAGAACGCTGCTGATGCCGACAAGACAAGGCAAGTCAGCAAGGTTGATTGTGTAGAAACTCTTTTCATAACAAATAAATATAGAAAGTTAGTAATGAGAAATACAAATAAGTATGTAACCAAAATTAACGATAATTATATGCGTTGTTTCTTAACACGAATTATCATGAATTTCACATGAATTATTATTATGCAAAGTGGGTCAAAATAGACACATACTGAGAAATTAATGTTAATTCGTGATAATTCGTGTTAAAAGAAAAGTATGTATAGTTATTTCTGAATAGTTACTTAGTTATTAATAGAGAAATACAAATAATAAAACTTAATAAACAGAAGCAGAACTCTAAAAAAATGAGCAATATATGTGGCATAATACTCAAAAATAATTAGAAACTCTGACTCTTTTAAATGTTTATCAAAACATTGCAAAAATATGTATTTTTTTTTATTTATTTAATGAAACGAACGAAAATGTTTACTATTGCATCCAAATTTGTATTTGGTAGTATAATAATGTCATATGAAAATATCAAATCAACATCGAATTTGCATCTGATATGTGTGAAAAGCAACTTTTGGGATGAGAAATTGGCATTTTTTGTCTAAGCATACAGATTTGATATACAGATTCTGTATTCTCCTATCGAAGCATAATGATTTGGTAGATGAAAACTGTATGCCTCGGTTGGAGCATACATATTTGGCAGATGAAAACTGTATGCTGCGGTCGGAGCATACATATTTGGCAGATGAAAACTGTATGCTGCGGTCGGAGCATACAGATTTGGTAGATGAAAACTGTATGCCTCGGTTGGAGCATACATATTTGGTAGATGAAAACTGTATGCCGTGGTTGGAGCATACATATTTGGTAGATGAAAACTGTATGCCGCGATTGGAGCATACATATTTGGTAGACGAAAACTGTATGCCGCGATGGGAGCATAATGATTTGGTAGATGAAAACTGTATGCCGCGATGAGAGAAAGTATTATGTGATTCCTAAGTGTTTTTATCTAATGAGAGAAAGCTTTTCTTCTATTCTTTGCTGCACTTCGCTAGGCTTGAGGCCCCAGCGTGGAGCAATGATGAGATCGGATGGGGCGGAGGAGGCAAAGCGTTCGATATGGATGTCTTTTCGGAGGCGGGAAATAAACTCGGCAACCAAAGAAGCGTATTCGTCGATGTTCATCGAAAGGAAGTCTTCGGGATGATTGGCATATTCCTGAGCAATGACAGTACCCTTGAGAATCTGAAGCTGGTGTAATTTGATGGATTGGATGGGTAGGCGATTGATGATATCGGTTTCGGCAAGGATGTCCTCCTTTGTTTCGCCAGGAAGGCCTAAAATGAGGTGAATGGTGGTATTGATGCCTGCATCGGCACATCGTTGGATGGCGGTAAGGCTGTCCTCAACCGAATGCCCACGATTGATGCGTTGAAGAGTCTTGTCGTAGAAGGATTCGATGCCCAGTTCGAGGGTGATGAGAAAACCTTTGTCCTGAAGATCTGCCAGATATTGAAGGACCTCATCTTCGATGCAATCGGGACGTGTGCCAATGACGAGTCCGACAACATCTTCGACCGAAAGAGCTTCCTCGTAACGTTGGCGAAGCACGTCCAAGGGAGCATAGGTGTTGGAATAGGCTTGGAAATAGGCCAGATACTTCATGTCGGGATATTTGCCCACAAAGAAGAGCTTCCCTGCTTCGAGTTGTTCGCTGATGCTGGTCGAGCTGCGACAGTAGGAGGGATTGAACGCATCAGTGCGACAGAAGGTGCATCCTCCCGTCCCAACGTGTCCATCACGATTGGGACAGGAGAATCCACCATCAAGCATAAGTTTCTGGAGTTTCATTTTAAAGAGAAGTAAAAGGGATATGAAAGGGGAGTAAAAAGGTAGTAAAAGGGACGAATGTTTTTGGGAACTAATACGATAGGATGTGGTATTGTCCCTTTTACTTCCCTTTTACTCCCTTTTTACTACTTTTTTACTACCCTTTTACCTTATTTCCAATATCCTTACCGGCGTCGGTTCGGCGGCGACAGATGTTTCGCCATCGCCTTGATGTACGCACTGCACATAGAGATGCAGGTGACGTTGTGCTTTCCAAAGTTCGGTGTCGAACGATGGTTCCCAGGCATCGACTGAATAGTCGGTGAGGTCGGAGAGTTCCCATTGACCATTGCGCAGATCGGCCGTGTGGTAGAGCGAGACACGACTGTTGCGCTCCACGTCACGTACGATGTACCAAGCCTCGTGGCCGTCGATGGCAACACGCGGACGGGCGATGGGAATCATCTTGGTGCCTCCACCCGAAAGACTGAAAGGCGTCTTGCGCTGACTCACCTGCTGTTGCTGCCAGGTGCTGCCATCGTTCCAGACGATGCGATACTGAGGGATGGAGTCGCCCTGGTTGCGCCAATAGGTGGCGATGTAGGGATGACCTTCGGCATCGGTACTCATCGAAGTCTGGTTGATGAGTTCGCTGTTCTGAGGGATACGGCAAGCGTATTCAGCATTGTCGGCCGTGATGGGAAGTACGTAGGGCGTACCGTCGCTGTGCTGCCACGTCTTGCCCTCGTCGGTGGAACAGGCATAGCACAGGTCGTGGTTGGTTTCGACAAGCCAGGTCTCACGCCATACCCAGCTGACGTGGATAGTTCCTCGCGCATCGACGAAGAGCTGCCAGTAGGCATTGCGGAGCTGTTCGCCATCGATGAGCACATCCTGCAGGCGGCTCCATTTGCGCGTCTTGACGTCGTAGAGATTCATGACGAGGTTACCGCGTCCCGAGGCACCACTGCGATAGGCAAAGAGGACATTTCCCGAAGCCAGACGATAGAACTCTGGATAGGTGACATCGAGCTCGTCTGGAATCAGCGAATCTATCGAAGCGCTGATCATCGGCTCCATATCTCCCAAGGTCAATGAGCCAGGCTCTACACTACGTGCATAATGGAGCGGATGGCCGTGGTGGTCGAACGAGACATGCAGATAGCCGTCGCCATCGGGCATAATGCTGATGACATTGTGAGCATCCTGCACATGGCCCTGATACTGGGTCTTCTGCAGGACAAATTCTGTGTCGTCAAGCTGACGTTTGCCCAAAGTAAGCCATCCTGTCGAATCGTAATAAGCTACGTATTGCGTCTGCCCAAGGGTTGCTACCGAGCTGTTGCGGAACACGGTGGCATTGACGGAATTGTTGCTATATCCGATGCCTGCTTCGATGAAACGAGGTAGCTCCACCTTGGGCTGACAGCTTGCCAGCAGCAGCGAGACAAAGACGAGTAGCGAATAGAATTTTATTTTCATAGTTTTAGGTTATAGTCACTATAGTTAATATAGTCACTATAGCTGATTTTATTTCACTAGTCGATACATCTCACAGCAAGCTAGCAGGAATGCGCCTGTGCCGAAGTTGGAAATCGACTTCTGATCGACAGTCTGGCCTGGGATAGCGCGTTCGCCGATAGGCTGGACGTAGCCTACGCTGCCGTCTTCCTGCAGGGCAACGTTGGTAAGATATTCCCAAGCCTTGACGATAGTGGGCATATAGGCCTCACGGTCGAGCAGACCATTGTTGACACCCCAGAGCAAGCCGTAGGTGAAGAAGGCTGTGCCGCTGGTTTCAGGACCTGGGGCATGCTCGGGGTCGAGGAGTGAGCGGGTCCAGTAACCTTCGGGTTGCTGACAGTTCTTCACGGCTTCGCACATCTCGATGTAGGTCTGACGGAATTCTGCCTTGTCCTTCCACGTATCGGGTGTGTCGGCCAAAACCTTGGCAAGTCCGGCTACGACCCATCCGCAGCCGCGTGCCCAGAAGTCCTTGCTGCCATTGAGGCTGGCGTGCTTCGGGTAGAGATATTTGCCATCGCGGTAGAAAAGGTGCTGAGGCACGTTGGCCATCGGTTGGCCGAGGGTGTCGGGGATGCTCTCCTGTCCGTCGTACATCAGGTTCTTGGCGAAGGTCCAGTATTCGGTGAGTTTCTGGAGATACTGATCGTTGCCAGTGATGTTGTAAAGTTTGGTCATGACGGGCATCACCATATAGAGGCCGTCGGCCCACCACCAGTAGTCATTGGCCGAAGTTGACATCTCATACTCCATCACCTCGCGTGCTCGTGCAATCTTCTGGTCGTCGGGCTCGAGGTTGTAGAGGTCGCAATAGGTCTGGAAACAGATCTGCCAGTCGCCGAAGAGTACATTGCGGGGCTTTTCGCCGTAGTTATAGACCCATTCGGCAGGATTCGAGTTGGTGGCACCCTTCCACTGGGCAGCTTCTGCCCATGTCTGGCTGTAACCGATGAACTGCGCTTTGAGCTCGTCGGAGAGTTTGCAAACTTCCATATTGCCGGTGTGGTAGGCGGCATTGTCCCAGAAGGGACTGTTGTTGGAGTAGGGCTTGAAGGTCCACTCGTTGTCAGGATCGGTGGTGTAGGTAGCATCGGCGGCTGCAATGAGCGGGTGACTTTCCTGCCACTGCGTGTTGACCTGCTTGATGATGCTGATAACGGTATCAGGGGCTGGGAGATTGTATTGCGGCGCCTGCTTGGTGCATGCTGCGAGCGAGAGGGCTGCAATTGCTATGATTGAAAAATATTTTTTCATTTTGTGGTGTTTTATAGGGTAGTGAAAGGGTAGTAAAAGAGTAGTAAAAGGGTAGTAAAAGGGACAAGTGCACTGTTGGGCATCATTGCGGGACAAAAGGTAGTGACGTCCTTTTTACTCCTCTTTTACTCCCTTTTTTACTCCCCTTTTATAGCCCTTAATTATTATTCCCAATAGAGGATTTGCTTGTTGATGTGCCACTTGTGATCCTTCGGGAAGTCTTCGGCTTCCCAGGCCTTCTTGGAGGTCCAGGGCTCTGCTGGATCGGTCCAGAACGGGTCGTCGGCTGGCAAGCCAAGGGGCAGGAAGGCAAGTGTGGTCATGTAGAGCGAACCGTTGTTGGTATAAACGTCAGCTACGTTGGGATGCGAACCCACGAAACCGATGGTCAGGAATCCGCCCTTGTTGAAGTTGGTCGGAGTAGTGGCCGGAGTGGACGAAAGACCGAGTTCGTAAAGGTCGGCAGCGTACATTCGCTTCATTACAGCGGTGATGGCTGCACGCACTTGTCCGTTGGTTAGCTGCTTGGGCAAACGTTTCTGCCAGGCCATCATGGCCAAAGGCTGGAAGACGGCAAGGCGATAGGGGATGCTACGGCCAAAGACAGGGTAGGTGCCTTCGGGCGAAACCATACGTTCGAGGATGCAGCTGAATTTCTGCATACGTTCGCGAATCACGCCGAGACGATAGGTGGGACCTTGCGTCTTGTAGGTCACGGGATCGACACTGTGGATGAGGTAGCTGTTGTTGGGTTGCACGTCGCATACCATCTCGACACATTCGGCATACATCGGATGAATGACGTACGAATTGTAATAGTCGAAGGCAAACGACGGACCATCGGCATACCAGCCATCGCCGATATACCATTCCTCGGCCTTATTGACAGCCGTCTTGATGCGGAAAGCATCGTAGAGTGGGCCGTCAAAACCTTCCTTCTGGAGATCGACGCCAGCCTTCTTGAGCGAAGCCTCGGCCTTCATGAGGAAACACTCTTCCATGCCACAGAAGAGGAACCAGTTCTGATAGGGTGGGTCGTAACGATGGAGCTTCTGCATTTCGCGCACATAACGCAGTTTGGTCTCGGTGCTCAATGGTTCCCAAAGGGCGTCCCATCCACGATGGAAACTTTCGACAACGTAGGCAGCATCGACCAGCGTCTGTCCACCCGAGCCCCAGCCGAGATAGTCTGGGCTGGCAGGATCGACGGCATTGGCGTATGCCTTGAGTGCCCATTCGCGCAGCTGCTTGCGTTGCAGTCCTTCTGGAGTTTCGTCGTCGGGGAGCGAGAGCCAGGGTGCAAGTCCAGCCATCAGGCGACCGAAAGCCTCCATGTAGGTCACTTTCTTGTTGCGTCCGTCCCAAGTCGGCGACACTTCAAGATTGCCGTTCTCGTAGGTCATCACTTGCTGCAGACGTCCTTCGGCCATCGGTTCGAGCACGGGCTGAGCCATACGATAGAGCAGGGTGGTCCAGACCTCACGGTCGGAAGGCGTCTTTACAACCTTCTTCTTTGCTGAAACGGGAACTGCCATCAGCACTAGGACGAGTACGATGGCGGCAGACAAAAGTTTGTGTTTTTTCATATGATAAGAGTTGTGAAAAGGAGAGGTGCCTTGGAGGGCATTGCCTCGCATGACACCTCTCCCGAATACACACATATTATTATTAACTAAACCTAGAAACTAAGTTATTATAATTAATAACCGGGATTTTGCTGAAGCTCAGCATCCTTGTTCAGCTGTATCTCCGACAGAGGAATTGGGAGCAGACAGTGCTTGTTGGCGTCAAAACCGGTGATGGCTTTGCTCGGAGTAGCCTCGGCATATTTGGACATGATCATCTGAACGCGCTCGGCCAACTTGCCTGTGCGGCAGAGGGTGTAGCGGCGGTTCTCCTCGCCAACGAGCTCGCGGATGCGTTCGTCAAGCAGGAAATCCAAGCTCATGTCGGCAGCAGTGACAGCTCCGGCTGTGGCGTTGCCAGTTTCTTCGCGATAGGCTTTGAATGCACGGTCACGCAGTACGTTGATGTCTTCGGCTGCACCCGACATGTTGTTCTGCATGATACGAGCCTCGGCACGGAGCAGATAGGCATCAGCAAGACGCATGATGGGCCAGTCCTTCACAAGGGCATAACCGAAATCGTCGGTTGGGTCGTAGCCGCCCCACTTGGTGGTGTGAGGATACATCACGTTCAGGGTGTCGTTCACAGTCCA
>Ga0247608_10007000_pt1 | contig 11702 bp, 13 predicted proteins | sample 176DNAGHGlowgp2_FD_193490 | JGI IMG/M metagenome (GOLD analysis project Ga0247608, IMG submission 193490) | Sheep rumen microbial communities from Palmerston North, Manawatu-Wanganui, New Zealand - 1766 DNA GHGlow gp2 | ecosystem: Host-associated > Mammals > Digestive system > Stomach > Rumen ... | reverse complement strand
ATTTTCTGTACCATTATTGTTTTTTCCAAATGTTACTCCACCAAAAACTCCATTTTGATTTTCATTATTCAAATCAGCCATCGTAATTATCATTCCTTTCTTTTAAAGGCACAAATTTGGTTTAAAAGATATATTTTAGCGTAAAAAGCAATCTTTATAACCATTTCTCCTTTGTATTTTTATCCTTTATTTAACTTATACTACATATTTCTTAAATAATCAATAGAATTTGCAAAATTTATCTTTACATTTTCGTTACATTATTATTACAAAATTGTTACATCTTTCCAGTTAGGAACATATTTTGTTTCATCTTTTTCCATATCTTGAATATACCCATTTTGTAAATTTAAAGAATATAAATAATCTTCTATTTTTTTTATTTCCCTTTTAGTTAACTTTCTATTTATACCTTCAATCTTTTCTGCTTTATAGGTTGGAAAATATTGATTCATAATGCTTATACAAATATCTTCAGGCAAATTTTCTTTTATCCATTTTAGAACTTTCTTACTATTTTCTATATGATTTGGCATTACTAAGTGTCTTATCATTACCCCTCTTTTTGCTATTCCCTGTAAATCACATTCTAATTTTCCAACTTGCCTATACATTTCTTTTATAGCCTCTGTAGCTATTTCAAAATAATTATTAACACCTGAATACTTTAGACCTAAATCATTTTCAGCATATTTCAAATCCGGCAAATATATATCTATTAATCCTTCTAATAGTTTTAAAGCTTCTATGTTTTCAAATGAATTTGTATTGTAAATTATGGGAATTGTAAGTCCATTATTCTTTGCAATTTTTAATGCTTCTATTATTTGTATAACATAGCTTGTAGGAGTTACAAGATTAATATTATTTACTCCTTTACTCTGAAGTTTTAAAAATACATCTGCCAACTCTTCAATTGTTATTTCTTTTCCTAGTCCTAATTGACTAATTTCATAGTTTTGGCAAAACACACAATTTAAATTACAATTAGAAAAAAATACTGTACCAGAGCCGTTTATCTTACTTATACATGGTTCCTCGAAATTATGAACCGACGCTTTAGCTACTTTTACAGTACTTTTAGATTTACATCTTCCTATTTGATTATTTGTTCTATCCACTTTACATCTATGTGGACATAATTCACATTTTTTTAATAAATCTAATCTTTTTTCCATTTTTCATATTCTTCTTTTATAATGTCCATAACCTCATTAGGATTAAGTTTACTCGTATCTAATACAAAATCATAATTGGACATATCATTGCGATATACTCCATATAATTTATGGTATCTGTTTAAATCATTTTTAGTTCTTCGTATCATATCTAATTTTTGGGCTTCTAAGGTAGGTAAACTTTCAGATCTTTTTCTATCAGGATCTGCAAATGCTCGCTTTGCTGCTATATCTATATCTACTTTTAAGTAAACCTTAAATGACTCTGGAACTGCATACCATCCCATTTTTGCATCTATAATAATATTTTGGTTATTTAAAGCATATTCTGCAGCACTTTTTTCTATTTGCATATCTATATCTGGATGATTTTCCACATATTCTCCAAACTCTGTAACAGACATTCCTTTTTCAATAGCTAATTTTCTAAAATATGCCCCATTTCTATATAAAGAAAAACCTAAATCTTCTGCTAACATTTTAGCTACAGTACTTTGGCCACTTGCTAAATCTCCTGTTATTGAAATTATATCCTTTCTTTTCATCATTTAATTGCTCCTCTTAAGAACTTATTTATTGAAATAAATACCTTTATTCTTCATCTTCTTCTATATTATTTGTATTTTCTATTGCTTCTTCTATAGAATCTTGTTTTGATATAATTGTTACTTTTCCTTCATTAATTTCATTTGCAGCAAGTGTAACTGATGATTCTTCTTTAACATCTGTTAATGGTTTATCTCCTTTAGAAATCTCTCTCGCTCTTTTTGATGTTGCAATTACTAATGCAAATCTATTTTCCGCATGCTTTAAAAGCTCATTTACAGTTGGTTTTACTATCATAAAAATCCTCCTTTTTTGTTTAATTCTCAATAATATCTTTATCTATTCTTCCTGCTATAGTCTCTGCTTGAACTGCAGAAAGCACAATATGATTTGAATTCATAATAATAACTGCTCTTGTTTTTCTACCAAATGTTGCATCTATTGCAGAACCATTATCTTTTGCATCTTGTACCATTCTTTTTATAGGTGCAGAATCAGGACTTACTATTGCAATTATTTTATCTGCTGAAACTGTATTACCAAAACCAATATTAATTAATTTCATATACTTTCACTTTCCCTTCTTCACAGAATAAATTTAAATCATCCTTATTTTATCATATTTTTTTGCGAAAGTCCAGTAACATCATAAATTCATTTATTTCTTTTATGAGCTTCTTTTTTTAATGGCTCTGATTTTACAATTTCCTTTATATCACTTAGACTTTTTAAATACTCTCGCCTATTTATTGTATACTGTATTATAAACTTAAATACATAATATAATAAGTATACAATACAAGAAATATTTATATATTGTGAAAAAGAAATATGAAACTTATTTATCATATTTAATGATATTAAAGTATTAATTGAAAGAATTAAAGCTTCAATTCCGTATATTGTTAATTTTCCACTATCTTTTTTATATGCTATTTCAAAAATTATGATAGAACAAAAAAGAACTGACATGCTAATATACATATATATATCTATAAATTTCTCTTTTCCAAAATTAATGAATATGCAGTTTAATAAGTAAAAATATAAAACAAATATAATTAGTACAACTAAATTAATTAATACCTTTTTTTTATAATTATTCATTTTTACCCAAATCCTCTCTTAATACTTGCTTTTTTATTTTAAATTTAAAAACTGATTATTATTTTCATAGATTGATTCTTTAAATATAAATAAAGTAAATAATTAATGATTAATTTTGTACATATATGCTATTTTGATATTCAATATTCATTTTTCATTATTAATTATTAATTGCGAGGCAGTTATGCCTCGCACATATAGTAATTGGTGACCCCTACGGGAATCGAACCCATGATTCGGCCTTGAGAGGGCCGCGTCTTAACCGCTTGACCAAGGGGCCAATTAATCTACTCTATATTTATACCATTTTTTTTCGAATTAGTCAACTGGTTTTTTATATATTTATTAGGCCATGAATAGTAACGAAAAACTATAAATCTGCATATACTAAAAAAAACGGAGGTTATTTATGTGTGGAATTGTTGGTTTTGTAAATTATAAAAAAGAATTACCTAATAAACAAGAGGTTTTGAATAATATGCTTCAAACCCTACAAAAAAGAGGTCCTGATGAAGATGGAACATATATTAATAAAAATGTTGCATTAGGTCACAAAAGATTAATTGTAATAGATCCAGAAGGTGGAAAACAACCAATGGTGCAAAAGTATTCATTAGGAGAATATGTAATTGTATATAATGGTCAAATTTATAATACTGATGAATTAAAAAAAGAACTTGTAGAAAATCACTATGAATTTTATTCTCATTCTGATACTGAAATTTTATTAAAATCCTACATACATTTTGGAAAAGATGTAGTAAAGCATTTAAATGGAATATTTGCATTTGCAATTTGGAATACTAAAACGAAAGAATTGTTTTTAGCAAGAGATCATTTTGGAATTAAACCTTTATTTTATACAGAATTTGACCAAGGATTGATTTTTGCTTCTGAATTAAAGGCAATTTTTGAATATCCAAATTTTGAAAAAATTATAGATTCTCAAGGAATATCTGAATTATTTGGAATTGGTCCAGCTCATACTCCAGGTATGAGTGTATATAAGAATGTATTTGAAATAAAACCTGGTCATTTTGCAGTCTATAATAATTCTGGTTTTTATATAGAGGAATATTGGAAGTTGGAATCTAAACCTCATTTAGATGATTTTGATGAGACCTGTTCAAAGGTTGAATATCTTTTAAAAGATGCTATCTCTAAACAATTAGTTTCAGATAAACCTATTTGTACATTTTTATCCGGTGGACTTGATTCTAGTATTATCACCAAATTTGCAGCAAATTATTTAAAAGAAAAAGGCGAACCACCACTTGATACCTACTCTGTTGATTATATAGATAATGATAAAAACTTTGTAAAATCTGATTTTCAACCAAATTCAGATAATTACTATATAGATTTAATGAATAAATCTACTTATACTAATCATCATCAAGTTATGCTAGATACTCCTGAACTTGCAAAAGCATTAGAAGATGCTATGATTGCACGTGATGTTCCAGGTATGGCAGATGTGGATTCTTCTTTATACTTATTCTGTAAAGAAGTTAAAAAAGAAAAAACAGTAAGTATTATGGGAGAATGTGCAGATGAAGTTTTTGCAGGATATCCTTGGTTTTTCCGTGATGATGCTTTAAACTCCGGTACTTTTCCTTGGTCAATTGCATTAGATGAAAGACAGCAACTTTTACATCCAGAAATTTCAAAAAAAATCAATTTAAAAGAATATGTAGATTATAGATATAATCAGAGTTTATCAAATGTTAAAATATTAGATTGTGATTCTTATGAAACTTCTCAAAAACGAAAAATAACATATTTAACAACATATTGGTTTATGCAAACTTTACTTGATAGAGGTGACCGAATGACTATGGCAAATGGCTTTGAAATCAGAGTTCCATTTTGCGATTATAGGTTAGTTCAATATATGTATAATGTACCTTGGGAAATGAAGGCTTATAAAGGCAGAGAAAAGGGACTTTTAAGACATATAATGAAAGATTATCTTCCTGAAGAAATAGTTACAAGAAAAAAATCTCCATATCCTAAAACACATAATCCAACTTATTTAAATACTGTAAAACAAATGTTAACTTCTATAATGAAAGATTTAAATTCTCCTATTAATAATTTGCTTAATAGAGATTATATAATAGAAATCTTAAATACAGATGGTAAGGCATTTTCAAGACCATGGTTTGGTCAATTAATGACTGGTCCACAACTAATGGCATACCTTTGCCAAGTAAATATGTGGCTAGAAAAATATCAGCCAAAAATTGAAATATAATTTTTTCATTTGGGGACGGTCCTTTTTTGTAAATGTTATGTAAATAACTAATCCTGTTTAACCGCACATCATTTTTAAAATCCTATGGTACCCCCTTTAGGGATACCCACCATACGGATTTTAAAAACGAAGTGCTGACGCGGATTAGTTATTTTTCAATTATATTTTTTGCAAAAAAGGACCGTCCCAAAATGAAAATTTCCATATTTTTTCTGTTTATTTTTTGAATTTTTTGCACATTCTAATTTTAGAAAAAAGATTTCTTTTTTCTTTTGTCGATTTATTTCGATTAAACAATCATTTAATCAGGAGGTGAATGAAAATGTCAAATTCAAATAGTAACAAAAAAGTAGTTCCAGAAGCTAAAGAAGCTTTAAACAGATTCAAATATGAAGTTGCTAATGAAGTTGGTGTAACTTTAAAAGATGGTTATAATGGTAACTTATCTTCAAGAGATGCAGGAAGAATCGGTGGAAATATGGTTAAGAAAATGATTCAACAAGTTGAAAATAATATGGCTAATAAATAACTATAGCATATAATTTATGAATTAAAAAACTATATTTAAATTAATTTTGACAGGGGTATTATTCTTGGCTTTATACATTTATCTTAAATGATAAATACATAAAGGCAGGAGTTGTGCTCCTGCCTTTTTAATCCTTTATTTTAGTACTAGATTAAAAAATTCTTTTAAGATAATAAAAATTCAGTCAAGTAATTTAGATTCATTTATAGAATCTAAATACTTGACTGATTTGTAGTGTCTTAGTCTAACCATCTATTATCGAAATAATAGAATACAGCAACTAGCATTGCTGTTAGTATTACCCAAAAAAACCAAAACCAGATAATAGGATGTCCTGATTCCAGATATTCAATAGTTTCATCTATTGATTTCTGGTCATAGAACTCGGTATCATTTATAGTTCTATTTGTTAAATTGGTGAATATAGTTCCTTTGTATTTCACCTTTTTAGCATAATAGACATTCCTTTTATGATAGCCTGTGGTTCTACAGGCTATCTCTCTGGCTGACGGAAAAGGAATTTTCCCCCAGAAAAACTTCACGTTTAAAAATGAAATTTCTGAGGCGGACTTGTAATATGTATGTATCACATCCCAAGTCCAATAGTACTCAATCTCCGTATAAGTTTTCCCATCTTTGTCTATTTTTGTTACAACTCTCTCGTGCCTTCTATATTCCTGTTCTTCTTTTTTGACATAGGAATATTCTCCACCTATTTCTGGAAAAGTAACAGGATCTAATGCCACTAGTTCTCCATATACGAAGGCATAGCCTATTTCAGTTTTTAGCCCGTACCGGAATACTTCTTCCGTCTCAATTTGAACAGCGGTGTCATACATTAAATAGTCTTCCAAAATATCCTGGTGTATTCCCTCGGCTATTCGTAGACCTAGCATCACCATCAATGAAATAATGGTAATGCTAAATATAACTTCTCTTTTTTTTATTATCATATTCTTCCTCTTTAAAAAAGATTAGTTGGCGCATCCTCAGATACATTGTAGTCTAATTTCTTGAACTCTATCTGCTCATAGCCAAGCAGACTTAAGAAAGCGACATTCCATGTATTCCGGCAGTATGTATTATATCTACTTACCGCCTTGTTGTATGAATTTCTAGCTTCCATAATCTTGTTTTCTGTTATGGAAGACTCTTTCATATATTCCTGATAATTTTTTTGACTATAAAGTTCAGGATATTCTTCTATAACTGCACTTACTATTTGATGTATCTCGTTTTGAGTTTCGTCAGTTATTCCGCCATCTTCCTGCATTCTGCTTGAAACTACATGAACGAGTGTTTCATACTCGTGTTTATCGTAAGCCTTCACAGCTTCTGCAAGATTTGGCAACAAATCTGCCCGTCTCTTTTCCTGCACTTTAATGGCAGATTGAGCTTCTGTCACCTTTTCCTCCAAAGCTATTGCACTTGACCGAATGGAAAACATTCCAAATAACATGGCAGATGCTACTGCCATTGCTGCTACCAAAGCAATGACAATTCCTTTTACTTTTACAATTTCACTCATTTCATTTTCTGTAAATCTAACTCTTCTCATTTTTTCTCTCCTTTAATTTTTGAAAAAAGTTTTAACGGAACGGTGGTTACATATTACTCATTTTTTATTATTTTCCCTCCTTTTTGGTTTTGATTATACACTACATCAGAATTGCATATTTTGCATTCTATATTTAATTATACCAAATTTTATGTAAAACTGCAACCACTATGTTAAACATTCTCATTTTTTAAAAATTATTAATCAAACCACCATAAAAATTTCCAATTAACTCCATTGATTGGAATGGTTACAAAATCTTCTGTATAATCTACAGTTTCACTTTCTAGATGTATATTTTTATATTCATAAAGCCAATTTGAATTCATAAAGGCATCGGAATATCCTCTAGAATTTTGTTGTGAATCATCTAGACCCTCTGGATCTAAAAATGTACCTTGAAGATTTTCTCCGAATTCTATCTGAGATAAATTAGGAGTTGACTTAAATGACATGCCGATGTATCGCTTGAACTGAGTTAGGGATATAAACATAAGATATATTTATATCTTCAAAAGCAAACCCGCCTATTTCAGTTATTCCCTCGTTTATTTCTAATCGAGTTATATTATAGCTAAAAGTACTTTGGAAACTGTAATCACAAGAAATATCATCCCAATCCTGTCTATGATAATAGCCTCTCCAAGGAACTTGTCCATTCCCATTTTCATCACCAACTATAGTTCCTGTTCCATATATTATTAATTTATAGGTCGAAGAATCATTTTCATATAATAAAAATCCATAGTTTCTCTTTTTTTGATAAGAGATGCATTATATGCTAATCCAATGATTTCTTGTTCTTGGCCAATTTCACTTTCCGTTTTTGCCGTTGTTGCTTTTTGCAAAATTCCATTATCTCCAGATAACATAGAAATACTTATTCCAGCTAATATTAAAAGTACAATTATTGTTACTACAAGCTCTATTAATGTTATTCCTTTATTTCTTTTGTTTCTCATTTTTTATTTTCCTTTCATTTTTATTATTCTATAATTAATATACATTATCTAGAATTGCTTATCAAACATCAAATTTCTAATAACTGTCGAATTATTTTTTTAACTCCTACTTTTACTTTTTATAAAAATAAAAAAAGCCGAAACCAAGATTTTGTATGCATTATAAATGCTACAAAATCTTGGTTTCGCCATATTTATCTTACACAGTATATCTTATCTGTAACTCATTCTTCGCACAGCTAAGAAATCTAAGGAAACCCACCACTTACATGTATGACTTTCCTAATAATATAAAAAACACAAGTATCTGAAAAAATACTTGTGTTCGTTATATTATTATTTATTCTAATATAATGTATCATAGTTTAAAAATTAGTTTAAAAAAATCAAATTCATTAATTGCATCTTTATTATTATTCCAATATAGGAAAGAACCAATAAGTGCTGATACTATAAAGACATAATAATTTAAAACAGCTTGAACATTTTCAAAATAACAATAAAATGTAGATCGATTATATCCTGCTTTTTTGATTATTTCTGTTGCTGTTATTTTACTTATATCTTTTTCTTTATAAATCGACCAAAAGGCTTTTACCAAGTTATCTCTGGTTGTTTCAGTTATTTTGGGTTGCTTTTTCATATAACGCTTTCATCCTTTCACATGTTTAAGTCAAAAAGTTCCGATATTTATGGCAAAGTTGTCAAAAGGCCCGTCCCTATTGACAACTTTAAACTCTATGGTATTGCATTTCTTGCTAATTCATCACATCTATTATTTAGTTCTACATCACTATGACCTTTTACTTTGTTAAATGTTACTTTATGCTTTTTAGTTAATTCATAAATTTCTTGCCAAATTTCTTGATTTTTAACTTTATCTCCTGATGCTGTCTTCCAACCTTTTTTTATCCAATTGTATATCCAGCCTTGGTTAAAGCAATTTACACAATATGCACTATCACTGTATAATTCAACTTCACATGGTTGTTTTAGTGCTTTTAATGCTTCTAATATAGCTGTCATTTCCATTATATTGTTTGTTGTATCTTTACTTCCACCTGACATTTCTTTTTTATGTTCTCCAGAAATAAGCACTGCTCCCCATCCACCTGGACCTGGGTTTCCAGAACATGCACCATCTGTGTAAATAATTACTTTTTGCATAAATATTCCTTTCCTATTCTCTGTATTTTTATTTTGTGACGTTGAAGACATTACCCCTTACATTTTTTAGTTTGGAAAAGAATTAAATTTTGGCAAGGCAAAATCTTACGAAAAAAGCGGAACATCATAATATTTTCTTGAAACAAATCAAAAACGAGTATTGCAAGGCAAAATTTTCTTTAAAAACCGGAATGTACTAGTGGTACCTGAGGATTTTTAAAGAAAATTTTAACACAGCAAGACGAAGTTTTTCATTTGTTTCTAATCAAAATTGTAATTTTTTTTTCAAACTATTTATTTTTCAATCCATTTAACTAAATCCAGATTCTCACTATCAAGTAACATTTCATTTGTAGGCATTACTCTAAATGTGTATCCATAATTTCCTCCAGAAGAAAGTGAAACTTTAGCTTTATAAGTATATCTCCTGTATTCTGCTTCTTCATCTACTAACTTCATAGGAACTATTTTTATATCTTCTACTCTACCATCATCTGAGATTTTTCCACAATAGACTTCAACTCTTATATCTTCTTTTTCAATATTTGGAAGTGTTACTTTACATGCAACTTCTATTTGCTCTCCAGCATCTATTTTAATGTTTTCAGGATTTTCTAATTGCTCTATTGTAATATTATCCCAATTAGCTTTGATATGATGCTTCCAATGTGAATAACTTGCTGCACTTTCAAGATTTGAATAATAGTTATTATATAAATTAATCAATGGCATATATAAATTATCTGTATAATCTACAAGCATTCTAGCAGTACTGTATTTTCCTCCAGTAGTTAGAATAGATTGCTTCATAATTTCCATCCATTCTTCTGAATAACTATTCTCATCGGCTTTATTGAAAAATGTAGGAATGATTTTTGTTTCTAATGTTTTATAAATACTTGCGCTATCAGCAATATCTTGCTCTGAATATGATGAATAATCTGCTTCTGTTCCAATTATCCATCCATTTGTCTGGTCATATCCTTCTGCCCACCATCCATCTAATACACTAAAGTTAATAACACCATTTACTGATGCCTTTTGACCTGATGTTCCTGATGCCTCCATGGGTCTACGAGGATTATTAAGCCAAACATCAACTCCACTTATTAAATATCTTGACATCGCTATATTATAGTTTTCAAGTAAGAATACTTTTCCTCTAAATTGTGGTTTCATAGATATCTCATGAATATATTTTATTAAATCTTGTCCTTCTTTATCTGCTGGATGTGCCTTTCCAGCAAAAATTAACTTAACTGGGTGGTCCTTATCATTTAATATTTCTGTAATTCTTTCTAAATCATTGAATATTAAGGTAGCCCTTTTATATGTAGCAAATCTTCTTGCAAATCCAATTATTAAATCATTTGAAGATAGAGAATTTGTTATTTCTCTTATTTCCTCATAAGATACCCCTGCCCTTCTTAATCTATTGGTAGTATTTTCTTTAATATGTTCTATTAATTTTTCTTTTCTTTCAAGATGAGCATTCCAAAGTTCATCATTAGGAATATTTTTTATTTTTTTCCAAGTCTCATCTAAGTGAATTTTGTCTTGCCAATAAGGAGTAGCTGGACTTGTAAGGTATTTGTTATATAATTCTTTTAAGTTTTGTGCAAGCCATGAACATGTATGAATACCATTTGTAACATATGTTATTGGAGATTCATTTGCAGCAATATTTGGCCAAACATCTCCAAATAATTCACGAGATACTTCTCCATGAAGTTTGCTAACTCCGTTTTTCTTTCCTGCTATTTTTAGAGCAAAAATTCCCATATTAAATCCAGGCTCTAATACATCAGTTGGTTTCATTCCTAGTTTTAGAAATTCATCTCTATCAATTGTTAATCTTGTCCAATAATTATTAAAATATTTATCCATAAGTGCTAAAGGAAATATATCATTTCCAGCAGGTACTGGAGTATGAGTTGTAAACACTGTTTTAGAGCTTACAATATCTCTTGCAATTTCAAATGAAACTTGCTTTTGTTCTATAATATCTTTCATTAATTCTAGTATTAAAAATGCTGAGTGTCCTTCATTCATATGGTATATTGTAGGTTGGATACCTAACTCTTTAAGAAGTTTAGTTCCACCCATTCCTAAAACTATTTCTTGGCGAATTCTCATATCTTGGTCTCCACCATATAGTTTTAATGTTATTTCTCTGTCTTCAGGTATATTTTTATCTATATCTGAGTCTAATAAATACAAAGTAACTCGACCAACATTTAGCTTCCATACTTTTAGATAAACAACTTTTCCGTTAAATTTAACATTTATAAGGAAGTCATTGTTTTCTGAATCTTTTACAGGGAAAATTGGCATATCTTCCAAGTCTAAACCATTATACTCACATCTTTGTATTCCATAGCTTTCAATTTTTTGGTTG
>Ga0247608_10006995_pt1 | contig 11706 bp, 20 predicted proteins | sample 176DNAGHGlowgp2_FD_193490 | JGI IMG/M metagenome (GOLD analysis project Ga0247608, IMG submission 193490) | Sheep rumen microbial communities from Palmerston North, Manawatu-Wanganui, New Zealand - 1766 DNA GHGlow gp2 | ecosystem: Host-associated > Mammals > Digestive system > Stomach > Rumen ... | reverse complement strand
TGAATTTTAGAGATAATTTCCTTGGCTTCGTCAGGATTACCATCCCAAAAGATTCTTGGTTCACTCGCCACCGCTAATGCCTGACAAATTATTTCATTTCCTTTTTTCCATCTTGCATGCACAGCACAGGCATATACACCAAGGACAAAAACATGTTTAGGAGTTCTATCTTGTTGTACTAAGCGGCGAACGGTTTCGCCAAAAGGATAAAAGTATTCCATATAAATTCCGATTTATCTGATTATTTTTGCTTTCTGCAAGTTTGTCATTTCAGTCCAGAAGTCCGACTGCTCCATTTCGTCAAAACCTTCAGAAGACATTTCTTTGAGGATAGCATCAAGGAGCTGCATCTTTGATACCCTTAATTCCGGATCAACATCTATCTGGTAGCACACGATGTCGCCAAGAGAACCGACATGAACGTTGGTCACGACCACGTTCCCGTTCATCAGTTTCACCACGATAGTCCTGTTTGAACCATACTCAGGCTTCACCTTCAATAGTTTCTGGTAAAGCTGTGAGTCTGCATATTGCTCGGCATCCACCGATAACAAGAGTTCACGTAGTGTCATGGCTCCAGGTATTTAATGATTTTTCCTGTTTTCTCGGCGTAGGCAATCTCACGCCTTGTACTTTCGCCGATATAGCCACCTACGTTGATGACAAATACTTCGTCAGCAAGATCTATCTTCCGCAGGTGCATATCGTCAAGCATCTCCTTCACACCGGGTTTCCAAACATCATCGTCGCCAGAGTGCCCGAACAAGCCAACGCTGATGACGATGCAGCCTTCCAATGTCAGCCGTTTCTGGGTTTCCAAGAACTGCTCCTTGAAGCGGGTGCTTCCGCAGAGTGTTACTATATTATAATCCTGTATCATGCTATCCAATTCTTGCCATGAACTTCTCCTGGTCAACAATGAATCTCAGATGTGTGCCCTCTCCAAGTAGCGTTTGGCCTGAATAGGCAGCCACCTTAAATTCAATCTTCTTGTCATCCACTTTTGTCACCTCGGCTTCCGCTCTTACGACATCACCAATCTTTGATGGTTTGAGGTGTGACAATTCTATGTGGCCACCAACAGTAGTACAACCTTCTGGCAGACAGTCTTTGACAGCAAGCATGGCTGCATTCTCCATCAGTGCCATCATCATGGGGGTTGCCAGAACAGGCATGTCGCCAGAACCTATCACCATGGCAGTTACATTCTCCGTAACTGTCAGTTCGCTCGAATGTTTCAGTCCAGTCTCTATCATCTTTCCACAGGAGTATATTCTATCTTTGCTTCTTTGTCCGTTGCCTCCAGCTTCATAATAACCGGTCGGAGACCATCATTGCAACTGACGATGGCCACGCCCGGCTCCTTGATCCAGTCACCATAGTAAAACAGCTCTTTGTCTGCGCCGTGAGCCAGGGCAAACACATACTGGTAGATAGCTTTCCAAGCTTCATCACAGAAGCCTTCCGGCTTTGCGTAGTCAGCATAGAACACATCACCCACCTTCATCATCGGGCAGGCTTTCAGTCCGGGGATGCCATATTCCTTAGCCAAGTCCTCATTGAGCATCGTTTTGAGGATGGTGATCTTTACTTTCTTCATGGAACCATTTTTATTTATTTAGGTGCAAAGTTAGTAAATAATCCTCATAATTCCGTAGAAATGAGTAACTTTTGATAAGTTACTACATTTCGGCATAAAAAATAAACTCGTTTATTTTGTTCTGCTCTCGATTAATCGTAACTTTGCACACGATTACAACAACATTTAAGTAAAACAATGGACTATCTGCCCAAAGACCCCGCCATTCTGGTGTCGAGTGTTAACATGCTTCTGCGCGACGAAGAGTTTGACACGCTGGAGTCCCTGTGCTATGCCTTTAGCAGAGACCCGCAGGAGATAAAGAACTATTTGCAGGAGAAGGGTTATGTGTGGAGCGAACAGCAGAAACAGTTCCGTCCTATAGGCTACGATGCATGATAACCAAAGACAGCATAGAGACCGCATACAGTTTCCTGCATCAGAAAAGGAATGTCTATATCCATTCCTCACTCGACTGGCAGAAGGATGACATAGAATATGCCGTTGCGTCATACGTTGATGATATGAACGGTAGCCTGTATGAAGCCATGTCCGGGGGTCGGGATGATTTCCTGAGAGACCACGGACGGTTTCAAGAAGATATAACCCAGGCAGTAGAACGATTAGAAAAAATGATATAATGGAACAATTTGAAGAAAAGCTTAGACAGGATCTGCACCAGTTTCTTCTCTCGATGAAAGAAGTGGACGAAAGACTCCCAGAATGTCCCGACGTGGAAGGAAAGTGGGAAGAGATCGCCAAGGCGTACCTCCCCGACGGCATCAGGGAGTTTCAGGAATATCCATCGGCATCCCTCGGCTGGATGATGTACGTCGGCATGGCCGTGGCCAGATATTGGGATTCGGAATGGGAAATCTATTCCAAGCTGCCCGATCTCTATGCCTACATCAGGGACAAGCGCGGCTATGACAGCATGGATGAATATATCCGTGAAGAGGTCCTGCTGCTCAGCGGTGCCGACTATACGGCCATAGAGAAAACAGTTGGCGAATGTGCCTCACGCGTCTATAACGCCTTGATGCACCAGCGGCTTGAACCAGGAACTAAGGAAGCCTTCAACGGCTATGTCGCCTGTCTGCACCAGCTCTACCTGATGGGAGCTGCCATCCAGCTGAAGCGTATGGGCTACCACATGACAAAGATGAGTTAGGAGTGCAGAATGACCAAAGGATGAGTTTTATCAAGTACATAGCAGACGAGAACCATTACAAGGAAGTGCTGTCATTGGTCAGCACAGCCAAACGCACGTTGTGGATAGGAACGGCAGACATCAAGGACCTATACGTCGGTGACAAGCCCTTCCTCTCTATACTTGCCGGACTTTTGAAGAAAGGCGTGGAGGTCAGATTGATTCATGCCAAAGATACTATTTATGGATGACATCAAGAAAAGGAAAACGATGGTATCGGTGCTATTCATGTACTTTAGCATCATCTTTACAGTCTGTCTGATAGCTTCCAATATCCTTGAAACCAAACAGATGGTTTTCGGCCCACTGCATCTGACAGGCGGACTGCTTGTCTTCCCAATATCCTACATCGTTAACGACGTGGTATGTGAAGTGTGGGGGTATCGGCGAGCAGGCATCCTGATATGGACAGGTTTTATCACCAATTTCTGTTTCATGGCCTTAGCATCGTTGGTAGATGCCATTCCTGGTGCACCTTATTGGGACAACGAAGAAGGTTTTCATTCCATCTTCGGGTTAGCCCCGAGAATTGCATTGGCCTCATTTGTGTCCTTTTTAGCAGGTAGTTTTGTAAATGCCTATGTGATGAGCCGAATGAAGATTTCGGATAAAGGTAAGCACTTCCCATTAAGAGCTATCGTAAGTACCATTTGGGGAGAGGGCGCAGATTCCCTTTGTTTTTTCCCGCTGGCTTTCTATGGAGTGTTGCCAGATGAAGAGTTGCCGTTGATGATGCTCTCCCAGTTAATACTCAAAACGGTCTATGAAATCATCATTCTGCCAGTCACAATCCGCGTTGTCCGCTGGGTGAAAGAATATGAGGGTGAAGATGTATACGACCACGGGGTAAGTTACAATATATTCGCCGTGTTCAGGAAATAAAACGAATCGTTTGGGAAGAGTAACGAAAAAGCTGCTAATTCATTAAGAATCAGCAGCTTTAATAATTATGGTGGCGGAGAGAGAGGCTGGTTTTCCGTATTCGGTAAGTAGTAGAAAACATCGGCAAGAAAAGGTTTGTTTTTGCTTTCTTTAAGAACCTTTTCTAACAATTTCTAGTCATTTTCTTTTTTCATGAATTGTCCAACCCCTTGTTACTCAGCAAGTAATTTGGATAATTGAGAAACTCTTGCTAACTTTGAAAGAAGAACAAGCAAGGGTTCGGGGACAAATTTCTAAAGCCCTGTCCCTGCACCCAAGTTCGAGACCTCATTTAGCTGGGGTAAATTTTAACAATGTTAAAAGCGTGAATTAACATGTTACACCTAATATATAAAGAAAATGAAGGATTACAAAGGCCGTCCCCATGGGGGCAAACATGGACTTCGGGGACAAGTCGGGGACTTGTCTTTTGGGGGAGCATTTTTGCCCCCGATAAGCTTTCCATTCCTAAATTTATGTTGCTTACAGTCTGTAATTGACAGTATAATTGTCGATGGAGAAATGCCGAATAAAGACTGTTTTGACAGTTCGTAAGTTCCTGTTTCTTGCTTTGCTCAGTAAAATTGTAATTTGCCGAATTGGGTTAGAGAACACCCGTTATTTCTGCAATTATTCTGTCCCCAAGTTTTAGTTAAGATAACGAAAGGGATTGTATATCAACTTAATACACTTAATAATTCCGTTTAACCCCAAATAGAACTTTGATAGTATGAATAATGATTTAGTCGTAAGATTCAGAGTAAAAATCCGAAACAACAGGACTCTTAGTAATGTCTTGAAAGGAATATCCAAGGATGAAGTGATAACCATGCGTATCTATTACAACACCCTTAGGATGGAACTATCCACCGGCTTTCGTGTGGACCCGGTCAGATGGGATGATAATACACAGAGTGCAATTGGTCCAAGCCGTGACGGAACATCAGCGGAGAAAATCAATCAGGGACTAGCCAATCTAAACAAAATAGCCAATGAGGTTGTGACAATATTTGAAGAAAGGCAGCTAATTCCAACGGCAGATGAATTCAAGAAACGCTTCCTCATGATCCGTAATAATGAGAATTGTCTTGACTCTGCCACTCCCTCCAGACCCCGAAGAAGAAACAGGAAAACCCCTTCTGAAGATGCGGACATTATTAGTTCAAAAAGCGGACAAAACTCAGTCAAAACAATAATTAACAAAAAAAGCGACTCTGCCAGCACTCCTGAAATTAACAATTCTTTAGGATTCTGGGAGGTTTCCCATGAGTTTGAAAGACAGTGCGGGCGGCAGAACAACTGGACGGAGTCAACGTACGAGAAGTTCCATGCAATGAGGAACCATCTCAAAGGTCTTCGTGAAAGGAAAAGGAAGCTTGGCCTGAAGACCTTTGACTATGATTTTGATTTCTTCGACGAAGAAGGCATCCTAAGCTATATAGAATATCTCCGTGACGTGAAGAACATGAAGAATACCACGATAGAGAAGAGTCTCGAATTTCTCCGCTGGTTCCTCCGTTGGAGCCTGCATAAGGGATTCCATCAGAACAACTGCTTCGAGACATTCCGCCCCAAGTTCAAGAAGACGCAGAAGAAAGTTGTGTTCCTTACCAAGGCAGAACTGGAAAAACTTGAAAAGTACAAAATTCCAGAGACCAAGCTATACCTCTACCGGGTGAGAGACGTGTTCTTGTTCTGCTGTTTCACGGGACTTCGGCATTCCGACGTTTATAACCTAAAACGATGCGATGTGAAGAAGGACTACATAGAAGTGACGACCATCAAGACATATGACAGTCTCCGCATTGAACTGAATGACCATAGCAAGGCGATTCTGGAAAAGTATGCACAGTTCTCATTTCCCAACGACAAGGCGTTGCCTGTCATCACAAACCAAAAGATGAATGAATATCTTCACGAACTGTGCAAGCTTGCCGGACTTAACGAACCAGTACGTCAGACCTATTACAAGGGTAACGAGCGTATCGATGTCGTGAAGCCCAAGTATGAACTGGTCGGTACCCATACGGGAAGAAGGACTTTCATCTGCAATGCACTTGGCATGGGCATATCACCTCAGATTGTCATGAAATGGACCGGCCATAGTGACTACAAGGCCATGAAGCCCTATATCGATGTGGCAGACGAAATCAAGATGGAGGCCATGAAGAAATTCAACCAGTTCATAGAATAATGGATTAACACAAGGATTTTTGGGCAGAATTGAAAGATTTTGCCCAAAATCCTTGGAGTTTGTAAACCAATTAGTTAACTTTGCAAATGAAAAAGGAATTCAAGAGGCAGGTAACCGTCTATGGTGACTACTTCAAGAAGTTTAAGCGGACACTCAGTCAGCAGACCATCAAAAAGATATACCAGGTACTCGTCTACATCATGACACTGGATATCATACCGCAGACCTATATGAAGTCCATTTCGGGCGTACCCGGCCTGTTTGAGATACGGGTGGAAGACCAGGGAAACATCTACCGGATCTTCTGCTGTATGGATGAAGGCAACCTTGTGATACTCTTCAACGGCTTCCAGAAGAAGACACAGAAGACACCGCGCAAGGAGATTGAGACCGCAAAGAGAATCATGAAAGAATATTTCAGTAACAAGAAAAAAGCCGAAGACCATGGATAGAGAAAAGATGAAGCAGTTGAATCTGACACCGATAGAGGATTTGATAGAGGAAGATTTCGGTAAGGAAGGCACACCGTCAAGGCTGGAGTTCGAGAACGGCTGTGATGCCTTCATCATCGGTGAGCGCCTGAAGGAGGAACGCCTCAGGGCGGGACTCACCCAGGAGCAGCTTGCGTCACGGATTGGCACGAAGAAGGCCTATATCTCCCGGGTGGAGAACGGTCATACCAACGTACAGGTTTCCACGCTCTTCAAAATCTTCGAGGGGCTTGGCCGCCGAATCAGCATCAATATTTTGTAAGAATACGTACATCTATTTAAAAAAACTCCAACATTTCTTGTTTTATTAAATAGTATTTTATATCTTTGCACTGTTTTATAAGATTCTGTTTAATAAAATCACATCTCGTCTATGTCAATAACAAGAAACATACTGCGCCAGGTGATGCTTGATAATCAGAAAGATGTCGAGCAATATAAGGTATTCCACCGTGACTATGACCTGGATTCCTTCCCTTTGCAAGTGTTTGTCGGAGTGAGGCGTTCGGGCAAGTCATTCCTGCTGTTCCAGAAGATGCACCAGATGCTTGCCGGCGGACATGGTTGGGAAGACATGCTCTATATCGACTTTGAAGACAGGCGGCTTGAAGGATTCACGGCAGATGATTTCAACCTCATCCTGGAATGCCATCAGGAGATGTACGGCAAACGCCCGATGCTATTTCTTGATGAGATACAGAACATTGATGGGTGGCAGAAGTTTGCACGTAATCTTGCAGACAAGAAATACAGCGTCTTCATAACGGGAAGCAATGCCAAGATGCTCTCAAAGGAAATCATGTCAGCTTTGGGCGGCCGCTACATTCCCGTGGAGGTCTATCCGTTTAGTTTCACCGAGTATCTCGACTATCTTGGCATCCCGCATGATGAGCTGGCACTTGAAGCCACCGAGTCAAAGGCACGGTTCATGAAAGCCTATGGCGACTATCTGTCATGGGGCGGGTTGCCTGAATCCGTCAGCCTGCCCGTCAGAAGGTCATATCTTTCCAGTGTCTTTCAGAAGATATACATTGGCGACATTGCCCAGCGCAACGGAGTGTCAAATCCCAAGTTGCTGCAGCTGCTGACAAAGAAAATCGCCGAGAGTGTCATGCAGCCTATTTCTTACAACCGCCTCGCGAAGATACTCTCCAGCGTGGCAGGTAAGGTCAGTGTGCCGACGGTTTCAAGCTATGTCAGCTACTCTGAAGACGCATGGCTGCTGCTACGGTTGAGAAACATTGCATCGGCATTTGCAGAAAGGGAAAGTGTCTGCAAGTATTATTACATAGACAACGGCCTGCTTTCAATCCAGTTGATGAATGCAGACACCCTCCTTTTGGAAAATGCCGTTGCCCTTTCGCTCTTCCGGAAATTCGGACACGATGTTGATAATGAGCGGGTCTATTTCTATAACGCAAACGTCGAAGTTGATTTCTATGTCCCGGAAGAGGAACTCGCCGTACAGGCATCCTACTCCATGGCAGACGAGTCAACCAGGAAACGGGAGGTGGAAGCCCTGAGCAAGTTGCCAAACGTTCACCCGTGTAAGCGTCGTGTCATTGTCACCTACGATGAAGAAGACACCATAACGGATAAACATGGCGTTATAGGAATCGTGCCATGCTGGAAGTGGTTCCTCAGCATGGAAGACTGAACTGAAAGATATCCGGGAACATTATTGCGAATTGAAATTGAAACATCTGTAAATGAACATCGACAGGGAACTCTTTGACGAGGAAAACTCCTACATGCAGAATCAGGACAAGTGGGAGAACTTCGGGACTCAGAATGGCATCAAGGATGACGGCTATGACCATCATTCCCTCCACGGTGCGCCCCGTTTTGAAGTCACCGAGAAGATCAATGCCCTGCTTAACGGTATCCTGACAACGGACGAGAACCTGATACTCAGGGAGTATTTCGGCATCGGCTGCCAGCAGAGAACCATCGAGGAACTTGCCGAGGTCAACCATTCCACTGAAAAGGCCATGCAATCCTACCTGAAGGAAATCTTACAGAGGATAAGAGAGCATGATGACACCCTGGAGCTGTGGAAATACCTTTTCAGGTCATAAAGAGGGCCGCTATCCTGATTGTCTGAGGGATAGCGGCTCTTTTTTCCCGATAATTGACCGTTTTCGAGCCTAACACAAGACCACCTTTGCCCAGTCAATAGTCTTGCCGTCCTTCCTGGCTTTATCCATGAGCCTTCTTATCTGCTCCTTTTTAGGGTCAGTCTTTTCCTCCATAGCAAGAAGATTTGTGGGCAGTTGGTTGGACTGCCCGTTTCCTTTGTACTCAGTCAACAAACTCAAACTCATCCCTGTTGCAGGTAATCTCCTTTCCGCTCCCGATGACAACACAGTTATACTCATAGCCGTGATAGCCACCAGTGATGCTATCCTCGTCCACCTGAATATCCCAGTACCCCTTGTACGGTTCCAGTAATCTTGCGTATCTCATAATGTGATTTGTCTTTGACGGTTTAAAACTTCATGTGCTAACTCATTCAGCTCCCTCTCCTCAACCTCCAAGTCAGTGCTGACGTACTTGAACAGGATGGCCTTTGCGAGGTTTATCTCGGAGCTGGCATTCTTGCGAAAGCCGAGCTCCAGATATTCCTGTGCATCCGACAGATGGGATGCGATGGCGATACGAACGTTGACAGTCATAGTCCTATGGCGTTAAAGGTTAGACTCTCATCAGAACGGCAGGTCATCAGCCTTGGCCTCGGGTGCGTCCTTTGGCGGTTCGGGCGTGTTCTTCTTAGCCTTTGCTCCTTTCTTAGAAGCCTGCTTCGGGTTGACAGACTGTTCCTCTTTCCGTCCGGCGTTCACGAAAGCGATGCTGTCCGCATTGATGCTCACCTGCACATGGCTCTCGCCCTGCCTGTCCGTCCATAGAGACGTTGAGATCGTTCCCTCCACGAGAATCAGCCTTCCCTTGGTGAGATAGTCAGCGAGGCGGATGTGGTTCTCACGGCTGCTGCGTACCCTTACCCATGTCGTGATGTTCTGTCCTTTGGAGTAGTCATCTACGGCGACGTCCACCGCCATGAAAGTCCCGTGTACTCCGGTAATCACCTTGCAATCCTTACCGATGCGTCCGATAGTGTGTGTATAAAGCATAATAGAAATGATTTGTGGAAAGCCGGTTACACTCTCCGTTACCTGTAATTGAAGTTGGATGGTTGTTTTTATATTTCCCTTAGAGTTTCACAGCGTTTGCTGGAAGGAGAAGGCCTATTGCGCCTTCTCCTCTGTGTTCTCCTTGTCAGGAGTCGTATAGAACTTGTTGGCCACGAGCACCACTCGGTTGTGCTTCACGCCTTCCTGGTCAGTCCATTCCTCCGGCTTGAAGAAGCCCTCAACCGTGATCATGGCACCTTTTGTGAGGCGGTCGAAGGAGTCACGGTTCTCGTTCTTGCGCCAGGCCTCGATGTTCATGAAGGCCGACGTGCGGGTAGTTTCCTCACCGTTCTTCTCTGTACGGCCTACTGCGAGTGAGAAGCGGGCTACGCTTGCTGTTGAAAACTGTCGGATTTCAGCGTCCTTACCTACGAATCCTGTAACTGCGAAATTGTTCTCGATCTTTTTCATTGTTCTGAATTTTTTAGAAGTGAAACATTTATTTTTTACGTTGCAATAAGAGTTGGCAAGGAAAGCATGTAAGGCAAGGAATTACCGGATTATTTCACCTTTTAGGCGCGAAAAGTTTTTACCGGCAGCAAGGCCGTCGGCAAAAAGTTTTTGAAAAAATCCAGGGAATAAGGTATCTGGTACTTGCAGAATGTGGCTTGCACTAACTTCGCGACGGAAAAAGTAAGTGTAACTCGCTTCGCCCGGAAAAGGCAGGCATGAAGAAGGTCGGACAAGAACAATCGCGTAAGGATAGCCAGTAAAGGATGCTATCCGCGAAGTTTCGGTAAGAAGTGCCTATTGACATAGTATTGCCAGGTAGTATGATGAAACCGAAAGGGAAAACAAGCCGTTAGATTTGATGAGAAAAGAGGCAGAAAGAACAAGATCGTCTTTAGCTAAGCTAACGTGAGTTCGACGAATTCAGAATAGTGTGAGTTGTGTGTCTATGGCTCTTTCGCAAGCGATGCTTGGTTTCTTTGGAAAGAAACAATACGCTGCTAAGGCTCCAAGCATATTGACGATGAAGTTGTCGAATGATCTGTGTCTGGAATGCTCCACCTGTGCGATATTCTTCAGCTCGTCGTTGATAGTCTCAATGATGGCCCTTTTTCTGGTAAGCAGTCTGTCAGACATACTCATGATGGCTCCTTTCATGTTGCTTTTGAGTTTAGTTATCAGCTGGATGCCGTCAACGAAGAGGCGCTGGAACAATTCCTTTCCAATGTATCCTTTATCTCCGACGAGTTTTCCGTAGAGGAATTCCACAAAAGGCTTGTAGTCAAGCGGCTTGCGGTCATCTACATCTCCAGGTGTGATCATGAAGTTGAGCAATTCCCCCTTCTCGTTACAGATCAGGTGCAGCTTGAACCCGAAGAACCAGCCCATGGAGCACTTCCCCCTTTGGACAATGCCCTTGAACGTCTTGTGGATGTGGATTCGCTGATTTCTGCATACCCTGAGCGGAGTGCTGTCTACGAAGCTGATGCCCGTTCACTTTCCCAGCAATACCTTCTTGATGAACAATGCAAGGGGAATGGCCACATCCTTCTCCAGTTCAACAAACCTGTTGTAGGATACCAGCTCGGGGAACAGATGCCGCAGATGCTTCGACACATGCTCCAGATAGAAATGCTTCAGACAGCGATACCCGGAACCATGAAACAGTATCATGATCAGCATGACTTCTGCCTTGGAAAGCGTTCCGTCACGGTGGTACGGACGCTTATTCGGGGCTTTTACGGTATGCCATCATTGCATCATAAAATTTGCAAAAATCATCTGCAATACAGAAAATTTCAGTAACTTTGTCCTCGGTAAACATTAGCGATATCTTTTAGATTGACTTTATGGGTGGTACTACAAAGCTACTAAAAATATCGCTAATTACCTAATAATCAGATGATTATCTTAAAAATAATTCGTCGAACTCACGTTAAATAATAAAACGATGACAGAAATAAAACGATATATGATGGTAGCAACGCTGGCTCTCTTATGGATGGGAGCCTGTGCGCAACCCATGATGAGGCCCCAAGGCCCGCTGAATGAGTTTTCTGCAATAGAGGGTACTTCCGCCTTGCAGTATAATCTGCCTATGGAGAGGAATATAGAGTCACGCGCCGGATTTGGCCCTGCTTTTTATATCTTCCCTGATCAGAAGCTGGATA
>Ga0247608_10006992_pt1 | contig 11709 bp, 8 predicted proteins | sample 176DNAGHGlowgp2_FD_193490 | JGI IMG/M metagenome (GOLD analysis project Ga0247608, IMG submission 193490) | Sheep rumen microbial communities from Palmerston North, Manawatu-Wanganui, New Zealand - 1766 DNA GHGlow gp2 | ecosystem: Host-associated > Mammals > Digestive system > Stomach > Rumen ... | reverse complement strand
GAATCCCGCCAGGCCTATACCTATTATATAATAATGTGTTATTTCACCTCCCAAATGTCGTTGGTCTCGAGGAGCTCAGAGAAGTTGTGGTATTTCTTCTGGGCAGAGACCTCAGCGAGCTGGGCATGTACGGCGTCGTTGTAAGTGGGAGCCTCCACGTCGCGGATCACGCCGAGGGCGATGGGGAAGCCATCCTCGGGGGTCATCATGGCGAGCTTCAACTGCAGGGTGTTATCCTCGCAGTGGGCATCGTGAACGAGTACGTCGTCGAGGGTGTAGCCATCCTTGCCGATCTCCACCACCTTCAGGCCGAAGCCCTGCTGCACGAGTCCAAACTCATTGTTCTCACCAAAGACGAGCTTCTCACCATGGCGCACATAGATGGCGTTCTTCTTACGGCCTTCGTTGTTGTAGACGATGTCATGACAGTGGTCGTTGAAGATGACGCAGTTCTGCAGTACCTCCGTGACAGAGGCACCCTTGTGCTCATAGGCAGCCTTCAGCACCTCAACCGTTCCTTTGGCATCAGTAGCGACGCAACGGGCAAAGAAATGTCCGCGGGCACCGAAGCAGAGCTCAGCAGGACGGAAGGGATCCTCAACGGTTCCGTAAGGGCTCGACTTTGAGACGAAACCACGGGGAGAGGTGGGACTGTACTGACCCTTCGTCAGACCGTAGATGCGGTTGTTAAGCAGGATCATATTGAGGTCGATGTTACGACGGTTGGCGTGGATGAAGTGGTTACCGCCGATAGCCAGACCATCGCCGTCACCACTGACCTGCCAGACGGTGAGGTTGGGATTAGCGACTTTCGCACCAGTGGCGATGGCTGCGGCACGACCGTGGATGGTGTTCATGCCGTAGGTGGCCATGTAATGGGGCAGACGGCTGCTACAGCCGATACCGCTGATGACTGCGACGTTCTCAGGAGCTACGCCAATCTCGGCCATAGCCTTATGGAGTGAAGCCAGGAAGAAGTGGTCACCACAACCCGGGCACCAACGCGGCTGGCCTTTCTTGAAATCTTGTGCTGTATATGTACTCATAGCTTTATTTCTTTAAAATGTCCTCGAATGCGTTGACTAACTCTTCTACCACGAAGGGCTGACCTTTGACCTGATTGAACTGGTAGGGGACGAAGCCGTCGACCTTCATACGGAGGTAGGCAGCAAGCTGACCCATATTCTGTTCTGCCACCACCACCTTATTATATTTATTAAGGACGGCAGCTGTGTTCTTAGGCAGCGGGTTCAGATACTTGAAGTGTGTCTGAGCCACCTTGTAGCCCTTCTGACGGAGCTCATCCATCGCCGAGCGCAGATGACCGTAGGTAGAGCCGAAGCCCACAATCAGGAGGTCTGCATCAGCATCGCCATCGACCTCAAGGTCAGGCACCTGGATGTTGGCGATCTTCTGCTGGCGCAGACGCGTCATCAGATCGTGGTTCTCAGGATTGGTGGAGATGGCACCCGTGTTAGAGTCCTTCTCCAGTCCACCGAGGATATGGGCGAAGCCCTCACGACCAGGCACAGCCCAGTAACGAGTACCATTCTCTGCACGCATATATGGTGTCCACTTGCCCTTCAGTTCCTCAGGAACATAAGGAGGATTGATGGGATCGAGCTTAGCCATCTCAGGCAGTTTGAAGGCACCAGAGCCATTAGCCACGAAGGCATCGGTGAGCAGCACGACAGGGGTCATGTGCTCCAGGGCAATCTTACAAGCCTGGTAGGCAGCATCGAAACAGTCCGTGGGACTGGTAGCAGCCATCACAGGCATCGGGCTCTCACCGTTACGGCCAAACAAAGCCTGCAGGAGGTCTGTTTGCTCCGACTTCGTGGGAAGACCGGTAGCAGGTCCGCCACGCTGAACGTCGAGGACGACGAGCGGCAGCTCCATAATGACCGCGAGGTTCATAGCCTCAGACTTCAGGCAGATGCCAGGACCGGAGGTAGAGGTGACACCCAGTGCACCTGCAAACGAAGCACCGAGGGCCGATGAACAGCCTGCAATCTCATCCTCACACTGCACGGTAATCACACCACAAGACTTGTGCTTCGACAGCTCATGGAGCACATCGGTAGCAGGGGTAATAGGATAAGAACCGAGGTAGAGCTTCAGACCGGCCTTCTCGGCAGCAGCGATGAAACCGTAGGCCGTAGCCTTGTTTCCTGTGATGTCCATATAGCGTCCCGGTTCCTTGGTCTTCGACTCCACACGATAGACGTTGACCGTCGAAGAATGGGTATTGTGTCCGTAGTCATAACCTGCCTGAATCACCTTGATGTTGGCCTCTGCGATGGCGGGCTTCTTGGCGAACTTGTCCTTCAGGAAGTTGGCCACGAGGTTCAGATCACGGTCGAAGAGCCAGCAGACGAGTCCAAGAGCAAACATGTTACGGCACTTCATCATGGCCTTCATGTCCATGCCTGAGTCAGCCAGACAGTCCTTCACCATCGTGGTGAGCGGACACTGGATGACGCGATCCGGGTCGATGCCCATCTCGCCGAGGTAATCCTCCGTCTTAAACTGTGCCTTCTCCAGATCCTTGGGACCGAACGAGTCGGTATCAATGATAATCGTTGCACCTGGTTTGGCGTAGCGGTACTGCGTCTTCAAGGCCGCGGCGTTCATGGCCACGAGCACGTCGCACTTGTCGCCAGGGGTGTAGACCTTACCGGCACCAATGTGTACCTGGAAACCAGAGACACCCGTCAGCGATCCTTGCGGGGCGCGGATGTCTGCGGGATAGTCTGGGAATGTGGAAATGCCGTTACCAACGGTGGCACTGACCGTAGAGAAGATGTTACCGGCCAACTGCATACCGTCGCCGGAGTCACCAGAGAAGCGTACGACCACCTGATCGAGCTCCTTCACTTCTAATTGTTCTGCCATAAAATATCTGTTTATTACTAACTTTCACTAAAACGGCTGCAAAAGTATACATTTTTATTCAGAAAGCCAAATAAATATAGCAAAAAGTGCATATTTGCCCCCTTTTTCTTGCAAATATTCACTTCTCATGCGATAAATATTCATTTTCAGCCGAAGTCCCAATCCGTGAGAACCGTCCTTGTGTTAAAATTCGCTGCCCAATAATTTGTTTTTTTGCTCGCTTATTCGTAACTTTGCAGAGGAATTTGTGAAATAGAATTGTAATAGGACATGATCAGAAAAGCAAACAACAAAGACATTCCGCGTATCATCGAGCTGTTGCATCAGGTGAACATGGTGCATCACGTAATACGTCCGGACCTGTTCAAACCACACACGACTAAATATAACGAGCAGGAACTGGAAACCATGCTCGACGATGACAGCAAACCCATCTTTGTCCATGACGACGGGCTGGTGCTGGGCTATGCTTTCTGTCAGGTAACAGAGGTCAGAGGCAACCAACTGTTAGAGGACATCAAGACCCTCTATATCGACGATATCTGTGTGGATGAGAATGCCCGTGGCCGACACATAGGAAAGGCGCTATACGAATATGTACGCGACTATGCGAAGTCCATCGGCTGCAATAACATCACCCTGAACGTGTGGGAGGGCAACGATTCTGCCATCAGTTTCTATAAGAATATGGGCATGCAAGTTCAGAAAACGACAATGGAAATCATCCTGTAGTATAAGTATCATGAGTATGAAGAAACCATCTTGGCTTGAAAAAGAAAAACTCTATAGCATCATGTTCGAGTCGGAGCATCCGGCTGGACGTATTTTTGACCTCACCCTGATCATAGCCATCTCGCTGAGCATCCTCATTTCATTCGTCGAGACCGTTCCCTCGTTAGCTCACACCTTTAAGCTGGTACTGGAGATATTGGAATATCTGCTCACCGTCTTCTTTACGGTCGAGTATATTGCCCGTGTCTACTGCTCACCCCGACCTCGCGACTATGTGCTGAGTTTCTTCGGGGTCATCGACCTGTTGTCCATCTTGCCGCCTTATCTTTCCTACTTCCTGCCCAATGCAAGGTATATGATTCTGTTGCGTTCGTTCCGTTTCATCCGTATCTTCCGTATTTTCAAACTTTTCAGTTTCATCAATGAGGGATACATGCTGATGCGCTCGATTCAGAAGAGCCTCACCAAGATTGCCGTTTACTTCTTGTTTGTGCTGATACTGGACATTTGCCTTGGTACTCTGATGTTTATGGTTGAGAGCGGTGTGCCCAATACGCAATTCACCGATTTGGCCACATCGGTCTATTGGGCCATTGTCACGATGACCACCGTTGGATATGGCGACATCACGCCAGTGACTCCCATCGGGCGCTTGCTTTCAGCATTCGTCATGCTGCTGGGTTATACCATCATTGCCGTACCCACAGGCATTGTTACGGCCAACATCATTGACGAGACGAAAGAAAAGCCGAAAGACGGGCACTGTCCGCGTTGTGATGCCATGGTGCGCGACGAAGACCACTATTGCTCTCATTGCGGAGAAAAGCTCTAGCCTTCAACGTCACAGAGGTATAGGCATCAGTACTTGAACGACGAGCCGCCGAGGAACTCTCTTAATAGAGAGGTGGGTGGAATCTGCGTATCGGGAATGGGCTGGATGTAGCGCAGGAACTTCAGCAGACGGTAGGCCTCAGCATGTTCGGGACAGTTCTCTGGAACCGCCTCAAGCAGTGGTTCTGCCTGACTCTTGATGACAGCCAGCTCGAAAAGCATGGCGGTATTGAACATCGCATCGGCATTCTCCTGGAAGGGGAATATCCACTTATTCTCTCCAGCACGGACGGAAGGCCAGCGACGAATGGTCTCACGGGCAGAGACGGCCCGATATTTATGGTCGCGAATGATACGGCGCAGCAGACGGTTGTCGGTGGTGGGGATATAGTTGTGGTTATCGAGCAGCACGGTGGTCAGTGCAGAGGCATAGACGCGGAAAATCTGCTCATCGGGAATCTGCGAGGTCAGCTCGGGGTTCAGCGCATGGATTCCCTCGACGACAAGGATCTCGTTCTCACCCAGACGCAACTTCTTGCCGCTCATCTGACTGGTGCCTGTGGGGAAGTCGTAACGCGGCAGTTCCACCTCCTCACCACGGAATAGGGCCGTCAGCTGTTCGTTCAGTAGGGGAAGGTTCAGGGCGTGCAGGTTTTCAAAGTCGTAGTCGCCCTTCTCGTCGCGTGGTGTCTTGTCACGGTCAAGGAAATAGTCGTCGAGCGAGATGGCCACGGGCTTGATACCGTTCACGGTCAGCTGCACGGAGAGTCGCTTGCACGTGGTGGTCTTGCCAGACGACGAAGGTCCTGCTATCAGCACGAGCTTCACCCCTTGGCGACGGGTCACCTCGTCGGCAATACGTGAGATCTTCTTCTCCTGCAGGGCCTCGCTGACCATGATGAGCTGCGGGGAGTAGCCCTTGCCGATAACTTCGTTCAGATCGCCGATGGTACGCAGTCCGAGGATGTCCTGCCATTGGTGGTGTTCCTTGAAGATGCCAAACATCTTGTCCTGATGGGTCATCTCTCCCAACTCGTCGGGATGCTCGCGGGAAGGCAGGCGCAGCAAGAGACCGTCGTAGTATTTCTCCACGCCGAAGAGGTAGAGCTGCGAGGTGTTTGTCAGCAGCGAACCGTAGTAATAGTCCACATAGCCGTCAATATCATAATAGGTGGTAAAGAGTCGTCCCGTAGACTGCAGCAGTTTCACTTTCGAACGGTTATGGAGGCTGTCGAAGAGCCGGATGGCCTCCTCGGTGGTGGTCTCATGGCGATGGATGGGCAGAGCCGCATCGATGATCTCCTGCATCTTGCGACGGATGGCCCCAGCATCGTCGAGGGTGACAGGCCGCCCGATGTTGAGATTCACATAATAGCCATTGGAAACGGGGATGTCGATGGCCACCTTACAGGGATCGAAGAGGTCGTGGGCCGCCTTGCAGAGCACAAAGAATAGGGTGCGGGTATAGGCTCTGGAGCCGCTGGAAGAGGTGATGTCGAGGAACTCCACCTCCTTCTGCTTGTAAACGCGGAAGTGCATTCCCTCCACCTTATTATTTACGTGGGCGGAGATGGGGCCGTGCTCCATCTTCAGTCCCGACTGCTGATAGACATCCACCAGATTTGAACCTAAAGGCACCTCAACGACTGCACCGTTATTGATGACATGAACTTTAATCGTTTGTTCCATACACTGTAGTAGGTTTTAGTTTATTTTTTCGGCAAAGATACAAATTAATTGAGAATTAAGAAATAAGAATTAAGGGTTTTTTATCGGAGGATGCAAATTTTTCACGATTCGCTATTCACTTTTCACTTTTTTATTGTATCTTTGTAGCCGAATTCGAATCTAAAGAGATCTTCTATGCTGGTTATTATCAAACTACTTGGCTCGCTCGCACTTCTGATGTTTGGTATGAAGTCGATGAGTGAGGCCCTGCAGAAGATGGCGGGTCCGCAGTTGCGACACGTCCTCGGGGCCATGACCACCAACCGTTTCACAGGTATGCTCACTGGTATGCTGGTCACAGCATCCGTACAATCGTCTACGGCTACGACGGTGATGACGGTATCGTTTGTCAATGCCGGCTTGTTGACGCTGGCACAGGCCATCTCGGTGATCATGGGTGCCAATATCGGAACGACGCTGACGGCCTGGATCATGTCGGCAGGTATGTCGTTTGATATCAGCATCATGTCCTATGCCGGCTTCTTCCTGGGTATTATCCTTATTTATATGAAGAAGCACCGTTATATCGGTGACTTCCTCTTCGGTCTGGGACTGCTGTTGCTGGGCCTCACCACCTTGAGAATCACAGGTGCAGAGATGGATCTGGGGCACAATGAGGCGGTGCTCAATTTCTTCGCTTCCTTCGATCCCGACTCTTTCCTGACCACCCTGATTTTCCTGTTGCTGGGTGGTATACTGACATTCTGCGTACAGTCGTCGGCAGCCGTCATGGCCATTACCATGATACTGTGCTCCAGCGGTGCGCTGCCTATCTATCAGGGTATTGCCTTGGTGATGGGTGAAAACATCGGTACGACTGTCACCTCAAACCTGGCTGCACTGTCGGCCAATACGCAAGCCCGTCGGGCTGCCTTGGCTCACATGTTCTTCAACGTGTTCGGCGTCATCTGGATCCTGTTTGTCTTCCGTCCTTTCATTGATGCCGTCTGCGGACTGGTAGGTTATGATGTGACGATGGCCAAGGATGCGGTGTCGTCAGAGGCTTTCCTGGCGAATGCGGCTAAGCTGACCTTCGTGCTGGCAGCCTTCCACACTTGTTTCAACGTGGCCAACACCTTTATCCTCATCTGGTTTATCCCGCAGATCGAGCGTTTCGTCTGCTGGGCCATCAAGCCCAAGAAGGTGGACGAGGAAGAGGATTTCCGCCTGCACTTCATCACTTCGGGTATCATGAAGACCCCCGAGCTTTCCGTGCTCGAGGCCCAGAAGGAGATCCAGTCGTTCTCTGAGCGTATGCAGCGCATGTTCGGTATGGTGCGTGAGTTGCTGAATCTTTCGGCGAGTGCCAATAATAAGAAGGACAGCAAAGCGGGCGACTTCAACAAGCTCTACTCCCGTATCGAGAAGTACGAGGGTATCAGCGACAACATGGAGCTGGAGATTGCCAAGTACCTTGATTCCGTCAGCGACGCCCATCTTTCTGATGAAACGAAGGCCAAGATCCGTGCCATGCTCCGTGAGATTTCCGAGTTGGAGAGTATCGGCGATGCCTGTTACAATATGGCCCGCACCATCTCGCGCAAGTACAACGGCAAGGAAGATCACTTCATCGAGAAGCAGTATGAACATATTCACCAGATGATGGAACTCACGGATCAGTCGCTGACACAAATGAACAAGCTCATGATTGGCCGTAAGGAGTCGTTCGACATCAACCGTACGTTCAACATTGAGCACGAGATCAACAACTACCGCAACCAGCTCAAGCAGCAGAATATCAACGACATCAACAACCATGAGTACACCTACGCCGTGGGCACCATCTATATGGATCTCATCAGCGAGTGTGAGAAACTGGGCGACTACGTCGTGAACGTCGTTGAAGCCCGCATGGGAATCCGATAATAAATTTGCCTGCTGACACTGAGTCGACACATCGACTGACTAATAGTCGGAAGATCTGCTGACATAGAGTCGACAAATCTGCTGACTTAAGTCGGCAAACGGTTAAGACAGCTGCATCTCGAAAATAAAAAATAATTCGCGATTTATTTTGTATTTTGCTCGATTTGCACTACCTTTGCAGCCGAATTATCAAGGGGTGCCCACGGGTGTGGGCTGAGATGATACCCTCTAACCTGATCCGGACAATGCCGGCGTAGGGATGGATAGTAGACTGATCAACACAATTCCCCCTTTACATTATTTATTAATTAAAGGTATTATTAGTATGAAAAGATTGTTTTCAAGTATGGCTGCATTAGCGATTGCAGTAGTGACAAACGCACAAAACAAGGCAGCGCTGTATGACTCCACCCAGGTGGAGGCCTTGCAAGAGGTGGTGGTCAAAGGTGTGCGAGCCCAAAAGAATGCACCTTACGCCATCGCAAACATCAAGAAAGAACAGCTCAATGAATTCTCGAAGACGGGTAAGGAACTGCCCTTCCTCTTCTCGCAGACCCCAGGCGTGATGGCCTGGAGCGAGAATGGCTTGGGCACAGGTACTACCTACATGAGGATCCGTGGTGCGGGTGACTCCCGTATCAACGTGACGCTCGACGGTGTGCCCCTGAACTCGCCAGAAGACCAATGCGTGTTCTGGGCTAATATGAACTCTTACGGTTCGTTGCTCGGAAGTGTTCAGATCCAGCGAGGCATAGGTACATCGACCAATGGCGACGGTGCTTTCGGAGGTACGATAGCCCTTTCTTCGGCTACTCCCCTGCAAACGCCAAGCATCGAAGTGTCAGGCAGTTACGGCTCATTCAACACCTATAACATAGGAGGCAAGATCTCGACAGGTCTGCTGTGGAACCACTGGATCCTCGATGGTGCCTACCACGAGACACATACCGACGGTTTCATTCATGGCACCTCAGGGCGTAGCGGCTCTTACTACGGCGGTCTGAGTTGGGTGTCTGACGATGTCATCATCAGATACAAGAACATCGGCAACTTCGAGCGCACAGGCCAGGCCTGGAACGGTGTGACCGCAGGCACCAACGACCTGAGCATCATGGACGGCACCTATGGTGAGAAGACGGGCATCAAGACCTATGCCGACATGTGGGACAAGGGCATCGGCAAGTTTAACTCGCTCTACGAGGAACTGATCATCACACCTCTCGAACAGAAGACAGCAGGTAATCCTTATGCCTACTCCACCCAGCGCTACAAGATGAGCGACGGCAGCTATTGGGACAAGACGACGGATAACTTCTGGCAGAACCATAACATCCTCTCTGCCGCCTGGAACATCAACGACCACTGGTCAACGACTGCCTCGCTGCACTATACCTATGGTTACGGCTTCTACGAGGAGTTCCGACCCAACAACAAACTCTCGAAGTTCGGTCTAAGCATGAAGGATGCTGAGGGTAATAAAATCAAGAAGACAGACTTTGTCCGTAAGAAGGGGCTGACGCAGCACTCCTACGGTCTGGTGTGGAACGCCAACTACAAGGACGAGTCGTGGAATATCATTGGCGGTCTCTCGCTACAGAATTTCGACGGCAACCACTTCGGCTATGTGACTTATGCTGCCCACCCCGACGTGAAAGCACAGGTTCTGAAAAATGGCGACTACAAATACTATGATTCCGACGCCCATAAGCTCGACGGCAACGTGTTCCTGAAGGCTGCCTACCACATCAATGAGCAGTGGGATGTGTTTGCCGATCTGCAGTATCGTCATGTGGGCTACAAGACGGACGGTATCAACGATAAATTCTACGATGACGAGAGCGGCTACTACAACCAGCCCCTCGACATCGACAAGAAGTACGACTTCCTGAACCCCAAGGCAGGTTTCTCATGGGCCAAGGACGGCCACCGCATCTATGGCTCGCTGGCCATGAGCCATCGTGAGCCGGAGCGTAACAACTTCACCGACAACGGCTCCTACCCTGCCCCGAAAGCTGAACAGCTGATGGACTACGAACTGGGCTACACCTTCGACGGCGGCATCTTCCGCTTCGGAGTGAATGCCTACTATATGGACTATAAGGACCAATTTGTGCAGACGGGCGCCGTGAGCGACATCGGCGAAAACCTGACCACGAACATCAAGGACTCTTATCGCACGGGCCTCGAGCTGCAGGCAGCCGTAGACCCCACACCCTGGCTCACCATCGAGGGTAATGCAGCTCTGAGCAAGAACAAAATCAAGGACTTCGACGAGGTGGTGGAGGACTGGGACAACGGCTCACGGACCATCCACTACGACAACTCGACACTGTCCTTCAGTCCCTCTACGATCCTCAACGGTTTCGTGACCCTCCACCACAAGGGCTGGCAGGCCGTATGGCACACGAACTTCGTCTCTCGCCAATATCTCGACAACACGGAGAACGAAGACCGTTCGCTGCCCAGCTATAGCGTCTCCAACGCCTCGCTGAGCTACACGCTGAAACCCAAGAAAGTACTAAAAGAGGCTATCTTCGGTGTGAATTTCAACAACATCTTCAATAAGCACTACGCTGCCAGCGGCTGGGTCTACTCCGCCATCTGCGACAGTTACGGCCATCCCAACGACAACCGCTATTACCAGATCGGCTTCATCCCCATGGCAGGCTTCACGATGATGGGTAACGTGACATTACGCTTTTAAGAAACAAATAATTAATCAACCATTTATAACCACACAGAATCTATATGACAACTTTTTTTTTAGAACATTGGCTTGACATCGTAACAACAGTCCTGGGACTGGCGTATATCCTGCTGGAGTATAAGGCCAGCGTATGGATGTGGCTCGTGGGATTCCTGATGCAAGCCTTGGGCATTGCGCTCTATTACCAGAAAGGACTTTATGCCGATTGCGTTATGGAGTTCTACTATCTGGCCATGACAGTGTTTGGATATTGGAAATGGGTTCACGGCTCTTCCTCGAAGCAGGGCCTGCCCATCCGCCACTTCCCCAAACGGATGATACTGACATGGGTACTGCTGACAGCCTACATCTGGACAGTGATCTACTGGGTGCTCATCACATTCACCAACAGTGATGTGCCTGTGGCTGACAGCTTCACCACAGCCCTGAGCATCGTAGGTATCTGGGCCTTGGCACACAAGTACCTGGAGCAGTGGTTCATCTGGATCGTCGTCGACGTGGTCACCAGTATTCTCTATTTTTACAAGGACATCCCTTTCAAGGCCTCGCTCTATGCCCTTTACGTCGTCATCGCCATCATGGGATGGTTCAAGTGGAGGCAACTGAGGAACAATCAGTTATCAAAATAGGGCCGATTTTGATGACACGTTTGATATGTCGGAGTGGCAAAAGTGCCGCTCCGACATTACTTTTTATATTCTTTAACCTAAAAAGAATTGTGTGCGTGCAAAATTTTGCTAATTCGCACTTGTCAATTCACATTTAATTCGTAACTTTGCAGCGCAATTTTGAAAGCAAGGATAATTTCACAATTAAAACAATAAGTAATATGGCAAAGTTAGATTTGACACAGTATGGCATCACCGGTTCAACCGTGATTGCTCACAATCCGTCGTATGAGTACCTCTTCGAAGAGGAGACAAAGGCAGGCCTCGAGGGTTTCGACAAGG
>Ga0247608_10006991_pt1 | contig 11711 bp, 6 predicted proteins | sample 176DNAGHGlowgp2_FD_193490 | JGI IMG/M metagenome (GOLD analysis project Ga0247608, IMG submission 193490) | Sheep rumen microbial communities from Palmerston North, Manawatu-Wanganui, New Zealand - 1766 DNA GHGlow gp2 | ecosystem: Host-associated > Mammals > Digestive system > Stomach > Rumen ... | reverse complement strand
CAAATTCATTTCTGATAAAGATATGGAAGATTTAATTTGGGGTTGTGAAAATGGTGTCGATTTTGTTTCTGCTTCATTTGTTAGAAATGCTAAAGATGTCCATGATATTCGTGATGTTTTGATTTCAAATGGTCATCCAGAAATTAAAATTATCTCAAAAATAGAAAACTACGAAGCAATGGATTGCTTAAATGATATAATCGATGCTAGTGATGCTATTATGGTTGCTAGAGGTGATTTAGGTTTAGAAATTCCTGAAGAAACTGTCCCTATTGTTCAACGTCAACTTATTGATGCGTGTAGAGCGAAAGGAAAACCAGTTATTGTTGCTACTCAAATGTTAGATTCAATGATGAAATCACCTATTCCTACACGTGCTGAGGTTGGTGATGTTGCTACTGCTATTTTAGAATCTGCAGATTGTGTTATGTTAAGTGGAGAAACTGCTAGTGGTGACTATCCAGTTGAATCAGTTACTATGCAAGCAAAAATTGCAAAAACTATGGAAGCAACTTTAGATTATGAAACACTTGCAAAGCAAGCTTATGATTCATCAAATAAAGATAACAATGATGCTATTGCTAATGCAATTGCAAATACTGCAAAATTAATTGGAGCAAAATTAATTGTTTCATTTACTGAAACTGGTAGATCTTCTAGACGTATTTCAAAAGCTAGACCATGCTGCCCAATTCTTTCAATCTCAAATAACCTCACAACAGTTAGACAAAACGCAATCTATTGGGGTGTAAATTCAGCATATATTCCATCAATTAATATGCCTGGATTTATTGAAGATATGGAGGTAATTGCTATAATCCACGCTCGTAGAGCTGGATTAAAACCTGGAGATACAATTCTTGTATCTGGAGGTACTCCAACTGGCGCAGGAAGAACAAACTTCTTAAGAATTATCACAATGCCAGTTGATAAAGATGTCTTATAATTCCTTTCTTTATTATATAAAGAAGGTTGAAATTAGACCTTAAAGAATATATTATTTTATTATCGTTAAAGAAAGACACGATATCTAACTTAATTTACTTAGAGAAAATACGGTTGGTGAAAGTATTTAAATAAACTAGATGTTACCACTTTCTTAGAGATATGAGGAAATGCATATCCGTTAATTCACGAAACGAATAAATTAAGAGCTAGATTAAATTAATCTAGAATTAAGGTGGTACCGCGGTTAATTCGTCCTTATTTATAAGGGCGATTTTTATTTAAATGGAGGTAATTTATGGTTAAAGTTACATTAAAAGATGGAAGTATTAAGGAAGTTGAAAATGGTACTCTAGTTCTTCAAATCGCTAAAGAACTTGGAATCTTAAAAAAGTGTTGTGTTGCTAAATTAAATGACAAACTTGTTGATTTAAAAACACCAATTAACGAAGATTCATCACTTCAACTTATTTTATTTGAAGATAAAGAGGCATTTGAGGTTATCAATCACTCTTGTGCTCACTTGATGGCTCAAGCAGTTAAAAGATTATATCCTGGGACATGCTGTGGCGTTGGTCCTGCAATTGAAGAAGGCTTCTACTACGATTTTGTAATTAACGGAGCTATTACTAATGATGATTTAGCAAAAATTGAAGCCGAAATGAAAAAGATAGTTAAAGAAAATTTAAATATCAATCATTACATGCTTGATAAAGCTTCTGCTAAAGAAAAATTTAAAGCTGATAAATACAAAGTTCAACTTATTGAACAAGTCGAAGACGATGAAGTAGGAATCTACGAGCAAGGCGAATACGCTGATGTATGCCGTGGACCTCACGTTATTTCTACTGGTGTTTTAAAGAATTTTAAACTTCTTTATATTGCTGGATCATATTGGAAAGGTGACTCAAAAAACGATGTCATGACAAGAATTTATGGTACTTGCTGGAATAGCGAAGGAGAATTAAAAGCATATTTAGATCTTCTTGAAGAACGTAAAGCAAGAGACCATAGAAAACTCGGCAAACAACTTGGCATATTTATGTTTGATGATTTAGTTGGCAAAGGTTTACCAATGTGGTTGCCAAATGGATTTATTGTTAGACGTTTACTTTCTGATTATATTATGGATAAAGAAATTGCCCTTGGTTATCAACATGTTTTAACTCCAGCATTAGGTAATATTGAGCTTTATAAAACATCTGGTCACTGGGCACATTATAAAGATGATATGTTCCCAAAAATGGATGTCGATAATGAATCTTATGTTTTACGTCCAATGAATTGCCCTCATCACATGGTCATGTATAGAAGCCAACTTCACTCATATCGTGAACTTCCTTTAAAAATTGCTGAAATTGCTGCTGATTTTAGATTTGAAGCATCAGGAGCATTAACTGGAATTGAAAGAACACGTGCATTCTATCAAAATGATTCACACATTTTCTGTATGCCTTCTCAAATTGGTGAAGTATTTAAAGAAGTCACAAAATTAATCCTCGATGTCTATCAAGATTTTGGTTTCAAAGATTAAAAATTTAGATTATCTTTAAGAGATCCTAAAGATACAGAAAAATACTTTGGCAATGATGATTTATGGGAAAAATCTGAATCAGAATTAAGAGAAGTTTTAAAAGAACTTGGTGTAGATTATTATGAAGCAATTGGTGAAGCAGCATTCTATGGACCAAAATTAGATGTCCAAGTTAGAAGCGCTATTGGTCATGATGTAACTTTATCTACTATTCAACTTGATTATCAATTGCCTGAAAGATTTGATCTTACTTATATTGATGAAAACGGACAACATGCTAGACCAGTTGTCGTCCATAGAGCAATTTTAGGATCAATGGATAGATTCATCGCTTTCTTGCTTGAAGAAACTAAAGGTGTTTTGCCAACATGGCTTGCTCCAACTCAAGTTTCACTTATTCCAGTTAATTTAAATTATCACAAAGAATTCTGTGAGAATTTACTTGCTAGATTAAAAGAAAATAAAATTAGAGCAAAAGCTGACTTTAGAGAAGAAAAATTAGGTTATAAAATTAGAGAGGCACAAATGCAAAAAATTCCTTATCAACTTGTTGTAGGCGATAAGGAAGTCAACGAAAACACTGTTACATATCGTGAATATGGTAAGCAAGAACAAGTAACTGTTTCAATTGATGAATTCATTAATTTAATGAAAATTAAATGTGCAAATTTAAAATAATAATCGACTAATTATCAACTTAAAATCAACTAAAAACCCTTCTTTTGAAGGGTTTTTGCATATTTAGTATATTTTTAGTAGTTTATAATCCTGGGAAAGTTGCTCCGATTGAACCTAAATTTAATTCAAGCAACCGCTTAATAATCGTAGTGTTTCCTGCTTCAGCAAGACGCCCGTCAGCTATCGCCCATTGAGCAACTGATTCAGAAATACATGAAACTCCATAAAGTCCCCATGCATAAAGTTCTACAAGAATCATTCCAGAGAAAACACCAAAAACTAATCCTAAAATTTTATTAATAACTTTAAGAGCTTTAGTATCTTCAAGTGATTTATTAATAATGCCAAATATGATTTTTAATAATAACCAAACAACAACATAAATTACAATATAGCTTCCTATCAATATTACAGTTGGTGCCCAAGCGTAATTAGTTTTGAATTCTTTAATGACTTCAATATTTTCAATTAATCCGCAAAACCAATTGCCTAAATAAAAGCTAGCAAAGATACCTCCAATAGGAGCAAGTCTTTTTGAAGCTTTCTTAAAAAAGCCAGAAATGAATCCGCCAACAGTTGAAAGAATTAAAATAGCTAATATGATTATGTCGTTAATTGCCATATTTATTTTGCTTTACCTTGATTTGCAACAGCATTCATTGCAGCAGCAATCTTTTCTTGATCTCCTAAATATCTCTTGCTTAAAACTTTAAAGTTTTCATCGAACTCATAAACTAGTGGTACACCTGTAGGAATGTTAACTCCAACGATATCATCGTCGCTAATTCCTTCTAAATGTTTAACAAGTGCTCTAAGTGAGTTACCATGAGCAGCAATAATTACTTTTTTACCACTAACGATTGCTGGTTTAATTTCGCATTCCCAATATGGAAGAACTCTAGCAACTGTATCTTTTAAACATTCTGTTAAAGGTAAATCAGCAACACAAACATTTCTATATGTTTCTTGATTTGCTGGATTACGTGGATCATTTTCTTCTAAAGCTGGAGGTTGAACATCATAACTTCTTCTCCAAATTTTAACTTGTGCCTCGCCATATTTTTCAGCTGTTTCACTCTTGTTTAAGCCTTGTAAAGCACCATAATGTCTTTCATTTAATCTCCATGTTTTATAAACTGGAATGAATTCTTCACCCATTTCGCAAAGAACAAAATTTAATGTATGAATAGCTCTTCTTAAATATGATGTATATGCGACATCAAAATGGAAGCCTTCTTCCTTTAAAAGCTTACCACCAAGTTTAGCTTCTTCTTGCCCTTTTTCACTTAATTCGACATCTGTCCATCCAGTGAAAAGGTTAAGTTTATTCCGTTCACTTTCGCCATGTCTAATTAATACTAATTGATATTTAGCCATAAATTACTCCTTTAAATTTATTATTAATATTTTATTATTAATAATAATTAAAATCTATATAAATATAAAAATTTGGTGAAAATTTCACCAAATTAATATAATTAAATGTACAATTTTAAATCAAAAACCTCTTAAATCTAAATTATTTTTTTGGATAATCATTTCCGACATACTTTTTAAAAATATCTCTCATGAATACATCTAAATAATTCTTTTCAATTGTGTAATCATCATCAGTATGTTCATATTCAGAAATATAATTCATAGTTAAACAATAATAATATTTATTAGGATCAGTGCTACTACCATTAGGATAATAGTGCGTGCCATAATCATCATAAGAGAATTTGCTTCCCTTCTTTTTAATGATTGATAAATAGTTATCAAATGGTAAAGCTTTATAGATTGCTCCATAAGTAATGTTTCCTGCTGGGATTTCGCTTCGAGCATTATTATGAGTTACTCTAAAAATATCAATATTAGGTTCATGAATTTCATCTTGATAATACTTATACATGTATTTAAGTAAAAGTTCGATTACTTTAGATTTACTTAATTTAGTAGATGTATAGCCAACTACTTCATTTTTAACTGCATTTATTTCATTAACTAAATATTTTTGATAGATATCTTCTGTCGCTTGATCTTTTTCAAGAAAATAATCACTCATTCCTATTACTTCACCTTTAAGCGATGAAACTGTTTTTGAAGAAAAATCATAATTTAAAGAAATATGACCAACATATTGTCCGTTACTTCCTGCTTGAATAGAATAAACACCATTTCTATATAGGTTTTCAACAGTATGAGTGTGTCCACAAAATACAGCATCAACTACATTTTTAGAAACTAAATCAGCAGCTTTAGATACTTCATCATGAAGTAATAAAACAACAACATCTGCACCGTTTTCTTTTAAATATGATGACCATTTTGTAACATAATTATCGATTTTATCAAACTTTAATCCTTTAACATTACTAGCTAAAATTGATGAAGTAATTCCTTCTCCTATTGCACCAATATAGCCAATATTTACGCCATTTTTAGTTTCAGTTGTAAATGGTTTAACCCAATCAACTTCTTTATTTGTTTTTGTATCAATTATGTTACAGGCTAAATAATCAAAATTAGCCATCTTATCGTTTTTAACAATGGTGTTTAATTCCCAATCAAATTCGTGATTACCTAAAGCCATCGCTGAACATTCTAAATGGTTCATCCATTCTGTTACAAGTCGACCTCTAGTGATATTACTGTCTGCACTTCCTTGCCACATGTCTCCAGTCGATGTAAAAATGAAACCGTCTTTATTTTCAGTTTTCTTATTTTTTAAAAATGTAGAAAGTTTAGAAATACCTGGTTCATTACTTGATTCAACATTTTCAGTTGCTCCATGTGTATCATTTAAATTATAAAAATCTAAAGTCTTTGTACCACTTCTTAAACTGCTTTGCGCTTCATCCCATTTAATTAATTTTGTAGTATCTACCTTTTCATAATCCTCAGTGATTTTCATTGGATCATGTTCGGTAATATCATCTTTTTTATCGCCATCGTTCCCTTTATTTTCACCATTATTATCGTTATTTTTTTCAGATGAATCATCATTTTTTGAAGGTGAAAAATTACAACTAGATAAGCTAAATAATAAAGGCAATAAAATTAATAAGAATCTGTTTTTCATAAATAATTAGAACGATTGAATTAAGAAGCAGTTATATTTGCATAATCGCCTTCAGAGACGGTTTCTGTTTCACTGTTAATATAGTACGTGTAATTAACTGTCTTTGAAACACCATTATCATTAATATAATTATATGTTGCAACTAATTTTGTAATATGAATTGTGATATCAACATTGCTCGTAATAGTAAAGTAATAAGCAGATGTGTCTGGGTTATAGAAAGTAGTTACGGTAACAACTGCTGTTTTTGGAGCTGAATATTCAAAAATAAATATTACACCACCAGTATTCTCAAGTTCCAAACTACTTTGATATGTAGATTCAGCATCGCTATATGTTGGTTCATCTTCATGCCACAAACCAGCAACACCATCAACTGTCTCTCTAGATGCAATAGTTGTGACTAAATTTAATGTTTGAGAATTATATTCATAAGTTGTAATTTTATCTAAAACAGTAGTATGTTCTTCTTTTGCAGATGCGACTAATTCTGTGCTTGTTATAGAATTATAAATTGTTGAATTAACTGAAGCATATGAAGAAGATAATGTTCCACTAAAAGGAGATCCTGATAATGTTAATGTTTTTGCATTATTATCTTCAGCGTCAGCAGTATAAATATAATTTAATGTTCCTGTTGAACTTGTAGGAATTGAAACATGTGCAGAATCTCCGCCATCTATTGTTCCAAATTCATCTTTCTTTTTTGGCATATTTGTGACAAAGTCAATGCCGATGACATAATCGAATGTTCCTACGATTGTAGTTATTCTTTCAGTTACTGTAGTAACATCTGTTGACTTACTACTAGCACCAATATCAAGATACATTAAATAAGCACCATTTTTATTTTCGACTGAACCCAAGGCATATTCACCTTCATTTGCAGGAATTTCAAAATAATACATGGCATAATTCTGCATTGTAGGGCTAGTAACCCAACTCATGTCAAAAGCAAGGTTACCTAATCTAGCATCGCTGCTTCCACTAACTTCAACATTGTATCCGCCATTATTTGCATATTCATAAATATATGGATACAAATCAGTATTGGTTCCTTTGTTAATATAAATTTTAGAAATCTCTTTAATAGAATTTGAAGTCAATTTATTATTTTCATTTCTAACAATATGATAAAGAGAAAAGAAAGTCGTATTGTTGGTAAAATATGTTCCAGCAAAGAAATTAATATATCCTTTTCTCTTTAAATTAAAGTCAATACAGTCTTCAGGCAATTCATAGTTTGTAAAAACGTTACGATTAATTTTTGCATATGGTATTTCAATCTTATGTGAAGCTTGAATTTGAGCATCCATAAAGTGAAGTCCGTAAACATAGGAGCCAGATAGAAGCAACTCATGTAAATGTTCACGTGAATCTTTGTATTTTTGAAGATTCAAACCACCTGTTTGATTATCATACCATTTTCTTGATGCAGCATTACCAAATTTATTCGATAAACTTGAATTCATATTTGTATTATTTTTATTATAATCATCCTTAATGAGACAGAAGCCATTTGAATTAGCAGTCCTTGTTACAATGTTTAAATTAGATCCATCATTATTATAAGATGCGTTTTCATTAGACCTGCCATTTAACGAAACATATAAATTCGATCTTGCATATTTAGAAATACGAAAATCGCCAGGTTGAGTATGATAATTAGCTCCAGCAACTAAATATCCAGTATTATTTTCGCTTACAGTATTATAATCTGAATTTGAATAATCAGTTGATGCAAATGAAAGAGGAAAATAAGTAGGATCAGAGCTATATTGATGCATTTTTCCGCTAGAAATATTTTCTAATTCGTACAACTTAATTCTATAGTTAGAAAAATTATAATTTGGATTAAGACTTGAAATCTGTTTTATAACAATGCCGTTTGCTACATTTGCGGAAATTGTAAATGAGCCATTTGAATATTTCAAATAATAATAACTATTCTTAATTTTGTTAGCTGTTCTCAGATAGCCATCGTCACTTAAAACAAGATAATTCAAATTGTTACTGGCAGTATATAGACCAGGCGTGAGATTATTACCGGAACCTGCCAAGTAATAATTAGTACTATTTATTTTCGTATAAAACCTATTATTATTATCCTTCTTAAAATATAAAGCGTTACTACTATCAGTTGTAACACCTAAAGTGCCATTATTATTTCTAATTAAATAATAAGAAGTGCCGTCATATGTAAATCGAATCTTAAAACCATTTGAGTCGTCCCAAACAGTTGTATCAGCGATACCTGTATTTGTCCATCCGTTATTATAGCGGAGAAAATAAGTATAGTTATTGTACTGAGTGTAAACAACTTCATTATCAGGATCATATGTCCAAATATCTGCATATGTACTAGAATCATCAAGTTCTAGGTTATCTCCATTACTTCTTAAGTAATAAGTTCTTTCATTGTATTTGCTAGTCAAATACCCATCGGAATCAAGCATAAAACCAGAATAATTCATTATATTTGCTTTGTTACTATTTGCTAAATTGCCATTATTAACAACCATAAAATGATTATTTCCATCGGTAAATAAGTACTCTTTACCAGTATGAAATGTTTGCGCTTCAGTTAATTTAAAATCTTCATTTAAAACACTAAAATCATACTTACCAAACATATACATAAAGTTATCGTAATCTTCGCCAGTAGTTTTAGTTCTATCGTAAAAAGTGTAAGAAGCTACTTGATTAGATTCTTTATCAGTGGCTTTGCTATTAGTAATCATAAATTCTTCATTAAAGCCATCATTTAATCGGTGTGAAGATAGAGTTTTTTGAGTACCTCCGCTAATAAGTGTAGTTCCATCTAAATCATAAAAAGCGCCTGAAACATAAGTTGTCGTAAATGTGGTACCATAAGTATTCTTCTCACGAAGTAATCTATTATAAGAATCAAGAAAATTGATAGAGTTACCCCAGTTATCACCAGAAGCAGAAACATTAGTATATTCAGCTTCAGGAGTTTCAACCTTTATCTCTTTTTCATCAATTTCACCTTTAAAGTTATCTGTTACATATCCAGCTAATGAATAATCTGAATAATTAGAAGTCAAATTAATCGCATCATAAGCTGATGTTGTACTATTTGAAATTGCAATATTTGAATTATTAACAGCAACCCCATCTAAATTACCATTAACATATCCTGCTGCAATGCCAATCAATGTTTTTGTTGTTTGACTTGAAACAGTAATAGCATTAATTCCAGTATTTTTAATTTCGTTAACTTGAGAATTATAAGGTGCACTACCTATTTTATCCGTTAAAGGAACTGAAGCTTTGTTTGAATCAGTAACTTCGGCGTTTAAACTTCCAACTACGCCAAAAAGGCCAATGATTTCTACACCACTAACGTTTTGAACAACATCAGGAGTCTTTTCATAATCGCTAAAATTATTACTAACTGTTAAATTAGAAATAGTATGACCATTACCTTCAAAATTTCCGATAAATGGGTAATCAGTTGTACCAATAGGAGGAAGTGTCCAACCAGTCATATCAATATCGCCAGCTAGTTCAAAATAAGTTTGTTTTCTTGAACCATTTTCAATGTTGTTAAATTGACCTAAATATTGAAGCCAAGCGAGGTTATATAAATGACGTGGAGTTCTAATTCCGTAAGGATCTTTATATTTTCCTGTACCATAATCAAAATATGCTCCAGCACTATAACCCTTTACATATGCTTCTACATCACCAAATCTAATTGAGGTATTGAACCATGCAACTGTAGCAGAAAAAGAAGCGACAACAGTCACTGTAACTGAAGTAATAAACGCTATTAACTTTTTATTTTTCATACTAGATTTGCATCTCCCAATCCCATGAATAAGAAAGGTTTTCTTTTAAAATTGATTCACCTAAATATGAGCTATAAATATATTCAAGTGCTCTATCACTATAGTCCATGATGATAGGTAAATATTTAATTTCAGTTTTTGTTTCATTGCTGCCTTTAATAGTTCTATCAGTATCAGTGCTTGAAGAATAAAAATTGAAATTCTTTAAAAATTCATAATTTTCATCAGATGGAAAGTTTGTGAAAGCTTTAAATTCTGTTTCTGCTGGTTTGTCAAATTGATATACATTTGTTGAAGAATATGTAGCTTTAACACCATTAAAAGCAACACTTGTATAAGCATATGTTGCAAAATGAACAATTGAACTTAATGGATTACCAGTTTTTGCTAATTGTATTCCACTATTTCTATCTCCAACAAAACCTGTTGTAGAAGTTATTCCGTCAACAACAATATTTACTTCGCTAATGTCATAAGCTTTATCAAGTTCAATCAAAAGTAGCATTGGATGTCTATGTTCAAGAATTGAATATTTATCCATATCTACTGTTTTTACACCATCATCTTGAGGAGTATATTTTGCTGTTTTGTTATTCCAATCTATAACAGTAATTGTGCCAATAGGAGTTTGGTTAAAAGAGTATTTTGCATCATCATAAGGATTGCTTACTAAACGATGGAAAGTAAGTTGCTTAAACATACCACTAGGAGAAGTAACAGAAATATCTCCATTATCGCCTTTAACAAGACGGTTAGCACCAAACCAAGCTATTGTTCCCATAAAAACTGCGAGCAAAGAAAAGATACTAATAGATGTAGCACAAATGATTTTTAAATTTTTGTTATCTTTTCTTGCTTTCATAAAAATAAAAACCAGCCTCCAATATTACGGCAGCTGGCTATCTTACAATTTAAGACCCTATAGTTTTGCGTCACTAAATTTCTCTAGTTTTGCTTTTTACTAAGTTATTATAAATAACTTCTATTTAAAATACAAGTATTTTCAAATATTTATTTCTAATAAATATTCAACAAATTTAGTTTAAATTAAAAGAAAAATAATGGGGTTTTGAAGGGTTTTTCAAATAAATTCAAAGAAAGATAGTTAAATAGAAATAATAAGTCAAAAATTATTTACCAATTCTAACGTCGTTACGTGAAACTTCACCAATTAATGAAGTAACAGCTCTACCAACATCGGCATATCTATCTAAAACTTTAAAATAATTTGCTACTGTTAATCTTTCATCAATTGATCTTTCAACGACCTTTAAAACGATAAATGGAATATCGGCAAGGTGAGATGCTAAAGCACAACCTGCACCCTCAGAATCAACAATTACATTATTAGTTCTTCCTAAAACTGTGTTCTCAAAAGTTACTTCACTTAAGTCTTCTCTAGATTCAGGAACTTTATTAATTGAAACAAGCGATCCTAAATAATATCTACTTTTAAGTGTCTTTTCTAAGACGCTAGCAAAAAGTTGATTTAAATACCCATCACTTTGGAAAAATTGTGGTTGGCTTGGAATTTGAGCAAGCATATTGTGTTGCATCTTTGTAAAATTAACATCACCAAAATATGTTTGTCTTGCTAAAACAATATCTCCTGTTTTAAGCTCACCAGAAAAACTTGTTGCATAACCAACATTAACAACTAAAATTACGTGATATT
>Ga0247608_10006987_pt1 | contig 11711 bp, 11 predicted proteins | sample 176DNAGHGlowgp2_FD_193490 | JGI IMG/M metagenome (GOLD analysis project Ga0247608, IMG submission 193490) | Sheep rumen microbial communities from Palmerston North, Manawatu-Wanganui, New Zealand - 1766 DNA GHGlow gp2 | ecosystem: Host-associated > Mammals > Digestive system > Stomach > Rumen ... | reverse complement strand
ACCGGACCGGCGGCGGAGCTATAAAGTTTATGCAGTATTACTATGGGATGAACTTTGCAGATGCAGTTCAGAGCCTGCTTGGATATACCGTAGCTCCGCAGCAGCACAGCCCTCCGGCAAAAGGAAAAACAGAAATAAAAAAGAAGTTCCGGCTTCCAGATGCAAATGAGGATATGCACAGGGTATATGCCTACCTCATAAAGAAGCGGTTTATCGCACCTGAGATCATAACTTACTTTGCCAAAGAACACAAGCTCTATGAAGATAGGGAACATCATAACGCCGTATTTGTCGGACTCGATGAGAATGGCATACCCCGACAGGCAAGCAAACGCTCCACCTCTACTTATGGAAACTCGTTCCGCATAATTGTCGAGGGTTCAGACACAAGGTACAGCTTTTCCCACTTCGGTACATCTGATAAGCTGTATGTATTTGAAGCACCAATCGACCTTTTATCATTTCTCACATTGTACCCGGAAAACTGGCGGGAACACTCATATATAGCACTTAACGGTGTGTATGAGAATCCGCTGCTGAGAGCACTTGAAACCCACACCGCATTGCAGCACATCTGTATCTGTACCGATAACGACGAGGGCGGCATTGACGGCTATGAACGTCTCAGGGATATTCTCATAGAGCGCGGATATACCGATATTTATCGGTGTGCTCCCGAATACAAGGACTGGAACGAGCAGCTGAAAGCACTTAACGGCACAGAAGCACTTACTGCCGTCCCTCACCACCGGAAGAACAGGTACTATGAAATGCTTGACAGCCTCCGGGAGCTCTCCTTCACCCCTTATGGCTTTATGAACGAACTCCGCAAGGCATACAGAAGCGGAGACAATATGTATATGACCGAGCTTGCGATAACAGGCTCGGTTTTCTATTTGCAGCAGGCAGAGCATAACGGCAGTTTTCAGGGGCTTTGCAGCAAGCTGGGCAAGGAATACCGGGCATACACCGACAAGGGCAAAATGTGGCAAAAACAAAGCCGTGTGAGGGAGGTTTTCAAGGCGGTGGAGCGCGATTTTCAACAGACAGCACGCACAAGGGAGCAGTCTGTCCGGACGGCGAAACTGCTGTATCAGCTTGCGGATTCAACACTCAGAGCTGCTGTTGAAGAGAGCCTTTCTGAACAGGAGCAAGCCGAAGAACCGGAAGCAGTTCCGGCTTTAGGTTAAGGCAACAGGTGGTGTTGCTGAGGGCAACAGGCTTTGAATATACCAGTTTAAATAATATATATAGCAGGAAAGGAAGTATGATCTTGAATGAAAAACAGGCAGTTATTCTGATACTGCTGGCAACAGGTTTTCTGATATTTATGGCTGCGGTCAATCTGTTTGGAGGCGGAGATATCAACGGCATAAAGGCAAAAACAGTCGGCGACGGTCAGCACGGCACTGCAAGGTGGGCTACAAAAGCCGAGATACGCCGGACTTTTTCCTCTCTGCCATTCGAGCCTCAGAAATGGCGCAGGGGCGAGAATTTGCCTCGGATTCAGGGAACTGTTATCGGGTGCAGAGGAACTGCTCATACAACAGCACTTGTGGATACCGGTGATGTCCATACGCTGATGATAGGAGCGGCAGGCGTAGGAAAGACCGCCTACTTTCTGTACCCGAACATCGAGTTCTGCTGTGCAAGCGGAATGTCGTTCATCAGCAGCGATACCAAGGGGGACGTGGCACGAAACTACGGAGAAATAGCTCAGAAATACTACGGCTACAATGTTTCGGTGCTTGACCTCAGAAATCCGACAAGGAGCGATGAAAACAATATCCTGCACCTTGTGAACAAGTATATGGACATATATCTGGCGGATAAGAGCAACCTCTCCGCAAAGGCAAAGGCTGAGAAATATGCCAAGATAACTGCAAAGACGATAATCAATATCGGCGGCGGTGACAGTTCAGGCTACGGCGCAAATGCGTATTTCTACGATGCTGCTGAGGGACTGTTAAGCTCCATAATACTGCTTTTGGCGGAGTTCGGAGAGAAGAACGAAAGGCATATAGTTTCAGTATTCAAGCTGATACAGGAACTCATAGAAAAGTCGCCCCCGAAGAATTCAAAGGACAAGTATGCGATGTACTTCACAAAGCTTATGGAAATGCTTCCGGGTGAACACAAAGCCAAATGGCTGGCAGGAGCAGCGCTCAATACAGCAGATCAGGCAATGCTGTCGGTTATGAGTACGGCTCTCTCCCGACTGAATACCTTTCTCGACAGTGAGCTTGAACAGATGCTGTGCTTCGGCACAGCCATTGATGCGGAGCGTTTCTGCTCGGAGAAATCAGCGATATTCATAATACTTCCGGAGGAAGATACAAGCAAATACTTTATGGTTTCACTGCTTGTTCAGCAGCTATACCGCGAGATACTTGTTATCGCTGATGAGAAAGGCGGAACACTTGACAACCGTGTGATGTTCCTCCTGGACGAACTCGGCACTTTCCCTAAGATAGACGGTATTGAGGCTATGTTCTCCGCCGGACGTTCAAGAAAAATATCCATAGTGGCGATAATACAGTCATTCGCACAGCTTGAACAGAAATACGGCAAAGAGGGTATGGAGATAATCACGGATAATACTCAGCTCACCATATTCGGCGGCTTTGCTCCTAACTCACAATCAGCGGAAGTCCTGTCAAAGGCTTTAGGCGAACAGACCGTACAGACCGGTTCAGTTTCCACAGGCAAGGAAAAGTCACAATCCTTTCAAATGACAGGAAGACCGCTTATGACTGTGGACGAGCTGAAAAGTATGCCCAAAGGTCAGTTTATCGTTATGAAAACAGGTACGCATCCGATGATATCGCCGCTGAAGCTGTACTTCAGGTGGGGCATAGAATTTGAAGAACCTTTCATACTGCCGGACAAGGGCGCGAGAATGGTCGCATATATGGAGCGTGACAAGCTGTTCAGGGCAGTTGAGCAGAAATATCCGCAGAAGAAAAAGGTATCCGCAGCCGAGGTGTTCGAGTTTCCCGAAACAAAGCCAAAATTAAAGACTAAGAAAGCCGGTGGTAAAAATGATAATACCAGAGAAAATATACAAGCTGAGGCTGACATCGACTGAGATAAACGTGTATCAGTATCTTTGCAGCAAGGCGAACAAGGAGGGTGAATGCTTTCCTTCACAGACAACTATCGCAAAGGCTGTGAATATGCACCGTTCAACAGTAAATCAGGCGATAAAGCGATTGCAGGACAAAAATCTGCTTATAATCATGCGACGAAAGCGTGACAATGGCGGCACTTCCTCAAATCTGTACAGGATAGAGGTGATGTGACTTGTTTGACTGGATAGGAGATGCCGTAGACTGGATCGGCGGAGGGATATCCTCCGCATGGGATCATACGGTCGGCAGCGCAGTAGATGCAATATCCGACAAGATATGGGATATAATGTTTGAATGGCTTTTCAACCTCATATATGGTGCGATAGCCGACCTCTTCGAGTTCATCAATGAGAGTACCGCGGATATTTTCAGCCTTGCATGGGTAAACTCATTCATTACCCTGTTTCATCATGTCGGGTGGATACTGTTCGTATGCGGTCTGATAGTTGCAGTATTTGATACGGCGATAGCTTATGAATCGGGACAGGCAAATATAAAGGGAACGTGCCTTAATGTGATGAAAGGCTTCTTTGCTGCAAACCTCATAACGGTTGTACCGCAGCGGCTCTACACATTTTGTACCTCGCTTCAGGGCACTTTCGCCTCTGATCTGCTGGCAAGCTTTATCGGATCGACCTCTGATACCGTTGCAGGAACAGCTCTCAGCGTTGTTGTTGCACTTGCTTCCGATGTTTCACTGTTCAGCCTGTTTTTCATCATTCTTTTCGGTTACTGCACCATCAAGGTGGTGTTTGCAAATATAAAGAGGGGTGGTATTCTGCTTTGTCAGATCGCGATAGGCAGCCTGTATATGTTCAGCGTACCGAGAGGATATACTGACGGCTTTGTAGGCTGGGTAAAGCAGGTCATAGCAACGTGTCTGACAGCATTTTTGCAAACGACCATACTCTACATCGGACTGCTGACATATACCCAGCACGCTCTGCTTGCAGTTGGAATATGTCTTTCAGCTAATGAAGTTCCCCGCATCGCTCAGATGTACGGACTTGATACTTCGGTAAGAGTTAACATGGTCAGCGTGAGCAGTACGGTGTCTATGGGTTCAAGAATTGCAAGAGCGACATCTGCAAAGAAGTAAAGGAGAAGGAAAATGAAAACATACATCTATCCCGAAAATCTCAGGGCGACGGTAAAGCTGTGGTTCTGGAATATCCGGGATTTTCTGATTATCTGTGCCGGTATCATCATTTCGGTAATGTTGTTCGCAGCGCTGTGGACGCCTGTCCCTATGGCGTTTACAGCCTGTTATGCGTTTCTCACCATAAGGACTGATGAAGCAGCAATACTCGACTACATAATAAATGCTTTCAGGTTTTTCTGCACCACACAGCAGGAATACCGCTGGCAGAAAGGAGGAAACAATGGCTAAACACAGCAGCCTGCAAAGGCTCATAGGTTTCAGGACATTCACAGATCACGGTGTCCGGACGGATAAATACGAATTCGTTTTCTACCACGTTGAACCGACAAATATATCGGTCCTGCCGCCTGAGATAATCGAAAACAAGATGCACGACCTTGCTATGGTACTCAGTGTGGTTCCGGAGCTTGAGATAATGGCTCTTGATAGCTGCGAATGCTTTGATGACAATAAGACATACGTCCGCAGAAGGCTGTCAGAGGAAAGGAGCGAACCTGTCCGGAAGCTTCTTGAAGCAGACCTTGAATTCCTTGATGAGATACAGATAGGTATGTCATCGGCAAGGGAGTTTCTTTTCATTTATCGTTTCCGCAAGGAAAAGGCAGAACAGGTATTCAACCTCATTAACCGCATAGGAAAGGCGATATCTGACCACGGATTCTCGGCTCACAGGCTGAAAAAGTCGGATATAAAGAGGATGCTCGCCCTTTACTTCGGAACAAATATAACCGGCGATGCTATACCGGATACTGAGGGCGAGGAATATGTAAAGGAGAATTACGATGGCGATTTTTAAAAAGAAAGCACTTACAGCCGAGCAGCTCGAAGCTATTATCACGAAGGATTTCTTCGACAGGGCTGTCCCGGGAACTATCCGATTCTACACCGACCACTACATATGCGGAAATTATTACAAAAGCGTCTGGGCAATAACCGAATACCCTCCTAACACTGAGGAAACTGCGCTGCTTTCACATCTTGCTGACCGCAGCGGAGTGACCCTGAGGATATATAACAGAGTCGTACCGCCTGTGGAGCAGAAGAAGATAATGCAGCAGGCTGCCCGGAAGAATACCATGATGACTGCCGGAAATGACATAAACGAAACAGTCAAGGCGGAGGAAAATCTTAACGATATCGTCAATCTGCTTGCCGAGATAAAGCGTAACAGGGAAACGCTCCTGCATACGGCAGTTTTCATTGAGCTGAAGGCTGATACCGAAGAAAAGCTGAGAGAATTGCAGGCGGATATTCAAATGGAGCTTACCCGTTCAAAAATATCAGTTGACCGTCTGCTTCTCAGGCAGCAGGAAGGCTTCCTTTCAGTTCTGCCGACAGGAAGCAATATGTTTTCTTTAGAGTATGAACGTGTGCTGCCGTCAAGCTCGGCGGCAAACCTCTACCCGCTGAACTACTCAGGAAAAACCGACCCGAACGGCTTCTACATCGGACGTGATAAATTCGGTGCGAATATCCTCGTTGACTTCGATAAGCGTACAGATGACAAGACCAACAGCAATATCCTGATACTCGGCAACAGCGGTCAGGGCAAATCCTACCTCATGAAGCTGCTGCTCTGCAATATGCGTGAAGCAGGAAAAAACGTTATCTGCCTTGACCCGGAAAGTGAATACGAAGATCTTTGCGAAAACCTCGGAGGCACATACATTGATATGATGTCGGGCGAATATATGATAAATCCATTGGAGCCTAAAGCGGTCTTTGACAATGACAATACGGACAAGCTGCGTAGGGTAAGCAGGCTGAGTCAGCACATCTCCTACCTCAAGGACTTTTTCAGGGCATATAAGGATTTCACTGACAGCGAGATCGACACACTGGAAATAATGCTCATAAAGCTGTATTCACGTTTCGGCATCGACGATGACACAGACTATTCAAAGCTTTCCTCCGCTGATTATCCAACAATGGAAGATCTCTATGCACTGACAGAAAGAGAATACAAGGCCTACGACAATAACAAGAGGAACCTGTATACAGAAGAAAATCTGCAAAACATATGCCTCGGCATTTACAGTATGTGTAAAGGTGCCGAGGCTCAGTATTTCTGCGGACATACCAACATCAGGGACAGCAGCTTTATCTGTTTTGGAGTAAAAGGTCTTATGGATACTAACCGTCAGCTCAAGAACACTCTGCTTTTCAACATTCTTTCATATATGAACGATCAGCTTCTCGGCAGAGGGAACACCGTTGCCGCGATAGATGAGCTGTATTTGTTCCTGACGAATATGACTGCCATTGAGTATATCCGCAACGGCATGAAGCGCGTCCGTAAAAAGGATTCCTCATTCATTCTCGCATCACAGAATATAGAGGACTTCCTGATACCCGAGATACGGGAATTCACAAAGCCGCTTTTCAGTATACCTACCTATACATTTTTCTTCAATCCCGGCAACATATCTCCCACCGAGTTCATCGACACTGTACAGCTCATAAACGCTGAGTACCTGCTTATCTCACATCCGGAAAGAGGCACCTGTCTTTTCCGCTGCGGAAACGAGCGCTATCTCCTGCAAGTCCACGCACCCGAGTACAAGGAAAAGTTATTCGGAAAGGCAGGCGGAAGATAATGGCTTCAATACGGAAGATACTCATGCATCTTGCGGCAGATACATCATCTGACCTGAAACTGAACAAAAAGGCTTTTATCGCTGCCGGAAGCATTGCGGCAGGATTCCTTGGACTTATGCTTCTTCCTGTCGCAGCACTTTCATCTATCTGCAATATCGAGGCTCCCTCGTTCAGAGACATTGAAGCGGACAGGGAAGCGGTTATATCTCAGCTTTCGCCGGAACAGCATGAAAAGATGAGTAATTCCGAAGCAGACGGTCAGGCAATAGCAGAAGCAATGAAAAAAATAGGTTTACAGGAGCAAACCATAAAGGCACAGCTCATATATATGTCATTTTTTGATGATAACCGGCTTACCGATTTTGAAGAGTATGCCGGTTTTTTTGTTAATGACAACGAACAGCTCATACCGGCACTGAACGAAAAATATAGCATAGCTGTTGACTATGATGAATTTATGAGGACATATGTCCTTGTGATGAATTCAACGATCAATCAATATATGTTCAGTAATGCCGGAACAAAAAACGCTGCCGACCTTGCAGCTTGGTGCAGGAACGCATATATTTCACAGTGGAGATATGCAGAAAATACATTCGGTGAGCGTACCGGCGATGAACGGATCCGCTGTGCAGACAATGTGGGACTGATAATGGGATATATCCGCTACGATACAAAAAGCAAGACATTCACTGATGATACAGTAAACCTTGCATATACCGTTAAAGGCGGCATTGAGACACTGCCTGATATCCCGGGCGTTGGTGTATATAACGGAAACAATTTCGGAGTGCACATAGGCGGAGGTCAGGTGATTTTCTCCTCTGCTATCGGCGGCATTCAGCGTCAGCCTGTGTCAGCCGGGAATTGGACATCATGGTGTACCTTCGATGCGGTGACCTATCCGCAGGAAATGAATGAACCGACAACCGAAACTACAACAGGAGCGTGATAATTTTGAGAGTCAAAATACGAAATAATTATGATGACAGCCACAGCATCACTGTGTATCTTCCTGTACAGCCTCATGAGCTTTACGATATGCTTGACAGGATAAACTCAGACAACAAATACTGCAATGTATATATCAATATTGAGGACGAGTGTGTTCCAAAGGAAATGCGTGAGGGAGGCTTCTATGATGATATATTCAAGCTTAATATCCTTGCACAGCGGCTTGAAAAACTTTCTCAGGCTGAACGTGCAGGATTCACTGCTGTTCTCCTTGCTCACGATGACTACAACCTCAATGACCTGATACTTGTTACATACGGTCTGGACGCATATCCGATATATCCCTGTGGTAACTATGCAGAGCTTGGCGAGGTAGTTATCGACAACAATATGATAACGGAGGTTGAAAAATGTCCGGACGAGCTTGTGGAGCATCTTGACAGGGAAAGCATCGGCAGGCTTGCAGCGGAGCAGTTCAAAGGTACTTTCGTTGACGGTTACTACTGTGAAGTTTCTGATTTTGAATTGCCGGATATGGAAATAACTATAGGTAAACCGCCACGGAATGAGTTACAGATACTTGTGGGAGAAGATGAAAAAACAGCCCAGTGGATAACACTTCCCTGTTCCGATGATATGACAGGCAAAACGGTTTTTGATATCCGTTCACCTCTACCAAACATTAAACTGGTCGATGATATTTCAAAGCTGAACGAACTGGCTGAAAGAATAGCCGAGCTTGACAGCTATGACCTTGTAAAGGTGAAAGCAATAATGGAGAGCCAATCACTGAAAGGTGCAGGCGGAGCTCTATCCGCTCTGGACGAACTTGACGATTATGAGCTTGACCGTACCGTCAGAAGTTCAGGTGATTATTGCAGAGAATATCTTCGCAGACAACTCCCGGAGGACTTTGATATGAGCATAATGGACACGGAGTATCTCATATCGGTCGGCTGGAGCATCCTTGACCGCAAGGGCGGAACAATGACCTCCTACGGTGCATTGTCAGGTCCGGGACAGGAACTGTACTCTGCATTAACAGTGCAGGAAGAAATTGAAATGGAGATGATACAATGAATGTGAATATTTCGTACAGGAGCATAAACCTTTATGAGAAGTTTCCAATGAACGGATATCAGCTCAGGGATCTTTCTGATAAGCTGAGGAACGAATTTCCTTTTACAGTGAAGATAAATGAGCTTGATATGGGATATGTCGGAAATGAATTTCAGATCGTATGCAGCGATGAGCTTAAAAAGCTGAATCTTTTTGCACAGCGCTTTGAAGATATGGACGAACAGGAAGAAGCAAAAATGGTCGCTCTCATGACCGAATATCCGAGAGCGGATATTTCGGAACTGCTTGATATGACATACGGCCTTGAAAGCGTAGAGAGCTACTCCTGCTGTAATAACGATGAACTTGTAGAGCTTGCATTTGAGAACGAATGGCTTCCGGTTTTCTACGACTGCCAGTATGATATTATTGATTTCCTTGATAAGGAAAAAGTCGCAGAGGAAGTCCTCAAAGAGCGCGGCGGATATATGACAGGCGATTACTACATAGAAACCAGCGGATATATCCGACCGGAAATCGAACCTGAGCTGCCGGAGGAGGCAGCCGGTTTCTTCCGCCTGCAATTGGCGGCTGATGTTCCCAACCGGGTTCCCGACAGGAGAAAAACAGAATGGCTGACGTTTCCGTTCAGCCAGAGTGAGCTTGATGAATTGGAAGCCCGGATGGGCTGCAAGGTGAACGATATGATATGTATCAGCACTGAGTCGGCACTCCCGATGATACACCGGCTGACTGTAAGGCAGACTGATATATCCGTACTGAACGCTTTAGCAAAGAAGCTTTCTGCTCTCGATCCCGAAGAAGTGGTCAAGCTGAAAGCGGTAATGGAACTCGAAGGAACTATCAGTGTAGCCGGAACTGAAAGTCTGATCGAGAGCCTTGACGAGTATTCGTTTGATCCGCTGTCACTGGACACAAGCATTTTCGGCAAGGCATATCTTTTCAATAACCTTCCCGTTGGTTTCAATACTGAGGTATTCGCTGACGTTGATATGGAAGGATTCGGAAGCAGAATACTCAGTGCAAAGGGCGGCACTATGACTTCATACGGAGCTGTATCAGGAAGAGGTCAGTGCCTGTTCAGTCCCATTGCCAAGGAACTTGCGGAAGACGAAACAGAAGATGTTGAGGACGATGAGTCAGAGGAAATGGAGGTGAGCCTGACGTGAAAGACAGGATAGTTTTATCAATGAGCGATGAAAAGTTGTCGGCTCTTGAGATGTATCTGTCGCAGAAGAACACTTCGCTTGCACAGGAGATAGACAAGTATGCAGAGCAGCTTTACACGAAAGCGGTGCCGCAGAATGTCCGCGAGTATATTGAGCTGACATCAGACGGCAGGACTGTTAAGAAGCCGCGCTCTTCAAGGGAGCGGGGGAGTGACTAAAGTGTTGCAAGATAAAGCGGCGTGGTCGCCGCAGTCACAGCGGACGGCAAAGCCGACCGCATATTGAGCAAAAACAGGATATGTATTTCGGGGTTGCGATTTCGGCAAAATGAGAATTTCGGGGTCGCAGCTCCGCAGAATCCTGTTTATTGGCAAAAACTAGGAGTCGGAGCGTGAAAGATGGCATTTGACAACAAAATCAAATTTCCACTGTGGGTATATCCGCAGACGATAGAAAATGTGAGAACTCATTACAAGCACGATAACTGCAAGTCGCAGAGTGAGTTCATAGAGAAAGCTATCTCGTTCTATATCGGTTACCTTGATGAAGAAAGATCGGTGAACTACATATCGCCGATGATAACGGAAACGGTGAAAGCAACGATCGCAGGAACGGAGCAGAGACTGTCCCGGCTGATGTTCAAAGTTGCAGTAGAGCTCGGAAAAATATCAAATATGCTTGCGGCAGTCAATGATATCGACGATGAAACTTTGAGACAATTACAGGTGATGTGTGTGAACGAAGTGCGCCGCATAAACGGCATTATCAGTTACGAAGATGCAGTTGAATTCCAGAAGGAGTAAGCAGTGCCGAGATTAGTTGTGGTGAGTCGTTACCTCAAAAGCGGCAACAGTAAAAATCTTTCTAACTACGTTAAGTATATCGCTACCCGTGAGGGAGCGGCAACAGTTAGAGAGAATAACGGAACAGCTCCTGCTACAAAAAGTCAGCAGGAGCTTATTTCTTCTCTGGTGAAAGATTTCTCAGACAGCCAGAAAAGCTTCGCTTATGAGGAATACAAAAGCAGTCCTACACAGAAGAATGCTTCAAAGTTTATCGCAGAAACGATCGAGCATAACAGTGATATATTGGTGAACAAGAAAAACTATATCGGTTATCTTGCAAACCGTCCCGGTGCTGTGAAATTCGGATCACACGGACTGTTTTCACAGACTGATGAACCGATAAACCTGAGCAGAGCCGCAAAAGAGGTGTCCGAGCACAAAGGAAATGTCTGGACTCACGTTGTTTCACTCCGCAGGGACGATGCACAGAAAATGGGCTATGACAACCTGACAGCATGGCGTGAACTTGTAAAGCGGCAGATACCGAACATAGCAAAGCAGTCGAAAATTGATATGGCAAATCTGAAATGGTACGCCGCATTTCACGATAAGGAAACAAATCCCCACGTTCATATAGTCGTGTATTCGACCAATGTGCGTGAGGGATTTCTTACTGAACATGGTATTGAAAAGATACGCAGCGGTTTTATGAATGATATTTATGCGGATGAGCTGAAACATCTCTATCAGCAGCAGACTGACATCCGCGACCTTCTGAAAGAAGAAAGCGCAAGACTTATGAAGCAGTTATTCGGTGATATATCTGCCAGTA
>Ga0247608_10006986_pt1 | contig 11714 bp, 10 predicted proteins | sample 176DNAGHGlowgp2_FD_193490 | JGI IMG/M metagenome (GOLD analysis project Ga0247608, IMG submission 193490) | Sheep rumen microbial communities from Palmerston North, Manawatu-Wanganui, New Zealand - 1766 DNA GHGlow gp2 | ecosystem: Host-associated > Mammals > Digestive system > Stomach > Rumen ... | reverse complement strand
AATTTAAACTATCTGTCATAACGCTTTCGGATTTGTTTTGTGGTTAGTCCTGTGTGGCTCACAGCCTGTCGGACCGAAATTAGTGTCGTTATTTCATTTTCCGCAAAATCTTTTTTGCCGTTTTGTGTAAGAATCGCAAAATCTTTTGCCTCAAAATGTCGAAAATCCTAAAATTTATTTTGCCAAAATGTCGAAAATCCTAAAAATTAATTCTGATTTAATTTTTCAAATAAGTCCTGTATAGTAAACCGGCAAGCAGGTTGTCTGACCGTCTTGCTGGTAGTCTTTTGTGTAAATTAGCAGTCGGTTGCCGATGCGAGATGAAAACTTTTTACAGAATTCATCCAGAGACTTATGGGTGCGGTAACCTGACGACTTTACCTCTATGGGCACAATCTTGTCACCTTTTGACAGTAGAAAATCGACCTCATAATTATGATTGTTGCTGTCTGGGAATGTATAGTAGTAGAGGCTGTTACCGGAAGCAGTGAGCATCTGGCCCACCATATTTTCATATACGTAACCGAGATTGGCCGACAATTTATCAGACAGCAGTTTGTCGTATATTGTGTTCTCAGTATAGTCCTTGTCCCAAAAAGCCAACGTGACGAAAAGTCCTGTGTCTGCCAGAAAGAGTTTATATCGCGAATTGTCGCGGTTCAGACCAAATCCAACACTGGGGTCATTGGCGTGGTATGCGATTGTAACCACTTGGCTGTCGATCATCTCCGAGATGTAGACATCCTCTTTTCTGTCGATTCTGCCCTTACTGGCACTGGAAACTTTGTATCTGTTGGCATTACTCGTCAATTGCGAGGGTATGTTCATAAAAAGACTCGAAATATTGCCGCTGTCATCAATCTTATGGAAGTCGTCGTCGTATAGCATAATGATTTCCCTTTTCTTGGCATCGACCATTTGCAGGTTGTTGGTATTGATATATGCGTCGACGGCTTGCGGCATACCGCCAACAGCCATATAGGTGCGCAGCAAACGCATCCACTCGCGGTGTACAGCCTGCCCCATAGGTTGGCGCGAGGCGAACGACTGCCTTGCCAATTCGGGGAAAGCGTCATTGCCTGTAGCCCAGCAGAATTCGTCCAAGTCCATTGGATGAAGCGTGAGACGCGTCTCTTCGCTTGGAATCAAAATATTCTGGACATTTTTCTTGATCGACAGGAGTGAGCCAGTCTCAATAAAGTCATATCTGCCATCTTTCACCAAATATTTTATAGCTTGTCTGGCCTGCGGTTTCAGTTGTACCTCGTCAAATATGACACACGACCGTCGTTCGTGCAATACCACGTGGAATATGCCTTGAAGACGCAGGAAAAAATGATTCAGGTCACGCATATTCTCAAAAAGCTCATCCACTTCCGTTGAACTCTGAGCGAAATCGACAAGCACGTACGAGTCGTATTCTTTTTTCGCAAATTCTTCAACTAATGTCGACTTGCCGACGCGCCGGGCACCCTTGACCAGAAGAGCGGAGCTTCCATTGCGTTCCTGCTTCCAATTCAGCATTTTATCGTATAGTTTTCTTCTAAATATCATATTATTTATGCTTTATAATTCGGGTGCAAAATTACGTCATTTTTCTCTTTCCGCAAAATTTATTTTGATGTTTTGTGCAAGAATCGCAAAATCTTTTTTGTCGTTTTGTGTAAGAATCGCAAAATTTTCGTCAGCCGCAATGGAGTTTCATTGGTGCCGTTATATCGGATTTGCAATCCGATACTGTTTAATATCAGGATTTTCAATCCGCCACAAACAACGTTCAGCTACTCTGGATTTAATGTTTAGAGGATTATAAATACTTATATTAAGTTGCGTCGGATTTTATGCCGACGCAACTGGTTATTTGCTATTACGCCTTTTTGCAATAGTCGTTTTAGGCAAACTCTTAGCCCATTCATAGGACAAAAGGGGACAGGTCATTTTTGCCCTTTCTGATAGGGGTGAATTTAAACTATTTGTCATAACGCTTTCGGATTTGTTTTGTGGTTAGGCCTGTGTGGCTCACAAGACTGTCGGACCGAGGCACCGGCATCAAGGATTGATCTGACGGCCATATCTTGCACGTCGCGCGGCAGCAGTTGAAACTCGGGATTATTCCTTGTCATCAGGCACCAGGCATAGATTGTACTGTTGTGTCGTTGGCAGGAGTCGCCGACATCATTTTTTTGCGAATGAAATGGAACTTAAAATGCGAATGAAATGGTTGTAATCCTCTTCGTCGTCGAAGATGTTCTGGCGATTGATGCCTCGCATCATCACGTGGTAAATGCCAAATTCCGATTTTGTCCTTGCTTGTCGTACCATACTTTCTTAACACATCTCCGACAAAATATCTACGCAGGGGCAATAATGACCTGTCCCCTTTTGCCCTTTGTCTCATCTTCACTTCTGGTATTGCTCCCAAAAGTGTCAACTTTTTTCAGGTTAAGACACATTGTCAATCATTGTTTGCTAGGATTATTGATTTCGGCTGCAAAAATACGAATTATTTTTGATATGCACTATAAAAAGTGCACGTATTGTTATTTGCTGCACTTTTTTCAGTGCAACAATGCGGTCGCTAAAATTAATAAATTGCAAGAGCATTCCGCAACTTTTGATTAATTTACTCCGCAACTTTTGATTGATTTACTCCGCAACTTTTGATTGATTTACTCCGCAACTTTTGGTAAGCATCGCAAAATCTTTGTCGCTGCGAAAGGCTATTAAAAAAAAGAATCCGCCATAATCTATGGCGGATTCCATTCTATAAATCAGAAAAATTCTCTGATTATTTCTTTTTGCCTTTCTTGTTGGTGTTGGCGCTGTTGTCCTGGATGCCGAGCTTAGCCTTGATGGCGGGGGGGATGGCGTCCTTGTGGACGACAATGTTCATGGTCTTGTAGCGCACAAAAGCTTTGCTGGCGTAGAACATGCCGTGGTATTCGCCGTAGTCGCCCCAGCTGTTCTTGACCATGTAGTATTCGTTGCCCAGCTGGTCCGTGGCTTTGCCGTAGATCAGCATGCCGTGGTCGTCGGTGGTCTCCCAGTTGTCGAAAGCTTCCTGACGCTCTTCCTGGCTGACCCAGCGCTGCGGTGTGGGGTGCTTGGCTGCTTCGTCTTCAAGCTCTTGGGCTTTCATGCCGCTCCAGCGGGCCTGGTCGCTGCCGATGGAGGAAGAAACCTGGGTGGCAGGAAGCACGCAGAAACCTTTGCGGACACCCATGCGGAAACCTTTCTCGCTGACGTCGCTACCCCAAGCGATGGTGTAGCCGTTGTCGATGGCATAGTCGAAGACTTCCATGAACTCGTCGAGGGGCAGGTTGTAGCTCTGTCCCCAACGCCAGTTGTCCTGGATCTCGAGGACGAACTTCTCGTAGAAGGGATGGTGCGTGAAGCTGGTGAGCGACACGTAGTCGTCGGCATTCAGACCGGTGCTCTCGTAGAAGCTCTTGGGAGTGTATTTCTTGCCGTTGTAGGTGAACTCTTTGGGGCAGGTGCCGAGGTAGATGTCGTGCACCGACTGGATGGCTTTGAGGGCCAGAAGCTGGCCGTCGCTGCCACGCTGCAGCTTGCCGAGCTTGCCTTTGGCGATGGCTTCAACCATCACGTCGGTAAGGGCGCTAAGCTCGCTGTGGTCGCTGAGGGTGTCGCCGTAGGTGGCACCGGGACGCATCTCGCTCTCAGGAACGAGACCGAAGGTCTTCATACCGTAGATAACGTCGTTGAAGGCGCCGCCCTGGCTGAAGCTGACGTCACCGTGGGTGCGGATGGCGGCCATGGCACGGTCACGGTAGGTGTTGCTGACGATGTACATCTCGCTGAAGTCGTACTCGCCTTTGCCCATGCGGAGCAGCTCGGCTTCGATGAAGGCAAGACCACTGTAGCACCAGCACGTGCCTGCCTTGTTCTGGTTCTTGACGGAGGTGACGGGCAGCTCTTTCGTTACGGTGAACTTGTAGCCTTCGTCGTCTTTGTTCTCTTCGGTTTTCTGAGCGAAAACGGTGGCGCTGATAGCTATGGCGCCAAGGATTGCAAATACTTTTTTCATTGACTTATAATTAATTACTTTTTTTTAACGTTTGCTAATTGCGTTGCAAATTTACATAAAAATATTGAATTCAAAACAGTGTGGCAAAAATTATTGTCCAGCGTTGTCTTTCAACGAGAAAAAAAACGCAGCCCTCGCTTCCTGCGGCGCTGAAAGTTGAAAAAAGGAAATGCTATTTGAGGATTCTGTCAATCTGGGCCGGGGTGGCTGTGGGTATGAGGGCGCTGAGGTGTTGCGCCATGAGCTCGCGCGACGCCTGGGGGGTGTCGCCGGCGGGGGCGGTGTGGTGCAGCAGGTGCTCGGGGGTGGTGAGCAGCGACAGGCCCCAGCCGTAGGGGCGGCCGTGCTTGTCGGTGGGCTGCACGAAGTCTTCGGTCACGATGTAGCAGCCCATCTGCAGGCGGGTGATGTAGGCATCGAAGCGGCTGCGCATCCGCGGCCCCACCATGCCGCAGGCGGCACGCAGCTCGCGGCTGACCATGCTGCCGTTTTGGCGCAGCGTGTCGAGGATGATGTGCTCGATGGTGCCATCGGCGCTGTCGTCGGAGGGTAGGGGATAGGCGGCTCGCCGCCAGTTGAGGAAGTGGGGCCACCACTGCAGGCTGACGAAGCCGGCTTTCTTGTCGAAGAACTTGCCATACACGCAATTGCCTTCGTTGACGACGGACCCTTTCCATTTCCATAGGGGCCATTCCCAGCCGCCGTCGGGAAGGGGTCGGTAGCGGCACTCGGGCGCCATGATGGCTTCGGCGTTGAAGCCGGGTATGCTGCTCTCAAGCAACGGAAGGAAACCTATGGTTTGAATGAGGTCTATAAGCTCGGGACAGGTGTGGATGGGTGTGAACATGAGTGTGCTGTTTAGTCGGTTGGTTGGGGGTTGGTGAGGTAGTAGACGAGGGCGTCGTAGAAGTGGCCCTTTTTCCATACGGCATGATGGATGGTGGTTTCGAGGATGAAACCTGCTTTCTCGACAATGCGCTGCGAAGCGCGGTTGGGGCCGAAGATGATGGCGGTGAGGCGTTCGAAGGCGGGGCGCGCAAAGGCGGCGCGTATCGTCTGGCGCAGCGCTTCTGTGCCGACGCCGTGGCCGGTGGCGCGACGCACAAGGAGGCAGCCGACATGGCCGATGCTGCGCGGCTCGCCCTGCTGGTGCACGATCTGGATGTGGCCCACCACGTCGCCGTCGACGGTGATGGCCCGATAGAAGTCGCCGTCGCTGTGTTCGCATTGTATCTGGCGCCGGAGCCGCTGCAGCGCCTCGTCTCCGTTGGCGCAGCGCACGCTTTCGTCTTCATAGGTGAAGTCGACTTGGCGCATTATCTGGGCGTAGAGCTCTGCGTCGTCGGGGGTCCAGGGTCGTAAAGAAATGTTCATACACTTTGTGCGAAACAGAAGGTATGAACTAATTACGTGAAAATGGGACAAATATTGCGTAAAAATGGATATTTTTTTTCTTATGGTGGCAGATGTCAGGCGCCATCTATCGTTCGCGGCGCTCTATGACTTCCTTCAGCCGGTAGCGGTCGCCGGTGGCGGCGGGAAGGGCATCGATGAAGGGCTGCCCGTAGCCGGGGGTGTCGTAGCCCCATCGCTGGAAGTTGCCATCGGCGTCGACGCGTTTAACAACCTGGTCGTTGTATTTGACGATGAGGTATCGCGCCAGGCGGTCCCAGCGCTGCATCATGCGTGCGGCATAGTCGGCCGACCGTGCGTTGAGGATGTTGCGCCGTTCGTCGGCGGTGAGCGAGCCTAAGGCGGCAAGCAGGCTGTCCTGGTCGGCGATGTAGTAATCCTCCAGCTCGCGCTGGGCCGCCCGCAGGTCGCCAATCATCATGGAATAACGGGGATAGATCATGTTGGCTACCCAGTTGTTCATCCAGAAGGCTGAATGGAAACTGAACTCGTTGCGCTGGTTGTTCTCGGGCCGGAAGGGGTCGGGCACTTGCGTCAGGCAGCAGTAGAGGGGTACGTAGGCCACCATGTCGGCGTCGTCGCAGTTGAACCAGGTGACGCCGCCCACGTCGTCGGGCAGCCACGAGCGCATCTGGCAGACCATGGTGAAGCCGCTCTGCTGCGTGGCTATGGGGCGCTCGCGGAACAGGTTGACGCTGTCGCTGGTCATAAAGTGCATGGGCAGCGGTCGGATGGGCATGCCCCACGGGCCGGCGCTGGCATCGGCGGTCATGTCTAACGGGGTGCCTTCAAAATGGTCGCGCATGTCGCGCATGAGGTCGCTGAGACTGAGGAGCTTGTCGGGCTTTACCCAGAGGGGCAGCGCGTCCATCGTCTCGCCGTTGGCACCGCGTTGCGTGAACTGGCCGTTGATGTAGGGCAGGTAGGCATCCATGTCGCTGCGGTGATGGCGGAAAAAGCTCCACACGCGGGCGTCGGCATAGCGCACGTTCTCGAAGTCGATGGGACAATAGGCGTCGCGGAACGAGAACTCCTCGTCGCGACCGCTGAAGAAACCTTTCTCGCGGGCCACGCTGATGACGTCGGCGGCATAGACGCATTCCACTTCGGGACTGTTGATATACTGCAGGTGCTTGCTGCTGATGGACTTGCGCTGACCTTTGCGAGCCTTGGCATTCTCGAGGGGAAACTGGCGGATGCGGCTCAGGTTGGCATGCGCCGAGATGCAGTCGTCGGGGATGCGCAGGGCTACCCACACGGCTCCTTTGCGCCCGGCGCCCTTGCCGATCATCTCCATGATCCACGCCTCGTTGGGGTCGCACACGGTGATGCTCTCGCCGGTGCTGTTGTATCCGTATTGCTCCACCAGCTCGGCCATGCAGCGTATGGCTTCGCGGGCCGTCGTGGCACGTTGCAGCGCTAAGCGCATCAGGCTGAAATAGTCGAGCAGACCCTCGCCGTTCTGCATCTCAAGGCGCCCGTCGAAGGTGCTTTCAACGATGGTGACTTGGCAGTCGTTCATGAAGCCTACGACGTTGTGGGTATACTCCACCTGGGCTACGAACTGCCCTTCGTGGCGCGGCCCCCAGCCGTTGATGGCGATGGCTTCGCCGGGGGTGTGGCGGCCCGCAGGGGTGTGGAATAGCGACCCTGCGAAGCCGAAACCGTCGCAGTTGTAGGTGCACATCACGCTGCCGTCGGCCGAGGCGCGCTTGCCTACGATGAGGTTGGTACATGCCATCGCGGCGCTGCTGGCGGCTATGAGGATGGCGCTGAGAAGGAGGATTTTTTTCATTTGGAGCTGTTGGATGGTTGGATAATTAGGGTCACCTCAAAAAATTGTTCAATTCGCGTTTGGCTTGCAAAAGCTTGCAAGACAATTTCATGGTTGACCCCCAAAAAAATTCGCTAAATTCGCCGTTCAAAATATTTATTAGATCATGCCTTCCCTGGTTGGGCGATGCCGTTTGGGACTATTGGATTTCCTGCAGCAGCCCTGTCTCGCTGTCGATGATGAATCCGCGCACCGTGACATCTTTGGGCACCAGCGGGTGGGTGCGGATGGTCTCCACGGTGCGGCGCACGCTCTCTTCGGTGTCGCGGAAGCCTTCAAGCCAGTGGTTCAGGTCGATGCCGCACTTCCGGATGGTGTCGAGGGTCTGGTCGGTGACGCCTCGCGCCAGCATCTGGTCGTGGAAGTGGTCATAGCTCATGTGGCAGGCGCCGCAATGCGAATGGGCTACTACCATGATGCTGTCCACTCCGAGTTCGTAGATGGCTACCACGAGGCTGCGGATGGCGGAGTCGAAGGGGGTGATGACAAGCCCTCCGGCATTCTTGATGATTTTGGCGTCGCCGTTGCGCAACCCCAACGCGGCGGGCAGCAGCTCGGTGAGGCGCGTGTCCATGCACGACAGCACGGCAAGGCGCTTGTCGGGGTATTTGTCGGTGACGTAGCGCTCGTAGCCTTTCTCGGCTACGAATTTTTTGTTGTAGGCTATTATCTGGTCTATCATCTGACGTCGGTTTGGATGGGTTGATGAAGGTTGTCTTCCTTCATATATTCTTGGGCGTAAGCCACATAGTGGGCTGCATTGTCGGTCTGGCCGGGTCGCGTGGGCTTGATGTAGCGTGCTGGCACGCCGCCCCATATCTCGTGCGGCGGTATGCGCGTGCCTTGCAGCACGAGGGCACCGGCGGCAACAATGGCGCCTTCGCCAATCTCGCAGTCGTCGAGGAGGGTGGCTCCCATGCCGATAAGGGCACCGTCGTGGATGGTGCAGGCATGCACGGTGACGTTGTGGCCTATGGTGACGTCGCTGCCGATGGTGGTGGGCCCTGTCTCGTGGGTCACGTGGACGCAGCTGCCGTCCTGGATGTTGGTGCGGTCGCCGATGCGGATGGGCGCCACATCGCCGCGCACCACGGCATTGAACCACACGGAGCACTGGTCGCCCAGGCTCACGTCGCCGACCAAGGTGGCGTTCTCGCTGAAATAGCACGCTTTGCCCCATCGGGGCTGCTGTCCTTTGTATGCTTTGATTAGTGCCATATGTTGGGTTTTGCGCATCACAAACGAAACGGCCGCGCCATAGAGTGCGGCCGTTCCGTGTGGTCTGTACGGACTATGTCTTTTTTATTTGTCGATATTGACGATGTGGTATTTGCGGGTGCCGAGGCCGATCTTCTCGGCGTGCTCGATGGTGTGCACGCCGTGCTGCTTCTCGATGCGCTCTATCAGCTTGGTGTTGTCGTCGCCAGGTGTGTTCTGGTGCTTGTAGACGAGGTCAAGGCAGGCTTGGTCGAGGGCCACGGGGTCGGTGGAGGCAAGGATGCCCATGTCTTTGAGCTCGGGAGCGGAGGGGTTGCCGTCGCAGTCGCAGTCAATGCTGATGTTGTTCATAACATTGATGTAGATGATGTTGCGTCCGGGCTGTTTGAAATAGTTGTGCACGCCTTGTGCGGCGGCGGCCATGCTCTCCAAGAAGCCGTCCTGGTTGTCGTCAATCCATTCGGTGGTGCTGCGTCCGGCGCTGTGGATGTAGAGCTTGCCGGCGGTCGAGGCTACGCCGATGCTCTGGTTCTTGAGCACTCCACCGTAGCCGCCCATGGCGTGGCCTTTGAAGTGGGCCAGGCTGACGAGGAAGTCGTAGTTGGAAAGATGGCTGCCCACGATGTCGTATTTGATGTGGGTGGTGTCGGCAACGGGTATCTGCATGGTGCCTTCTTCGTCCATGAGGTCGAACTTGGCGATGTCAAGGAAGCCGTGTTCGCGGATGGTCTGCCAGTGCGACTTGGTGTCCATGCGGGTGCCGGGATAGGCGGTGTTGCACTCCACGAGGGTGCCGTTGACGAGTTTGACGAAGGGTCCGATGAGCGCGGGCTGCAGGTAGTGCTTGTTGCCACCCTCGCCAGAGCTGATCTTGACGCCGACACGGCCTTCGGCTTTTACGCCGAGGGCTTCGTAGACCTTAATCAGCGACTCGGGGGTGATGTCGGTGGTCATGTAGACGGCAGCGCCTTCTTCGGCGGCTGGCGTCTCTGCTGCGGGAGCGGGTTCGCTCTTTTGTTTGCAGCCTACCATGGCAAGGCTTACGAGGGCTGCGAGCAAAAAGGTTTTTTTCATTGTCGTGTATAGTTTATTGTTGTGTGAGGTTTTGAGAATATTGATTATCCGCAATATGCCGGGATAGGCTTGGCGCGGTGTAATCTCAATAGCTGTCATGCAATCCGAATCATGCCTGGCGCCTGTGCCGCTGGGCTATTCTTCGGGCGAGAACATGGGGTCCCAGGCGGGAAGCATGATGGGCTTCTGGCTCAGCAGCGCGCGGATGTTGGCGGGAATGTACTGCTCTTCCAGCACCACGCGGAACATGTATTCGTTGAACCAGTCGTTGGTCATGATGAGGTTGCCCTGATAGCCGTAGTTGAGGCCCCAGCTGTTTTCTACCATCCATTTCAGGGGCTTGCCGTTGGCGTCAAGGTCGACGGCGCAAAGGGTCATGGCGTGGCTGCTGCCGCTGGCAAAGGTGCTGACGCGTTGCTTCTTGTCCATGCCGAAGGTGGTGCCCATCAGCGAACCATAGTCGAAATTGTTGGGATCCATGAAGCCCTTGTCGCGGTCCAGGAATTTGCCTACGTCGCAGCTGAAATACATCATGGTGCTGTCTTTGATGGAGGCGATGCACATGGGGGCTATCTCATCCATGGGCAGGTTGATGTAGCGCCAGTTCTGGCCGTCGTAGACGTGACGGTCGTACTGGATCTCGTATACTTTATAGTATTCGCGGGTGGGGTCGTTCATGACCATGTAGTACTTCGAAAAGTCGGTCTTGGCGTATTTCTCGTAGAACGACATGGGGGTGTAGGTCTCGGTGCTGACCACTTCGCCTTTGTCGTTGCGCTCGGTCCAGGTGAACTCGGCGGGCGGTTCGCCCATCGTCAGCGCCAGCATGCGGTAGATGGTGGCAAGCATCTCGGTTTTGCGGTCGTTGAGCTTGGCGGGGGTCATGCCTTTCTGTGCGGCCATGTCGCGCAGCTCCAGACCGAACTCGCGCAACTTGAGGGCCAGCAGCGAGCTGATGGAACTGGTGTTGTTGGTGTTGTAGGTCTCGGGCATCACGTCGCTGGGCACCAGGCCGTATTTCTCGATAAGGTTGGCGATGCCGGTAAACTGGCCGCCGTCGCCGATGGGGTTCTTGAAGAGCCACTCCACCTCTTGGTCGCTCATGGGCTTCTTGTAGGTGTCGATGATGGCCTGCAGGAACAGGTTGCTCTTCTCTAACTGGTCGTAGAAGAAGGTGTAGGCCTGCGAGAACTGGAAGTCGGCGGGCAGGTGGTGCTGACGGATGGCTTTGTTGCGCAGCACGTTCATGCCGGTAAACATCCAGCAGCGGCCGCTGCTTTTCTGGTCGGTGACGGCCTTGCTGACCACACGGTTCGAGAAGTGCGAGTCGAACTTGGTGGCGTTCTCATAGTTCATGGCCAGCTTGGCGGGACTCTGGTTGACCATGATGTTGCGCATGGCTTTGTCGCTGGCGGTGCCGCCATAGGACTTCTTGATCTTCAGCATCATGTCGGTGCTGATGCCTCCGTTGGTGGTGGCCGGTGTCTGTTTCTTTTGGGCCATGGCGCTGCCTGTTGCCAGAAGGCATGCCATAGCGGCAATGACGAATTTCTGTTTGTTCATGTTTTTTATTATTTGTTTTGTTTTTAGCGCTTTGTGTTTGCTTGGCGCCCCCAAAAGGGCTTTCGCAACGGCTGCAAAGGTACAAAAAAAATATTATTTGTATTTTTGCAGCGCAGTCGTCTTCTTTGAATTGCTGTTTAATTGTTTAATTAATAATATTTTATATCTGTTCTTATGAAGATATTATTTTTCGGAGTCCTCGTGCTGAGCCTCTCTGCTATGCTTGGCGCTTGCAACCATCAGTCGGACAACGCCAAGAATGCCGACAGCGCGGCCGACGTCGCCACCAACGCTGACAACATCTACCAGTTTCAAGTGCTTGACCAAAATGGCGACACCGTCTCGCTGGCCAACTACAAAGGCAAGGTGCTGCTGGTGGTGAACAGCGCCACTCAGTGTGGCTTCACACCTCAGTATGAGGAGCTTCAGGCTATCTACGACCGCTACAAGGCGCAGGGTTTCGAAATCCTCGACTTCCCCTGCAACCAGTTCGGCGCACAGGCTCCTGGCTCCAACGAGGAAATCCACTCGTTCTGCTCGCTCAATTTCGGCGTCAGCTTCCTG
>Ga0247608_10006985_pt1 | contig 11716 bp, 8 predicted proteins | sample 176DNAGHGlowgp2_FD_193490 | JGI IMG/M metagenome (GOLD analysis project Ga0247608, IMG submission 193490) | Sheep rumen microbial communities from Palmerston North, Manawatu-Wanganui, New Zealand - 1766 DNA GHGlow gp2 | ecosystem: Host-associated > Mammals > Digestive system > Stomach > Rumen ... | reverse complement strand
GCCAAGGCTAAGGAGATCATCGCAAGCACAACTGTTGAGATTCCTGAGCAGATGCTCGCAGGTATCGTTAACGGTCGTGTGAACAAGTTCTACAAGGAGTCTTGTCTGCTCAACCAGGAGTTCATCCAGGACAGCAAGATGGCAGTGAAGGATTACCTGAAGGCTGCTGACAAGGACCTCACAGTAGTTGCGTTCAAGCGCTTCTCTCTGCAGGCTGATTAATAGTCACTGAGACTTTCGTTTTTCACCAAAACGAAAGAGAAAATAATACAAAAGGCGTTGAGTTTTATGCTCAACGCCTTTTTTCGTTCTTGTATTTTTGGCTGTTTCATGGAAATTTCGTAACTTTGCATTTGCAAGGTTTCTTAATCATGAGAAAGCCGGCACTATTTTATTGTATAAACTAAAGCATTCGCTATTATTTCGCGCATAGCCAAGAGCCTAGGAAACTATTTGGTATAACAAGCACAGAAATAATATGTGACAGGTAAGCCGTATTGGTATATCTGTTCCCCATTGAATATAGCAATGCTCACGCAATATGCGTGATGCATTCTTGCTAATGGGACAGAGGTACCAATTCCTAGGCTCGCCTCTTGCTATGCGCAATAAGAACAGCATCACGCTATTTTTGTATGCGTATGGCAGCGTGATTGATAGTTGGGTGCGTCATATTCACTATCAATCTTTATGGCAAACAAGAACCTTAATGACGCAAAGAAAGCAAAGAAAGACGAATTCTATACGCAGCTGACAGACATAGAAAGGGAACTGCAACATTACTGGCCTCATTTTCATGACAAAGTGGTGTTGTGCAACTGCGACGACCCATACGAAAGCAACTTTTTCAAATACTTTGCACTACGTTTCAATCAATTAGGCCTTAAGAAACTTATCTGCACATGTTATGACGGTTCGCCCATGTCAGGCACACAATTATCTTTATTCTCTTTAGATTCTGACGGATGCGAAAAGAAGACAGCCTACAAGGTAGTCATCACAGAAGTAAAAGACATGAACGGCGATGGCGCTGTTGACCTGTCTGATGTAGAGTATCTGATTAGAAACGACAAGAACGTACTTTCCGCTTTACAAGGCAATGGTGATTTCCGCTCCAAAGAATGTATCGAACTACTGAAACAAGCCGACATTGTTGTTACAAATCCTCCATTCTCTTTGTTTCGGGAATACATAGCGCAACTACTAAAGTATGATAAGTCTTTTTTAATAATTGGTAACATGAACGCTCTCCATTATAAGGAAGTCTTTCCTTATATTAAAAACAATGTTATTTGGTTGGGTGTGAATAATGGTGCGAAAACATATAGTAAGCCTAACGGAGGTCTACAGAAAATGGGAAACACTGGTTGGTTTACGAACCTCGAAATACCCAAACGACATGAATATCTTGATTTAATTTGTCGTTACTCTCCAGAAGAATATCCAACATATGAGAATTATGACGCTATCGAAGTAAGCAAGACATCAGATATTCCTTTCGACTATGCCGGAGCGATGGGTGTGCCTACAACCTTTCTTGACAAATACAATCCAGAACAATTTGAGATAATAGGACTTGCCGAAGGAGATTTGGGCAAAGAACTTGGACTAAGACCTTTTGACAGAGAATTAAAAAAACTGAACAAGAGTTTGCGTGATGGTCAATTATTCTATATGAAGAACGGCTTTCCGCAGAAGCCCTACAGCAGAATCCTAATCCGTAACAAACACCCGAGAACATTATGATGACAATTAAACAGATAGAAGTTACCGTTGGCGAGATTACCCGCGGTTACATAAACAACGACGAACAGGGAGTGCGTGGGTATAACGGACAACTCGACATACGTCCGCCTTACCAACGTGAGTTTATATACAATGAGAAAGAGCAGAAAGCCGTCATTACTACCATATTGAACGGCTATCCGCTGAACGTGATGTATTGGGTGAAGCGCTCTGATGACGCAGAATGTCCTTACGAGGTGATGGACGGACAGCAACGTACGTTATCTATATGCGAATATGTTGACGGGAAATTCTCATACGACTTCAAGAATTTCTTCAACCAGCCAGAAGACATACAGCAGAAGATTCTGAACTACAAACTAACCGTCTATGTATGCGAGGGTGCACCATCAGAGAAACTATCGTGGTTTAAGACCATCAACATAGCTGGCAAGGCCCTTAACGAACAGGAAATCAACAACGCCATCTATGCCGGTCCGTTCGCAACCGACGCCAAGCGTCATTTCTCAAAATCAAACTGCGCTGCCTATCGCCTTGCCAAAGACTTAGTAAACGGCACGCCCATACGTCAGGATTTCTTCAAGAAAGCCCTTGAATGGATGGCAGAACACGAAGTGCGCGAAGGCAAAAACACCAGCGCCGTGGACTACATGGCGCGTCATCAGCACGACCCAAATGCCAACAACCTCTGGTCGTATTTCCAAACGGTGATAAACTGGGCAATAACCAACTTTGACATGAAACGCTTCCGCAAAATCATGAAAGGCCTTGACTGGGCATGGCTCTATGACAAGTATGGCACAGAAACACTGAACACCACCGAACTGGGACAACGCATATCTGCACTGATGCAAGATGGCGAGATACAGCGCCAGACGGGCATTATCCCTTACGTCCTAACCGGTGACGAGCATTACCTTGACCTGAGAGCCTTCCCCGACAACATCAAAATTGCAGCATGGGAGCGCCAAGGCCACAAGTGTGCGGTTTGTGGCGAGGAGTTTGACATCGAATTCATGGAAGGTGACCACATCACCCCATGGTGTGACGGAGGTCGCACAACGGAAGACAACTGCCAGATGCTTTGCCGTGAGTGCAACCGCCGTAAGGGAGGGAGATAAAAGGATAAAATCAGGCAGAGTACATTCAACCAAACGTACTCTGCCTGACAATATTCATCTACTTATTATCAAATATTCGTAATAATAAAAACGTGTTAAAAGAGTGGCCGTCCAGACATATCGTCTATATTATTTGCACACTTATGCCCTTTTCCGTAATTTTGCAGACATAAAACAAAATAATATTTGACGCGTATGAAAAAACTTTTACCCTTATTAATCTTAACTATGTGCCTCGCGCTGCAAGCTTGTGCAAAAGAGGACATCTATGTACAATGGAACGGCAACAACGTGAAAGTAGATGGTGTAAGCAGGCACCTTTACATCTGCGAAACAGACAACGGAACACTTGAAATGACTGCTACGGATGCCGATAAAAACCAAACCATACACCTGAGCGGCAAGGGCACCGGACGCTTTATCCTTAACTCAAACCATACCACCAACATCATACTTGACGGTCTTGAACTTCAGTGCGACACCTCGTATGCCATAGTGCTCAAAGGCAAGAAAAGCATAAAGATGACACTGACAGACGGGACTGTCAACATCCTTGGTGACGAAGGAATAAACGCGAAGGGCAACCTACGCATAAACGGCAACGGTTCACTAACCATCAATGCCACCCAAGACGGTCACAAAGGTATGCGAGTGCATGGCGACATGAGCGTAACAGACAATCCTACAATCAATATTACGACATCCGGCCAACCGCTGAAGTCTGAAAAGATAGCACCGCCTGTAATGCCTCAGAAGAACGACGGAGCCACCCGCAAAGCCACTCCACCTATGCCTGAGCATCCAGGCAATGAAGCCTTTGTGCGCTATACCTACGAAGGGACCTCAAAAGCCCTGAAAGTCAGTGGCAGCATCGCCATAAAAGGCGGAGACATAAATATAAAGACCTCAACGCCAGGCGCTGAGGGTATCGAGGCAAAAGACTCACTACTTATGGCCGGTGGCTCACTGCACGTAGAGGCGCACAACGATGCCATCTCCGTAGGCCGTAAGATGGTAGTCACCGGAGGCACTATCTATGCCATAAGCCAGACCAACGACGGCATTGACATCAACGGCGGCATGAAACCTATGGGCGGTGCACCTACCATGGACATTATGCGCGGCATGCAGAAGGAAGGCATAGACCCTATGCAGGCTATGCGCGAGATGATGAAGAACAGGAAGCCTACATACATTCAGACCGGGGGGTCCGTAACGTGCAAGACCCTCGCTCCGCCACCGGAGGAGGGTCTTGACACCGACGAAATACCTATCTTGCATACAGGCGGAACGCTGAACAAGTGAGGTTTGGTATTGGCACGTGGCTATTCAAACACATCCTCTATGCCCACCATATCATCCGTTTCCACTTCCTCGCCTTCCGTACCCGTGCAACCATCATAGCCAGGCGGCAACTTAAACTTCGCGCTTTCCTTATAGGGGAGCGCGGCGTTTTTATATACCTTCTTTATAAAATATGCGTATATCGGCAATGCCATAGAGGCACCCTGGCCATACGTCATATTGTCGAAATGTATGTCGCGGTCTTCTCCGCCTACCCATACGCCTGATACGAGGTCTGGCGCCACACCTATGAACCATGCATCGGAGTTACGGTTAGTGGTACCCGTCTTGCCACCCATCTGCGCATTCACGTTATATTTGAATCGCATACGGCTACCGGTACCGCCATTTACCACTCCCTGCAGCAATACCAGCATCTTATTGGCAGACTCCTCTGATATCACCTCATTCATGCGAGGCTCAAAGCGAGCTATCACCTGACCGTTGGCATCCTCAATCCTCGTTACGAACATCGGTGCGCAACGAATGCCCTTATTGGCAAAGGCGGTATAGGCGCTCACCATTTCCGCCACCGTTATGTCGCATGGTCCGAGACACAATGCCATAGACGGGTGGATTTCCGGGTTCAATATACCATAGTTGTGGAGTAATTCCACAAACTGTTGCGGATCAAGTTTTGACATCAGGTAGGCAGAAATCCAGTTGTTAGACTGCGCCAGTCCCCACTTCAGCGTCACATTTTCTCCATAGTGCGAGCGTGAGCCATTACGTGGTGTCCATGCCTGACCTGCCACATAGTAAGTCTGCTGTACGTTAGGAGCGAGGTCACACGGTGTGAATCCATTCTCCATAGCCAGGGAATATAACAGCGGCTTAATGGTAGAACCCACCTGACGACGACCAGCCATGACCATGTCGTACTGGAAGTGTGCAAAGTTCATACCGCCCACATACGCCTTCACGGCACCCGTATGTGCATCCATCGACACGAATCCAGTGCGCAGGAACGACTTATAGTAACGTATTGAATCGAGAGGCGTCATAACCGTATCGACCTCTCCATGATACGTAAACACCGTCATTTCCGTCTTTTCCTTGAACGATGCCCTTATCTCCTCCTCCGAATATCCGGCAGCCTTCATGTTGCGGTAACGGTCACTCTGAACGACAGAGCGGTTAAGTATGTCCTTAACCTCCTTCGCTGAAAGCTGATTAGTGAACGGAGCATTCGGCTTATGGCGGTTTTCCTTATTGAATGCAGGCTGCAGATATTTCGCCACATGGGCATACACAGCCTCCTCTGCATATTGCTGCATCTCAGAGTCTATGGTGGTAAACACCTTCAGTCCGTCCATATATATATTATAAGGTGTACCGTCGCGCTTGAAGTTCTTGTTGCACCAGCCATACAGCGGATCCTGCTCCCATGCAATGGAGTCCATGACATACTGCACCTTCTGCCAACTCTGATAATCGTCGCGCTTTGGCTTCTCTGCCATCATATACTGGCGCAGGAACTCGCGCAGATAGGTTGCACTGCCATCCTTATGGTCAGCACGATGGAACTTCAGTTCTATAGGGTGCTTAGAGCAATCATCATACTGCGACTGCGTGATATACCCAGCCTTCAACATCTGCTTCAGCACCACGTTACGGCGCTCCAGACAGCGTTCCTCATGCCTTACAGGATTGAAGTACGACGGGTTCTTACACAATCCTATGAGCAATGCAGATTCCTCAAGCGTAAGGTCTTTCGGTTCCTTACTGAAGTATGTGTTCGCCGCATTCTTTATGCCCACGGCATTATGCAGGAAGTCGAACTGGTTAAGATACATCATCACGATTTCTTCCTTCGTGAAGTATCGCTCCAACTTAATGGCTATCACCCACTCTATCGGCTTCTGCATCATTCGTTCTATGGTAGAGTTTGCCTTACCTGAGTACAACTGCTTAGCCAACTGCTGGGTAATGGTACTGCCACCGCCGGCACTTGACTGTCCGAGCAGTCCACGCTTCACTATAGCACGTCCCAGTGCTATGAAGTCAACACCCGAATGATCGTAGAAACGCGCGTCCTCAGTAGCCACGAGCGCCTCTATCACGTTAGAGCTCACCTTGCTGATGTCAATCCTCACACGGTTCTCACGGTTCATGTTCCACGTGCCTATAACCTTTCCGTCTGCGCTGTATATCTGCGTGGCGTAACGGTCAATAGGGTTCTGCAGGTCTTCCATGTCGGGCATATACCCTATCCAACCATTCCATATAGCCGTAAAAATCAATGCGAAGATGATAACCGACGCGGCTATCAGACTCCACAAGATATATACGAATTTCTTTCTCATTTTACATCAATTTTACTATTCGAATGCAAAAATACAATAAATATTTGAGAAAAAACCATGTTTTTTCATTTTTTTTTGCTAACTTCGCACTCAAATACAGAAAACGCAAACGTAAACGAATACGATATCTATGGAAAAACAAAATTTCGTTACTATCGCTGACCTCTCAAAAGACGAAATCATGTACTTGATAGCAATGGCGCAGGAGTTTGAGAAACATCCAAACAGAGAGCTCCTGAAAGGCAAGGTCGTTGCTACCCTATTCTTTGAACCAAGCACACGCACACGCTTGTCTTTCGAAACCGCTGCCAACCGTCTCGGTGCACGCGTAATAGGTTTCTCTGACGCAAAGGTGACAAGCACCACCAAGGGTGAGACACTGAAGGACACCATACTGATGGTGAGCAACTATGCCGACGTCATCGCCATGCGCCACTACATAGAGGGCGCTGCACAATATGCCTCGGAGGTAGCGCCTGTGCCAATAGTCAACGCTGGTGACGGTGCACACATGCACCCATCGCAGTGCCTGCTCGACCTCTACTCTATCTACAAGACTCAGGGCACACTGGAAAACCTTAACATATATCTTGTGGGCGACCTGAAATACGGACGCACGGTACACTCGCTGATTACCGCCATGAGACACTTCAACCCTACATTCCACTTTGTAGCGCCAACAGAGCTCGCCATGCCACAGGAGTACAAGGACTACTGCCGCGAGCACAATATAAAGTACGTGGAGCACACTGACTTCAACGAGCAGATTATATCTGATGCCGACATCATCTATATGACGCGCGTGCAGAAGGAGCGTTTCTCTGACCTCATGGAGTATGAGCGTGTGAAGAACGTATATATACTCAACCGCGCAATGCTGTCGATGTCAAAGCCTAACATGAAGATTCTGCATCCATTGCCACGCGTAAACGAAATAGCATACGACGTGGACGATGATCCACACGCATACTACATACAGCAGGCACAGAACGGCCTATACGCACGTGAAGCAATCTTCTGTCATTGTCTCGGCATAACGCTTGAGGAAATCAAGAACGACAAGACAATCATTGGATGAGGGTTGAAGGATTGAAGAATTGAAGAATTGAAAAATTGAAGGATTCTTTGCAAGACCTCCACGAAGTGCCTGAGCACCTATGGAGCGCAAGAAAGCGTCACAAGCGCCGAGCGGAAGAATTGAAGAATTGAAGAATTGAAAAATTGAAGTTATGAATATCAAGGAACGCCTTGTTGCCGCTATCGAGAACGGCACGGTCATTGACCACATACCAGCTGAGAAAACATATCAGGTGGCTGCACTGCTCGAACTGAGCAAACTTACGGAACCCGTAACAATAGGTCAGAACTACCCTTCCAAGAAACTGGGCAAGAAGGGTATCATAAAGGTTACAGACAAGTTCTTCACCAATGAGGAGATATCACGCCTTTCCGTAGTAGCTCCTAACGTGGTGCTCAGCATCATTAAGAACTACCAGGTGGTAGAAAAGAAAACCGTGGAGACTCCCGATGAGCTGCGCGGCATCATTCGCTGTAACAACCCTAAGTGCATAACAAACAACGAGCCGATGGCTACGTATTTCAGCGTAGTGAACAAGCAGCTTGGCACCGTACGCTGCCACTATTGCGACAAGGAGCAGGATATCAAGACTGTTGAACTCGTATAAGGTGGGGGCTGAAAAACAGTCCTGAATCGTATTTAAATGCGATTTTTAGGCCTTCAAATTCACGAAAACGATTTTTGGTGCGAAATATCGCAAAATTTCGCGCCGTACATAATCACTTAGTTTATAAGTGCTTATGTAAAAACCACAATAAAACTACAACAGACGGAATTGTAATTTGATAGCTTTTACACTGTAATTCGATAGCTTTTACCGTGTAAAAGCTATCAAATTATAGCGCAAAAAAGCACAAATCAGAGTCTGAAAGCTATGCTTTTACACGAAAAAGTCCCATTTCACACCTCTATATGGTGCGCAATGGGACTTTTTCGTGCTATTTTTCGCTCTATTTTGCATTTGGAAGCAGTGTTCCATTTGTTCGCAAAAAAACATTTGAAAAAATGCCTGAGGAAAAACAGAGTTGCCGAAGAAATTTTTGGTGCTCCGACACTTGCATAGCAAACAAAGCGAAAGTTGGGTTGATATAAAAGAAAAAGGAGTCACGAATAAATCGTAACTCCTCATTTTGGTGGTACACCCTCAGGGATTCGAACCCTGGACCCACTGATTAAGAGTCAGTTGCTCTACCAACTGAGCTAAGGGTGCATGAACTTTTGCAAGGTTGCTTGAACTTTATCCTTTCTCAAAAGCGAGTGCAAAATTTCGCACGAAGCAAAAAGCGAGAGTCTGTGTTACAGGCTCGTGGTCGCCCTTGCGATTTTGCGAGTGCAAAGGTAGTAAGTTTTTTTGACTTAACCAAATATTTCTTTGATTTTTTACACTTGTTAACACAAAAACATCCTTAAAACCTTATTTCGCACACTGCACACGGCTTTAGAGCAATAAAAAAGCGGTTATCACACCAACGCATGATAGCCGCAAAACATATAGAAACAACCTGTTTAGTCCTTCTTCAGAATCTTACGGGTAACGACACCATTACCTGTATTCTCCCTTACCACATAGATGCCCTTAGGTAGGTCTGCCACGCTTGCAGCAGGCACCTCACGGCCATATACATCATAGATAACAGTGCGCACTGCCTCAGACTGCACATCCACCTGACTGATAGCATCAGCCTCTGTAACATGTATTATGAGGGTATCATTTGCTGCATCCAGGTTCTTACCGTTAAGGCTCGTCACCTTGATAGGAATCCTATAGTCACCAGCTTCGGTAGGCACACCACTTATCTGTATTGTCTTAGCAGTACTTGAAATAGTCCTCTTCAGTCCGGCAGGCAGTCCCACGATATAAGTGTCGTCACTATTATAAGTACGCGTCTGCATTATGCTCTTGGCATAGCGAGTATTTGAGAAATAAGAGAACTCCTCGCCCACCTTCACGGTGTATTCAAGCTCCTTGTTCTCCAACGACGGCAATGTCTCAACAGCAAGATTATAGCCGAGGTGTGGAGGCTGGTTGTATGCAGTGTTCTGCCAGCATATACCCATACGGTAGGTATGGTCATGCATCAGTGTAGGCACGGCATAGTCCGTAGCTGTGCTGGTAGAATATATGCCGAGATAGGTTTCGTTGTCGTCCTCATAGTGGAACGCCACCTCCTCACGCCAGTCGCCGAACAGGTCACACTGTATGTTAGGAGAGCTCTTAGTAAAGTTACACATAAGGTTAGGACCGTAATCAGCAGCATTCAATATCATATTGAACTTTTTTTCAGAATCACTGTATTTGAAGATTCTGCCATGCGCAAACAACTCTGTACTACCTTTCTGACCATCCAGCAGTTCATCCTGCACATCGCCGTCCCAATATATACGGAAGTTTACGTTTCCATTGGCTGTGGACTCCACCTCACCAGTAGCAGCGCTGCGCTGCTGACGGTCATTTGAAGAACTGAACCACCAATCCTTGGTATCCGCAGACAACTGTGCAGCCAAACCACGTCCGTTGTCGCCGCCACCATGAGCAGAATAGAGTATCTCACCCGTAGAAGCATCATGCAAGTCCCAACCGAAATAAGGGAATGTTGCTTCAGGATCATTCTTCGTTCCCTCCTCGTGTACCTGCAACTGCTGATAGCCCTTGACACCAGCAATCATCTGACCCACGTGTATGGCGTCGCCATGACCGAAACCAGTAGCAAATCGCAGGGTGCCGTCATGATTCAGTGCGGCAGAACCCCACAATATCTCATCTTTTCCGTCGAAATCAACATCAACGACAGACAGGTTGTGGTTACCATTGCCAAACATCGTACCGCTGCCGCTGCCGCTGATTGACTCCAAGTTGCTGAAGCTCTTACTTGTGGCATTGCCCTCGGCATCCCATGTAGTGAGTTTATAGTCTTCTTCTGACTCATGCGAGCTCAGCCAGCGTGGTATCAGTTTCCCACCGTTAAAGCTTACTGCCCAGATATATGCGTATGTATAGTATCCGCGACAGAATATAGCACTGGCATTATTGTCGCGACCATCTATATATGCGGTAGCTGCAAGATAACGCTCGCCACGGTTGCCATAACTACCTGTATCGCTTTCACCTGGACGTGTATCCCAGTTCTTAGTACCTGAGTTAGTGCTCAGCGCTGCAGTGCCATTGCGGTTTGGATAATAGGCTATGGTATGGATGGCCTTACCTGTCGTTCCTTCAAACACCGTCAAATACTCATGACCGCCATTGATACGGCCGCCACTTGTAACATAGCTCGTTGTATTGCTGGCAGCCTTGATGGTTGCGCTCGTAGCAGCCTGGTTCACGTAGTTGCCCACGCCGTCTATACTGCCGGGAGCAGTCTTACACATCATCTCTGCCTTGCCGTCGCCGTCATAGTCATACACCTGGAACTGTGTATAGTGTGCACCGGCACGGATGTTCCTGCCAAGGTCTATGCGCCACAGCTTTGTGCCGTTAAGCTTGTAGCAGTCTATATAGACGTTGTCTGTAATGCCTCCTTTTGAGTTGTCCTGAGAGGTTGACGGATCCCACTTCACGAATATCTCGTACTCGCCGTCACCGTCAACATCGCCTACGGAACAGTCGTTAGGCGTATATGTTCCACCATTGGCAGCACCTGCAGCAGGGCGGTCAAGAGGCAGTTTCATATACACGTTGGTCCATGCCTTCACAGCATCCGTAGTGTCAACAACCACACCATTCACCTTAGTCACCACACGATACGTAGAACTTGCATTGCCATTGGTATCCATGTAGTTCGTCACTTTCAGGTTTGATGCCAGCCTTACATTATTGCGCAATACGTCAAACGTGGTATTGTAAGGGTCGTCAGTTCCGAGCAGACGCCACGTAACGAGTCGTCCTGTGCCTCCGTTTGAGGTTGGAACAGCCACGACACCGCGTCCCAGCTTCTCCATCTGACTTACAGGGGTAATCTGTGCCTTGATTCCCAAAACTACTCCAAGGAGTAGCACTAGTGTAAAATAATAGTTTTTCATTTCGTTATTTTCATTATAAATCTGTCTGCAAAGTTACACTTTTTTTTGAAACCTCCAAAACAATTTAGACTAATTTCAAGCTTAATTCCTTATGAAATATA